>ERZ1673695.643-NODE-643-length-49362-cov-11.042387_pt1 | contig 49362 bp, 45 predicted proteins | sample MGYA00580225_ERZ1673695 | MGnify/ENA primary metagenome ERZ1673695 (study PRJEB41218, sample SAMN15661739) | gut metagenome | host: Homo sapiens | place: Canada: London | collected 2015-08-20/2019-03-30 | study: EMG produced TPA metagenomics assembly of... | reverse complement strand
ATGTCAATGGTGCCAGAATATGCAGACAGATGAAATTCTGAGAATATCACCATATTTTCTGGACACCGGTTCAAAATTGAATAATTAAGCTTCCATCATGGATGCTTCCCTGAATTTAGAGGGAGGCATCCATTTTGTTTTCGCTTGGATCCTGCTGTTGTAATAGTCGATATAATCAGCAATAGCTTTCTATTTCTAATATTAAAACTGGTTTTAGTATAGCATGAATCGAAGCATTCTATCAAGACCACTTTCTTGAGGGTTATGAAAAAATTTCGGAACCATGCCCTATGACATTATCCCAGTTGACAATCATCGACAAACTGGAAGTTATCGCTTTCTGCCAATATAGCGACAAACTTTCTTCTTATATTGCAGATACTCATTTCCAAATGTGGTAAATAAAAAATCTTCTTCGACATGAATCAGCCGAGCAAAATGATATAACGAAAGAATTTGTTGAGGATTACATATCAAAGATTGAAACCATAGTCGATGCTATTCATTTATTGGCAAAGGAAAAAGATGAGCATCTTTTAAGATAAAGGCAGAGCTTATACTTGTTTGAGAGAATATTCTGCATATTTGTTTATATCTTTGATTTTGTAAAATAGTTGCATAAATTTTCTGAGTTTTAGACGTAGTAACAGAATAAAGAGGTAATTTATAAAAAATTCCGTCGCAGTGAAAGCTGTGACGGAATTTTTTTAGCATGGATTTATAGATCGTAGTTCTTTTTCAATTTTTTGAGGCTGCGGTGGATGCTGTTGCAAACGGCAGAAATTGTGTATCCCTCGGAGCGGGCAATTTCTGCGCAGCTCATGCAGAGAAAGTACCTTTTATAGATGCGCCGCTGTTGGGATGGGGTGAGCGTTCGGAATGCTTTTTGCAGTTTTTGTCGGCGCTCCTTTTGCTCCTGCATGTCTTCGGGCACTTCGTCGTCGAGCAAATCTCTTTCATTTTCCGCAGTCAGGGCGTAATCTAAAGAGTAGTAGGCCTGATACCGGCATAAGCGGCGTTGATACGCCTTTTCTTCCAATATGGAGCGGCGCATCATCTCCGCGATTTCATCCGAGACCGAAATTACAGAGTCTTCGTTGTAAAGCTCCGGGTAATATTCCCGCAGATTGATCTCTTTCATAGAAAATCAGGAGCGTTTGGCTTTCAGTCGGATGATGCCGTACAGAAACACGGATATTAAGAGAATGAGCAGGGCAAAAAGCAGTCCTTCCGTAAGCCCGTTTCGGTATTCATTTGTCCATGTAGATCGGTGAACAGCCGTGTCGGTGTGCTCGGGCTTTGCTTCTGACGGTTTAGAAGTGGAGAGCGTTTCGCCGGGGAAAATTCGATGTCCACGCACAAGCAGGCGGTGCGTATTCGTGCCGTATGGCGTGCAGGTCAGCAGCGTCAAAAGGTCTTTACCGTCGATGATCTGAATGGCGTCGGTGTCATCAGGTGTTGTGACCGTGATTTTGTCTACTTCATACGTCAAAGTTTTATTCAGCACATAGAGATAGATCAGATCACCTTCTTTGACCTGATCCAAATCGGTGAACATTTTGGAATCCGCTCTGCCGGAGTGTGCGGCTAAAACAGCATGGGTGCTTTTTCCGCCGACGGGCAGAGAAGAACTCGGCAGGTGCCCTGCACCTTTGCTGAGCTCGTTTTCCGTGCAGCCGTGATAGATCGGCAGGCGGATTTGAATGGATGGAATTTCCACATAGCCCATAATGCCGTCTTCGGTCGTGCAGAGAAGTTCGCCGTAGTCCGGGCGTTCTTTCTCATCGGTCTCGCCGGTAAAAAGGGCATCGTTATAGATTTCGGCTTGCTTGAATGCGTCGGTCAGATCGGCATCCTCAATTTTTGCAAGCGCCTTTTCGTACTCGGTCAAGACAACGGATCGTTTTTGCTCGGTATACCAGTTCCCGAATGCCGGGTATGCGGCTGCCCCGATGCCGATGAGGAAAAGAACAAGAAAAAGAACGTGCAGCAAAATTCGCTTTTTGTGCATAAAAGTCTCCTTAATTAAACGGAGCCCGCCTGTAAGCTTCAACACAGGCGGGCTCGCTTGTTATGCTTTTTTAATCGTCAAACTTATCTTTTTTCTTGAAAACCAGAAGCAAAATAACCGCTGCGGCACTGAGCACGGCGAGGGTCATGCCGCCGGCTGCAAGAAGTGTGGTGCCGGTATCGCCGGTTTTCGGCAGGCGATACCCGCGCGTGTTCATCACACGAATCGGCACAATGGCGGAAGCCGAGCCGTTATCGTCGTTCATGTCTTTGGCATTGCCGTTTTCAAACGCTTCGGCAATCAGTTCGCTCTTTCCGCAGGTGGAACAGAGTTTGCCGGACTCTTTCGCGCGGATTTCCACGGTAATGAAATTTCCGAGCAGCGTGTAATTTGCATCCGTGTTGATCTCCGTTACACGGTAGATATCGTCTTCAAGACCTTTTAAGAAAAGATGCCCGGAGCTGCCGGGGGTCAAAACGGAAGCATCGTCTTCCCTTTCGGCATGTCCGCTGACGAGGTAATTGCCGTTATCATCGGAATTTGCCGTTACCCAATAACCGTCGGTCGTGTTGTAGAGCTTGAACTGCACCTTGGAATAATCGCCGAGGTTATCCGAGAACAGCTTTAAGAGGTCTAATCCGTACACGTAGAAATGGCAGTCGTCCGTTAAAGTGTCCGAATACGCCGTGTTGGTGCGCGACCACGTTAAGGTGACTGCGTTTGGGTTGCCGATGTCGCCGTATACCGGCGTATCAGAGACGGAAGCCGTGTACGTGATGCGCATGGTGCAGCCGGAGTAACCGCGGTATAAGCTTGCGTTTGGGTCATAAACCGCATCGCTGTTGTTGAGCTCCTCTAAGCCGGCGTCGGTCATTTTGATGCGCATGACGGATTCATCGCCCAAAGCGCTGTAAGAAACGGCAAATTTTCCGTCTTGCTCCGTCCAAACCGCCACGCGGCTTTCTTCGGTGCAGGATCTGTCGCTGAACCATTCGACGCGAACGTCATTTTTGCGGTACGAAAGCCCGGCGCTCAGTGTGTCCGTGTACGTGTACTCGGAGAAAGAAGTGGCGCGGGATGTGATCGACGGCAGCGTAGAGAGAATCTGATATTCAATCAAGTCACCGATGGAGCCGGTGGCGGTGTGCGCATAGCCGTCCGTGATCGAATTTGTGTCGTCGTTTTTGCCGGTATCGGCTTTGGACTCGCGCAGCGTCTTTTCAAGTGTCGGCGCGGTGCGCTCGTTTTTGGGGTAAACGGTAACGTCGTAGTTCCAGTTCATACCGTCGATGCTCGTCATGGGCAGTGAAAGCAGGAACGGCGCGGTGGTGTTGGAAACTGTTTCGGGAACCTGCGTTTCCACAAACAGATATAATCCCTGTTCGAGTTCTGCAGCCGAGGTGTGTCCTGTGCCGTCCGTTTCCGGCATAGAAGTGCCGTTTTGGCGGATAAAAGCTTCCAGTGCGTTTTTTGTTTGGCTTTCCGCTGTGTTCAGATGATCGGAAAGCGCATCGATCAAGGTATCCGAAGTGAAATACAGGTCGCCGCGGTCGGTTTTGTAGGCGTCTTCGGAAGTGAGATCAAGGCAATTTATAAGCGCGGTCGTTTTGTCGCCGCCCGGCAATTTATACAGCAGCATATTTTGATGTTCGCCGTCCTTTGTTTCGGCATGTACCGCAAGATCGGCGATTTTGGCATAGCTGAATACAACGCCTTCGATGGCGTACGGCATCAGGGTGTTTTCCACGTTCTCATCGGCATAACCGGTTGAAATGTACGTGTTGTCTCCCAGAACGCCGTCTGCGTGCGCGGAGGTGAAATCGTATTTATAAAGCGATACGGATGCTTTTCTGTCGGTGTCGATCACGGCTTGCGGAACAGAAGCCGCCGAAACCGACAGGATGCCAGAGAGTAAAACCAGTGCAGCGGAGAGCACCGCGCCGAACTTTGTGAGTCGTTTTGTTTTCATAGCGTTGTCCTTTCAAAATTTTTCTTTCTGAACATACAGAAGACCGAGTAAACCGATCACGGTAAAAATCGTACCGAGTGCGGCAGTTTGCATCCCGTTTCCGCCCGCGGCGGGAAGCTCAAATTGATGCCCGTTGACGGCGGTGATCGTAATATCCTGCTGCGGGGTGCCGTTTACGTCCTGCGGCAAAGTGCCTTCAAACAGCGGCTCGCCCAAAAGCTGAAAGCCGTTTTTGGTGCGCACTTCCGTGATGCGGTATAGGACGGTGACATTTTGGTTTTTAACTTGCAGACCGTTAAACGTAACCTTGCCGTCCTCTCCCGTTGTGAGCACACCGTCGGAAATCCCTGCGGATGTGCAGCTGCCGACGGAGATCGGATCCGTTTCTTTTCTGGCGTAGACGGGAGACCAAGCAGTGCCGCCGTCTACCGAATATTGCAGCAGAAAAGAAACGTCATTTAAGGCAGTGCCGTCGGGGGTGACTTTTCGGACGGAAACAGAGCCGACGCTCGGTGTGTTCTTGCGAGTGATTTGAATGATCTGCTTGTCTTTTTCAACGGTGAATGGGTACACGGTGGAATCCAATTCATACCCCTGCGGTGCGGAGATTTCGCGGTAGTACCCGGAGCGCAGGTCGGATACGGAAATTCTGCCGTCTTTTCCGGTGGTTTTGGTCGCGATGACGTTTTTGTCGCTGTCCATGATCTCGAACACGGCGCCTGCAAGCGGTGTTTTGCCGTCTGCATCGACTTTGCAGATTTCGAGAGTGCCGCGGATCAGCGCGTTTTCAAACTGTACGGTCACACTGCTTTTGGAGGTCAATGTGATCGTCTGCGGTTTCGGCTGGTGGTAAGAAGACGGTGTGTTGATCTCGGTCACGGTGTACTGAATCGGCGTGCTCGTACCTTCGCGGAAGACCGGCAGCTCGCTGATTTTGGCTGTACCGTTGTCGTCCGTTTTGACCGTTACACTCCAGTTGTCGGTATCTCTCGTGACTTTGAAAGTGAAGCCGCTCTTTTTCCCGTCTTCGGAGGTCTTTTGAATGATCAGTTCACCGTAATTGATGCGTTCTGTTTGAAGACGCAGATAGGCAGAAACGGTGGTTTGCCCGCCCGTAAAAGTTGCCATGCGCTGAATGGCGCTGTCTGCGCATTTCCAAACGGCAACCGCATTGGAGTTCCCGATGGAATAGCTTGCCGGATCGGTCACAATGCCATCCGTGAACTCCTTTTGCGTTGTGACGGTGAGTTTATCTCCGCTGCGGGAGAAATTCACACCGCTTAGGGAAAAATCGAAGTGGCTCAACACGTGGTTGCTGTCTGTTACGGTGGCGGTGTAAGCGGAACCGTTCCATTTGAGCTGAATTGCCGCAGTTTTTTGCGGATCGGCATTTGCAAAGCTCGGAATTTTGCATCCGTTCAGCAGCGCGTCTTTCAGCTCTGTATAGTACGTGCGAAATGCCGTAGGATTATAGGCGTGCTTTGCTACGGTTTCCATTTCGGTATCTACGGTGCTGCTCCATGTCCAGTCGGTCGCGCTATTTCGGACGATATAATTTTTGCAGGCAGCCCAGACCAAAAGCTGCGTCACAGCCCATTTGGCGGTGTTTGCCTCGTAGTTGCCGACCTTACCGCCGCTTGGGTGAGTATCGCCCCAGCCGCTTTTGCTTAGACCGTTTGTTTCGGAAAAGCCCTGTGCGATGATTTGCCGAACCGTCTCCTGATTTGCAAAAGAGAGATCGGTCCAGCTGTAATCGATGTCGCCCCATTGCAGAAGCTCCTTATCCAAGCAATACGCCGGATAATAAACGGAATTCGTGACCATCGCTTTTGCGGGCAGCCCGCCCAATGTGCCGAAGATCGTGGTGGTTACGGAGGATTTCAGGGAGTAAAAATGCACTTTGGAGACACCGGCCTGCTGATTTGCCGCGGCGTAGACGGCAACTTCCGAATCTTCCAAGTAGAAATCCCGGTCGCTTAACGCGGCGTCTTCCTGCTGGGTTTCTTCCGGCGGAGCTTCGGATTCCGGCATACCGGCTTCGTCTGCAAGCGCCGAGATCGACGCGGACCAGAGCAGCAGGCAGGCGGAAAGGAGCGCGCCGAGCCGCTTAGCGTTCGTTATCATTTGCATCACCTCTTGTTTTCTTTTTAATCAGGATATAATCCATACCCCTGCGCACCTGACAATAGGTGCAGATGTCTTTTACGACCTGCATCTCGTCTGCTTTTCGGATGGTGTACTTCCCGGAAAGGTAGAAGTCGGCGGCGCAGATCGGACAAAGGCAGAGGACTTCCGCTTCGCGGGAACCTCTGTCGTTCGGTGATTTATTCATTTCATGTGTTTCACCTCGCTTATAATAAATTGGCAGTTCAATTTGCCCCGCCCCCGAGCTGCCAAGAGGAATTCTCAGGCCCGAAGCCCGAGAATTGCCTATTCGGTTTTCAAGGTGCAGGAGGTCAAAATGACCTCTCACTTTTTACAAAGGAAAAATTTAACCATGTGTGCGCAGAAATTTTATTTTTCCATCAACTTTTTCAGCTTTTCGAGGATCTTAGCGGCTTTTCGGCTGATGTTGGACGGATGCACGCCGTATTTTTTGGCGAGTTCTTTGCGGGAAACATGCTGAAAGAAGTACATACGGATGAATTCGGCATCGTCCGGGTCGAGTAAACGAAGACAGGAGTACATCTTTTCGATCATGAGCCGGTCTTCGGTTTGCTGTTCAATGTCCGTGTTTTCATCGCGCAGCGGGATTTCCTCGGATTTAAGGTCTAAATTGCATAAAAAAAGAGCGCTATCTAATTTTCTTAGATAGCGCTCACGTTCCTTCTCTCGGTAGAAGGCTTTGTAGGCGTCTTTTGGAACTTCCAGCAGAACACCTTGTACTGGTATGAACCAGTGTGAAGCTTTGTAATTTTCAGTTGTGTTTCGTATGCGGCAAAACTCCGCATATGTGATTTGTACATATCCAACGTCTGTTTTGATATAGACGCATTTAGGCTCGTTTGACAATAGAATAACCTCCGATCAATTTGAATTCGATTTCAAATTGATCGGAGGCGGGGCGCGGGGGTGAGAAAAAGTAAATCGGTGAATCTTCAGAAAGTATTTCACAGTTGATTTGAATCTTTTTTAGCTCAATATGTCTTATGAAGTTGGTTTTTTGTTTCTTCTAAATAGGCATGGAATTTGAAGAAGAGCAGGAATAACGATGCCAACGCCAACAGAAGCGGCACAGTTCCATATTTTTAGCATTAAAAGAATGAAATATATGCCTAAGAAAAAAAGCGAAAGCAAAATAGAGACCTTCTTGAAAAGTTTCTGCTCTGCTAAAGAGAGTTTCCGTTCGTCGGAATCAATAGGACTTAGAATAATAATAATGAATGTGGATATGACTGCTAGAATAGAGCAGAAAAGGAAAGACTTATGTGTGAGAACGAGTTTTATGAATTCAATAGAAAGTGCCAAAAACAAACTTGAAACAAAAAAGCAGACACGAGATGATTTTAGATGAAAACCTCCGCTGAACTTCCTTATTAAGACGAAAGGCAAAATCATAAGAAGTGCTTCAAAGAACATATGCAAAAGTGCGCCGAGACAAATAGATACTGTAAGCGGTAACATCGAAAAGAAGAATGTGTATACGGCGTACTCATAAAGAGCAACATCATTATGTGAAATGGCTCCTGTTTTCAGGAGCCATTTCGTGACAGATTTAGACAGGGAATGAAGCATGTTATCTGATTTTGCTAAAACGTTTTATCTCTTCTGGGGCCTTTTCTTGATGCATCATCATGGTGGAATTAGAGTTCGCACCGATAACTAACATCAAGGTGAAGAAAGAAGAGCATATCATAGCGACTTTTTTAAAAATGTTCTTTTTCATTAAAAACAACTCCGTTAAATAGAAATTTAGTAGATGTTGTCTACTATTTAAGTGATTATATCAAATTTTCAGAGGAAAAATCCACATAAATGCACCAATGACAATAAATGTGAAGAAATTGTCGAATATTGAAGAATTGAATACATATTATACAAGTTACATAGAAGAAATAATTTTATAAAGAATTTTTTCAAAAACATAATCTATTAGATTATTTGTTCTAAATTAGTTTGTTAAATACAAGGCCGTTATTTGATGCCATAAGTTCGGTGATAGATTATGAATTTACATATGAAGGAAATTGGGAAAAGAATATCTGACAGACGAAAGAAGTTAGGAATAAAGCAAAATATTTTGGCAGAAAAACTGGATATTTCAAACAATCATATGTCTGGAATTGAAAACGGAAAGGCAACTCCCAGTGTCGCGCTATTTGTGAAAATTTGTGATGAACTTAATGTGACACCTGATTTTTTGCTGCTGGGGAGTATGCATTCAAATCGAGTTTCAAAGGATGCTTCTGACTTGTTGCAAAAGTGCTCAGATCAAGAAATAGAGATGATTATGCAACTTGTGCAACATTTTGTAGAGTTGAGAGAACAGAAAGTAGAAAGTGACAAAATCTCCAAGTCATGATATAATCAAATATCATGTAGGAGGAAGGTATGTAGCTTTGCGAATTCTTTTTTGTGATGATGATTCGAAAATTTTAGCTCAACTTCAGAAATACGTTTGCGAATATTTTGAAAAGGGAAAGCTGAAACGTCCGGAGATGAAAGTGTATGTAAGCGGCGAAGAACTACTCAAAGCAGAACAAAAGGCAGATATTGCGTTTTTGGATGTTGAAATGCCGGGACGAAGCGGAATTTATGTTGGGGCAGAATTAATGAAAAGAAACCCTAGAACAAAAATCGTTATTGTGACGTCCTATCCGGATTATTTAGACGAAGCTATGCGCTTCCGTGTTTTTCGTTATCTTTCTAAACCAATTAATAAAAATCGACTTTTTGAGAATTTAAAGGATGCTATATATCAATATAATATCGAAAGTATTCGTATCCCGGTTGAAACAAAGGATGGAGTGGTAACACTTTCGTCAGAGGATATTATTTGTTTGGAAGGACAAAAAAGGGTAACGAAAATTTGTACGGTAGACGGTGATTTGATTTCAGTGAAAGGAATCCAATACTGGCAAGAAGAACTCAAAATTCCGAGTTTTTATGCTTCGTATCGAAATTATATTGTCAATATGAAGTATGTTGTATCCTTTAGTAAGGACTTGATCAAGTTAAAATACGCGAATAGAGAAATTAGCGCGTATCTGGCAAATCGCCGGTATTCTGAGTTTAAAAATAAATATCTTTTATATATGGAAGGAATGCAATGATGTGGGCATTAATTTGTTATGCGTTTGTTTTAACTTCAGAAGGTATTACGGCTTGGAGCTACTTTGAACAAGTATTTGAACGAAAAGGCAGCCGCAAAGTAGAAATATGGATGTTTATTTTAGGGTACTCGCTGTTATTTGCTTTGTCACAATTCAAAAATGTATTAATAAATACAGTTGCTTTCTTATTTGTAAATTTGATCTTACTGTTTTCGAATTTTGCATGTAAAAAGTTAATAGGAATCATACAAGTGGCTTTTTTAACAGTGGTTATGGGAGGAACGGAGATTTTAGCTTCTGTATTACTTTCACCTATATCTCATGATTTTGGAGCATATAAGTATGATTTATCTGTCATGATCTCTTTTGCTGTGTTGGGACGTCTTCTATATTTTTCCATTATGCAAATCAGTGCTAGGCTTTTTAAACCAACAAAAGACGGTATAGATACAAGTACAGTTCTTTTACTATCTGTACTACCATTAGTATCAGTACTTATTACGATGACGATTACCTATATTGGTATAACTACACGAATTAAACCGATTGTTGGCATATTGATGGCAATTAGTGTTATTGCATTACTGATGGTTAATATTTTAGTAACAGTTGTTTATAATCATATACAGAACATGTATAATGATCGTTTAGAATTGGAGTTAATTGCTCAGAAAGCTGAAATAAATACGGAGAATTATAAAATACTAAAAGACCATTATGATCATCAACGTGTTCTGATACATGATATACGTGGTCATATGCAAGTGATGAGGGGACTGCTTGAATCGAAAAATTATGATGAACTTGAAAATTACCTTTTGGATATGGAACGGGATCCGGCTTTGCAAAAGATAGCACGATTGTGTGATAATACAGTTCTGAATGTAATTTTGGTTCATCACGCATCTATCTGCAAATCGTTAGGCATTGATGCCGATTTTGATATTCGTCAGCATTCGGTAGATTTTATATCGGCTCATGATATTACAGCAATTTTTGATAACCTACTTACTAATGCCGAGGAGGCAGCAAAAAATACCAGTGAAAAATACATTAAACTTTCTGCTACGCAGCAAGGGGAAACCGGAGTGTTGATTACGGTTATTAATTCTTGTAATTCTGCTCCGGATATGGATGAAGATGGAAATATAAAAACGAAGAAAAAAGATAAAGAACACCACGGTGTAGGTCTAAAAAGTGTCAAACAAGCGGTACAGCGTTATCACGGAGTATCGAGAATGTATTATAGCAATGAGGAAAATAGATTTCACAGTGTGATTCATTTGACCCAATAAAACTCATAGTATTTAATGAACAGCTCAAGAATCCGATTGGAATGTCGGGTTCTTGAGCTGTTTTTCTGTTTTAAGTCACTATTAGATATATAAGCAAAAATTGAAGCTGTGAGTTTGGGTGCAAATATTCATCAATATGTAATTTCATGTTTTGCTTTTGTCATTTTGTGTATTAGATATTGACTTAATATGAATTCACTATATAGTTAAGTCACAGATTATAACGACTATGTGGCTAACTTTTGTGGAGGATATATGCTGATGTTTGAACATAACATCGTGGACACAGGATGAGTGTGACGATCTATTAGCCACTGTGATTCAGAATAGCCAAGTTTACTATATTCTGAATAATATTGATGGGCTCAGATTTTATCAAAGAGTATTAAGAGAAAGCGATAATTTGACTAAGAATGCAAAAAGTGAAAGGAAGTTTGGAAAAATAGAAACACGATCAAAACCGTAAAGGCTACATAAATTATCTTTGATATGGAAGAAATAGTGAAGATAGAATTATAACGTGAGAGGGTAGCAGGTGAATTTATTTGACAAAAGAAGAAGTGTATCAATATTATTTGCAATGGAAAAGAGGTGAAAAAACCTGGACAATGAATGAAATCTTGAATACTCCTATTACAAATGTAAATATTTTCGAGAATGAGCAAATGTTAACCAATCGATTGTTTTATGTAGTTACAGATTTTTATGAAAACAAATTAAGAGTGCTTATTTTTTATGAAGAAAATGTGTTTTTGAAAGAAAAAAACGATGAATTAATGCTTGTTCAAGATATTTGGGGAATTCAATGAAAATAGGTGAATAAAGGAACAAGTATGATTTTAGTTATTTTGAGGGAGGAACCAAAGTGAAAAAATTCATGCGCCCATGCGCAATATTCCTTAGTGTCGTCATGTTTTTGAATATGATGGACTTAGGCGTATTTGCGGAAACCGTACAAAAGGTGATGGACGAAAGTAACAATCCCTATTATATTGCGGATGAGGATAAAATTTATGATGAGGAATTAAGCTCAAATTCTGCCTGTATCGTGATGGAGCTGGAAGATAAGAGAGATGAAAACACCAAACAATTCCTCTTAAGTGATCATAGCGTTCAGGCAGTCATATATGCCCAGCCTGTTCATTATTTGGAAAACGGAGAATGGAAAGATATCGACAATTCGCTGCAATATGAAGGTAAAGCCTTTGAAGATGCGGCGGGATATACAAATGCGGCAAATGATTTTCAGGTTCGTTTTGCGGAACAAACGCTTCAGAATGAATTTATTTCGGTTCAGCAAGGCGAATATAAATTGGATTGGAAATATGTAGGGGCAACTGATGAAGTTACGCCAACTCCTACTTCTGTTCCTACTCCTGAGCCTACGGAAGAACCTGAATCCGAGATGCCGACGGAAAATGATGCGGAGAATAGTGCATCGGATCAGCCGTTCGACGAGGAGGAACCGGCTGATACAGACGAAGAAACTACTGCGGATCCTTTACTTGAGGATCAACAGACGATAAATGCTGCGGATGATGAAGCAACTGCTGTAACAGAAACAGACACCGACAAAATCGAATCATCCGAGACGGAATTCACAGACGAGTCTGCGTCATCAGAAATGCCGACGGCAGAACCGAGTTTTACACCGGAGCCAACGGAAACTCCAAATCCGGTGGCCTCTCCGGAGCCGATGGAGACACTACGCCCGGAAAGCTCGCCGAAACCAAGTGGACCTCCGCTGCTTTTAAGCCGTATTACAATATTGGATGAGCCTGCGTTAATGATGGCAGCACGTGAAGATGAGTCGGGGAAAACAGTTGATGAAGCTGTTGCAGGCACAATGCAGGACGTTGAATCTAATGTGGTTTATAAAGAAGCATTGGAAGATACAGATTTCAAATATCAACTGGTAGGCAAAACATTAAAAGAAAATATTGTTGTGCATGAACGTAAAGACAGCTATGCTTATACATTTGAGCTGACGGCACAAGGCGTCACTTTATACTTAAACGAAGAAGAACGGACGATTTATGCGATTGACCCAAACACAGAGGAAAGTGTATTCACCATTCCGGCTCCGGTTATGTATGATGCAAGCGGAGTAAGCAGTACGGATGTTTCCTATGAACTAAAAGAGGCAGAAAACGGCAGCTATTTGTTTACGATTATTGCGGACAGCGAATGGATCAACAGTAATGATCGTCAGTTCCCTGTATCTATTGATCCGGTAGTTGCGACGGAAACAAAAGCATCGGTAAGAACGACCATGGTGGCTTCTGCGGTGCCGAATGAGAATTGCAGCGACCGATATGAGTGGTTTGTCGGAACAGATTCTTATTATTATGGAAGATGCTGGGATCTTTTGAATTTTGATATTCCTGCCTTAAATCCCGGTGATGTTGTAATCGATGCACAGATGCTGTTGGTATTGCGCAGTAAGAGTTTCAGTAATACCGCAAGAGATATTCAAGTTAACGCTCATGAGGTTACAAGCAGTTGGACACGCAATACTGTAACTTGGAACACAAAACCGTCTTATAATCCGCTTGTATACGATTATGATCTTGTAAAGACTACCGATCCTGAAGAAGGTTATACGCAAAAACGTTTCAATATTACAAAGGCTGTGCGCGGCTGGTATGCCGGGACAGCAAATAACGGTATTCTTTTAAAAGCAGAAGATGAATCTGTGGAAAATACCGGTAAGTTTATTCCGGAGAGGAATAATAATTATCCTGCCGGTTATTATCCGTATGTTTCCATTACATACAGAAACAATAAAGGCATAGAGCCGTATTGGGACTATACTACGGCAAGTGCCGGTACAGCTGGAACACTTTCGGTTAATGATTTTACCGGAAACGCTGTTTTATCTCATACCGATGCGGCAACGAGCGGTCTTTTAATGCCGATATCGGTAACGCATGTGTACAACGGTTATATGGCAGGGCAGGATTTTACCGCACCTACGAAGTTTACGGATAAAATCAAACCTTTTGCCGGATACGGATGGAAGCTCAATCTATATCAGATAGTGCGATCTTCATCTGTGTACGGATTAAGCGGAGATTATCAAACAAAATGGCCGTATGTTTATACTGATGGCGACGGAACCGAACACTATTTCATGAAGACCAGCGATGGCAAATATAAAGATGAAGATGGTCTCGGTTTGGAACTGAAAACGATCAGCGGTGGGTATACGATCGGCGATGATAAAGGCGGGTTGATGACCTTTGACAGCAAAGGCAATCTGACCAGAATTCAGGATGCAAACGGCAATACGGCATCACTGACCTATTCAAATGGCTTTATTACTCAAATCACAGATGGAGCAGGGCATGTTATTAAATTGGAGAATAACGGAACAAACCTGACCAAGGTTACAGACCCTTCCGGAAAGGCAACGACCTATACCTATTCCGGCGGTCTGCTCACGCGCATTACATATCCGGATGGTACACACAGCGACTACGCGTATGATGGAGACAATGCGCTTATTACGGCACAGTCTAAAAGCGGTGCGAAAATTACGTTGGCATATACCGATAAGACTTCCGGCAAACGCGTTTCTTCTTTGGAAGAATATGGTGTAGGTGGAGCGTCAGGTCAAAAACTAACATTTGATCGTGCTGAGTATAACACAACAAAAATACGCAGCAGCGGAACAGACGGCGCATTCGGAAATGATGACGATATTATCACAACTATACGGTTTGATAATGCTGGCCGCACAACCGGGACGAGCGTTTCTACCGTTGGCGGAATTGATCTTGGGGCTTCTTCAAGTGTTCTTACCGCTGCAAACCCAAACAGCACAGGCAGTGATATTAAAACACTTAACCGCCTTTCCCGTGCGGCTTCTATTGGACAGTATACGGATAATCTGGTTAAGAACAGCAATTTCGATTCACTTACAGATTGGAACAGCGCAGCAATCGGAAGTGCGGCCAGACAGTTTCTGTAAGTACCTCAGAGCATTATATCGGAACAAGTGCTTTGTCGATTGTTACAACAAGCTGTCCAGCTAATGGAGCCGGGCGCGTTGGGCAAACCTTTACCACATCTGTTCTGAAACCGGGACAGACATATACGGCCTCAGCCTATGTAAAAGTCCCAAAGAATATTACTGCGTCGCAAAGCGGAGATTATGGCGCTGGTATCGGTGTTACGATGAACCGTTCCGGCAGTAGCGCACAAAATGCGTATTCAGAGTATATTCATACGCAAACCGATACAGCTATCAACAATGGTTGGCGCCGCGTTTCCGTAACATTTACTGTGCCGCAGGATGCGACGAATACGCAGATTTCAATGTTGCTTTCCAATGGTGTTGGTACAGCGTATTTTGATGCCGTGCAGGTTGAACGCGGTGAAACGGCGAGTCCGTACAATATGTTCCAGAATTCAGGCTTTGAATACGGAGACGGAACAAACTGGTTCCCGGTCAGCATGGCGTCCGGAGACGGTGTCAGTTCGGATGCGGCACATAGCGGCAGCTATTCTTATAAAGTTTCCGGCAACGGTAAGACGAATAAATATTTTGTTCAGGAAGTGCCTGTGACCGGTTCTGTATATGACAGCTATATTGTCAGTGCTTGGGCAAAAGCAGATGCTGTGGCAGACCGAGATACAGAACGTGAATTCAAAGTGGATGTTAAAATCGCATATACAGACGGCACAACACTTTGGAAAAAAGCGAGCTTTAATGCGACGGTTTCCGGCTGGCAACAGCTTGTTTTTGCATTTGATTTGAACGGAACGGGCAACAGCGGAAAAACACCGAAAAGTGTTCGCGCGGATATTTGCTATGAAAATCAGGCAAATGCAGTTTATTTTGATGACATTCAGCTGATTAAAGACGAATCGCAGGCATATACGTATGACAGCGACGGTAACTTGATTTCGGTGGTCAAAAATGCGGATCAGAAAGGCACAATGGAGTATTCCAACAACAATCTGATCAAAGAAACGGATGCCAAAGGTTATTCGTTTACATATACCTATGATGCGCACCACAATATGACAAGTGCTACGTCGCAGAATAATGTAAAGTATACCTATACGTATGATTCTAAGGGTAATGCGACGGATTTAAGTGTTACGAATAAAGCGGATTCCATGGAAATCAAAACGGAAGTGGAATATACGGCAAACGGAGCCTACGTGCAAAAACAGGTCGATGCACTCGGTGTGGCAAGTGCTGTGTACGATTATGATCAGACTTCCGGGCTATTGAAATCCGTTACAGACGGCAACGGTGTTTTAACCGGTTATAAGTACGACAGTAATGATCGGTTGACCAGCGTAACGCGCGGCGGCACAACGATCGGTTATACGTATGATAACAATACCAATCTTCTTTCCGCAATCGATCATAACGGATTCCAGTATACATTTGGCTATGATGCTTTCGGAAACCGCACGCAGGTTCGCGCCGGTGAAAATTTGCTGAGCACTTATACTTATGGCGAAAATAACGGTGCACTGCAAAGTGTAACTTACGGCAACGGGTTTACTGCGGGTTATAATTACAATACAGCGGGACAACTTGTATCCGAGAGCTATAACGGCGAGACCGTATATACTTGGAAATACGGAACGGCCGGAGAAGCGCAGGAACACGTTGACATCGCAAATTCTTTGCTCTATAATTACGATTATGACAGCACGGGAAGATTTATCCGTGAGGCTGCGTTTGAAAACGGTACGCGTCTGTATACTACGGAATACGGATACGATCTGCTGAATAACGTAACCAAAATTTCCAATGATGCGTATGGTTCCGTTATTACACAGAATTATACCTACGGAAAAGATAATCTGCCGACAAGCTATACGACATCGACGGGAATCCGTGTGGATTATCACAGAGATTCTTTGAATCGAATGTATGAGCAGGTGGTAAACACCGAGTCGAAGATCTATTCGTCGTATGCAAGATATTCTGCGACAGACAGAGGTTCAAGCCGGTACAGAAGCTATCTTGTCGGCTGGCAGTATATCGGCAACACTGCGATTCGCTACACGCGCGATAATAACGGCAATATCACGAAGATCGAAGAAGGCGTGCGAGACGGGCAGACATCAAACGGAAAGAACTATGCTGCCAAAGCATATTATCGGTATGATGACAACAATCAGCTGATTTGGGAGACAAGCGCTTACTCTAACAAAACACGCGAGTATACGTACTCCGGCGGAAACCTTGTTCAGGTTAAAGAGTGGGACAGCTTCATGCCGCCGAGCAGCGCAGCGATGCAGACCTTTGCTCTCGGTTCGGAAGAACCGGAAAACAAGGAAATGCTCCCCTGCGATGAAAAATCCGGTTACGAAGTTACGGATACGGAAGTCATTGCCGATGAGCAGCCGGCAGAAGCTGTGAACGAAGCACCTGCCGAAGAAGTGGAAGAAAGCACTTTTGCCGAGTCGGAAGCGGAAACGCTTGCTGCCCGCGCGGCAACGGTTACGGGCAAAATTATTGCACCGGATGGCTTAAACATGCGTTCCGGCCCCGGCACAAGCTATGGCATACTGGTTTCTATTCCGTTTGGCGCTTCTGTAACGGTGTTGGATTCTTCTTCCAGCTGGTACAAAGTAACATACAGCGGTAAAACCGGGTATGTTCTTGGGCAGTATGTGCAGATCACATCGACAACGCCTACACCGAAACCCACGGCGGCGCCGACGGTCATCGGCACGGGCAAAATCACGGCGTCTGCCGGATTGAATATGCGTTCGGGGCCGGGAACAAGCTACGGCATTCTAATCTCTATTCCGTTCGGCGCGACGGTATCGGTACTGGATATATCGAACTCCAGTTGGTACAAGGTGACGTACAGCGGCAAGACGGGTTATGTATCTTCGCAGTACATACAGGTCACGCTGAACCCCACCCCAACACCGAAGCCGACCCCGACGCCCACGCCAAAGCCTACACCTACGCCGACTCCGAAGCCAACGCCGAAACCGACTTCCACGCCTACGCCAAAGCCCACGCCGGTACCGGCGGCGAGAACGATACAGTACGGATATGCGCAGACGGGTTGGAAAGACCTGATGACGTCCTACAACGGGCAGAGCATCACGTATGATGAGATCGGCAATCCGCTGACCTACCGCGACGGCATGACGATGACGTGGACGGGACGGCAGCTGACAACGCTGACGCAAAACGGCAAGCAGAACACATATAAATACGACGTTGACGGCCTGCGCCTTGAAAAAACGGCGGGCGGCGTGACAACGCAGTATCAGTATGTGAACGGGCAGCTGTTGGGCGAAAAACGCTCGAACGGCGTGATCTTGCGGTATACTTACGATGCACTCGGTGTGCTGAGCGGCATCCAGTATAAAAACGCGGCAGGCGTTACAACAAACTACATCGTCCGCTGCACCCTTTCCGGCGACGTGGATCAAATATTCAGTACATCCGGTAAACTTGTCGCAAGGTATATCTACGACACATGGGGCAATACGCTCTCCGTTACCGATGCAAGCGGCAAAGCCATAACCGACCCGCTCCACATAGCCAACATCAACCCCATACGCTACCGCGGCTACTACTACGATGCAGAAACCGGGCTGTACTATTTGCAGTCGAGGTATTATGATACCGTAACAAAGCGATTTGTGAATTCTGATGAGTTGCTTGGTTTGAATGGTAGTGAAGCTCGCTATAATCTTTTTGCTTATTGTGGAAATAATCCGGCTAATTCTATCGATTCGACAGGCACATATCCGGTAAATCAGGATGATGATCCGGTAACCCGAAAAGCTGCATCTACGATGCAGGAATGGAATCTTGTGCGAATGCGAGCAAAAGCAAATGCTAGTCTATCAAAATACAAAGGCAATAATGGAGAAGAGAGTAGAATAACTTCTACAGGGTCAGATCATATACAGATTACTAATTCGTATATGGGTTTCCAGCAAAGAGGATAGAATGGTTATTTGTGAATATTTGTCTTATAGTGGCCTCATAGATTCATCTGCAACCCAATTAGCAGCAGAATGGAAAGGACATAACGATGTATATAATCTTCTAACTGCGGTTTCGAATGCTTACGGTGCTATGTATGTATCTTATCCTGGTTTGAATGGAAAGTTAGAATTAGTATACTCGGATCATTTCCATTTGGATTTCATTGAACAGAAAATTAATAGTGCCAAATCTGTAGACTTTAATTCAGGAGGAGACCCTAGAGGTGCATATCAATTGGTGTTTAATATCTACGATTTTATGGGGTGGTATTGATGCGCATTGTTGACAAAAAGCGGATTGTGCTTGTGGCCATAGTACTATGTGCGGTGCTGTTTGCTTTGCTATTTGTAAATTTAATATCTATTCTTATCGGAAAATTCTATATGCGTGACTTTTTCAAAGACTGGCAAGCAGAAACAGACCTCTCGGTTGCAGAACTGGTATTTGACAGTACATTGCATTACGATGGAAAGACGCATAGAATTTATTCGAAATCCAATGTGCCGGCAGAAAACTACTTGACAATTTATAAAGACAGAGTGTACTATGTTCTTGTCGAGAAGTCAGAGGATGAGACAGTGTTCTTGTGGAATCTGTTTTCGAGAACAGTATCGGGTTCTTATCCGCAGTTGCATTGTTCTTTTGAGACAGAAAGGAATTTTCAGTGTTTAACGCAAGAATTGTACAAAAGAAATCGTGCTCTTGTTTATGGTGGATATTACTATAAGGGGCAAATTGTGCTGAGAGATGAGCACAACATTCTTGTTCTTAATTTAAGCACAGGTTCGCTTCACAAGTATTTGCCAAGTGAATATGGATGGCCGAAAACCGATTTTTGGATAGGAATGGATTACGGAAGGAATCAAATTACGATCGGCAGCAGAGGGGACGGAATCACACAAGTCATTGATGCTGAATCGACCATGAATACAAGCCCTTTTGCAGAGCGGCTTCTGGAATTAGTGCAAGAAAAGATTTGGAACGGAAAAAGCCGACTGGACAGTTTTCCGCAAATGGTTTATGTCTTTGATGATAGAATTTATATAATTGGCAGTGTTATGAACGATCGCGGGTACGCATTCGGTATTACGTTTGAACTTATTCCAGAGTCTAGGACAATCCTCTATACCAATCACGCGTTTGTGGGGGATACGGTTGCTACCAATTACCATCTCATACCAGTTGCAAATTGAAGGTCAATAATGGGAGATGCAAAAATGAGATACATAATCATTACACTGGCAGCAATTTTGCTGTTTGCACTTACAGGCTGCAGCGCTCAGACAGGGAACGAGATTCATATCATCTGTGAAGCAGTAGAAACGGATTTGATTTCTCAGCGCTAATGTAATAATGCGACGTTGACGGCCTTCGCCTTGAAAAAACGGCGGGCGGCGTGACAACGCAGTATCAGTATGTGAACGGGCAGCTGTTGGGCGAAAAACGCTCGAACGGCGTGATCTTGCGGTATACTTACGATGCACTCGGTGTGCTGAGCGGCATCCAGTATAAAAACGCGGCAGGCGTTACAACAAACTACATCGTCCGCTGCACCCTTTCCGGCGACGTGGATCAAATATTCAGTACATCCGGTAAACTTGTCGCAAGGTATATCTACGACACATGGGGCAATACGCTCTCCGTTACCGATGCAAGCGGCAAAGCCATAACCGACCCGCTCCACATAGCCAGCATCAACCCCATCCGCTACCGTGGCTACTACTACGATGCAGAAACCGGGCTGTACTACTTGCAGTCGAGGTATTATGATACCGTAACGAAGCGCTATATTAACCCGGACGGCTACGTCTTTACCGGTCAAGACATGCAAAGCGGCAATATGTTCGCTTATTGCGGAAATCAGCCGGTGAATAGGTTTGATAATACTGGTTCTATGTGGTTAGATGCAGCTGGCGGCGGTGGTGACGGAAGTAATTCCAACAAAGCTGCACATGAGCGTATAAGAAAAGAAACTATTGCTAAAATGAAATACAATAGAAGCACAGTGAATATTTGTAGCAGCTCTGATCAATATGAAAACGGAAAACTAAATATACTTATTAACCCCAATAATATTGGGCGTTCTGGTAACATTGATCCAGATATATCCATTCAGGACTCGTATACTGTAAAAAGTCGAACTGAAATGAAAGTGATACTTGATTTGGTTATGTCAAGTTCGCTTTATGATTCATCTGTTTTTCATAGAAGTCAAGAGAGCTATATATACGAATGGGATGCTCATAATTTTGCTTACAATATTTTTAAGGGCTTTAGAATTGGACCTTTTAATGATCTTAAAAACAGAGCCAAAGATGTTGATTTAAACGAGGAAGATGAGAGCTTCTATTACGTATTTTGGGCTACTTCTATAGCATATAGATACAAATTCTGCAAATCTGATCAGAGCACTCGGCACAAATTTGGGATACTCTACTATTAATTAATAACATTATTAGAGGTAACCTATGAGAAAAATCATAAAATTTCTTTCGTCTTTGTTGATCTTTTTATTTGAAATATTTTTAGTGATAGTTTTTATCGTGGAAGTTGCTGTATCATCGTTGATTATGCAGACGATTGAACCTTGGGTTAATACTACGATGTGGAGCAACTTGATAGAAATTGTGATATATTTGCTGCTTTTTGTATCTGTAACGATTGCTTCAGGAGTTATTGCTGCATATATAAACTGGCAATTCTTCAAGAGTGAGCACTTTATCGCAAAAATAGTAAATGTGTCATTAGCAGGAGCATTATATGCCTCTTTTTATTTGTATCTGTATTTTACCTGTGAAATTTATATGTCAGATACATTATATCCGGGAGTATTTACGGTATTTATTGCGCCCTATCAGATTGCGGGATTAGTAGTTTTAATTGTTATTTACGTAAGCTTGTATTTCTATAAAAGAAGAAAACTCAAAGACAACGATCAAAGAAATCAAGCAAACATAAGGAGTTGCTAAATGAACCGAACCATAATGATATGTTTAGCGGTTCTGCTGGTTTTGGGACTGTCCGCCTGTGCGCAGACGGACAGCAAAGCCGCCGCAGAGCAAAGCGCGGTGCCGAGTACTGCGGACAGTACGGAACAAAATGTACTGCCGGAAAGCACGGAACCGCCCGCGCCGGAAATGATTGATTTTGAAGTGAACCGATATGCCGTAACCGCCGGTGCCGCTGCGTATTTAGGCGGCGCGGAAGAACAATACAAGGCGCTTGTGGATGCGATTTGCAGCAAAAAAGAAACGGAACCCTATACGGATGAAGATGCCGCAAAGCGTGCGGCGGAGGTCTTTGCCGAAACGCCGTACAGCGCTTTGGCGGAAGTAACCGCAAAAGACGGTGCTTTTCAAATTGCGTATACCGGCAGCGGGGATGCAGATACCTTTGATGCTGCCGTAAAAGCACTGGTAGAAAGCTGCGTATACAAAGATGCCAACGAAGCGGAAAAAGCGCTGAGCCTTTACCGCACGGTAGCTTCCGAGTTTGCGCAGGAAGGCGGCGAAAACGGTTCGCTCTATAAAACCGTCACAGAGCAAAAAGGCAGCGCAGAAGATTTAGCAAATGCGCTCACCTATTTGTTCGTGCAAAACGGAATTTCGGCTGACCGGGTTTCCGGCATGGTGGGCGAATCCAAACGCAGCTGGACAGCCGCAGAGTTAAGCGGAAATCGGTATCATTTTGATGCCGCAGCGGAAAAACACGCAACGGACGGACATGGTTTGCAGTATTTCGGCATGAGCGATGAAGCAAGGGGCAAAGCCGGAAGCCCTGCACCGTATACGATCGGTGAAGGCAACTATGCAGTTCAGCAAGACACGCTCAGCACAGACACAAAGTTTGACGCTGTTTTTGCCGATGTAAAAGATTTCACCGTTGATGTCTACGGTCATTTTGTCTATCTTTCTACCGAGTCTTCCGAAGACGGCTACCAAAATTCCATCGGCACCGAAAGCTTTACGGCTGCGGTGGGATGAGTGCTTTTTGAAAATTGAATAGCTAAAAGCAAATCAGGGTACTGTGAATGAACGGTACCCTGATTTTTATGTACCAGCCGCCTAACTCAGACGGCTGGTTTCTACGGGTTCAAGATCCCATAGCCGAGAATTTCATAATACCCGACGGGATATTGGTTCTGGCGGCAGGCGTCGCCGGAGTTGCCCTCGATGGTGTAGACGATGCCGTTTTCGCATTTTTCCACAATGCCGACGTGATCGGCTTCGCCGTCCTGCGGACCGGATGCGCCGTTCGGGTCGTTCCAGTCGAAGAAAACGATCATGCCGGGAGAGGGATTAACCGAGTTATCCGCCCATTGCCCGTGGCTGCGGAACCATTCAACGCCGCCGACGCACCCGGCAAATTTCGGGGCGGTTCCCGTATCAAGATAACCGCACTCATTAAAGCACCACGAAACAAAGCAGGCGCACCATTCCACACGGGAGTTAAATCCGTGCCACGACCAATAGGGCTCACCGCCCACATTGCCGACTTGCGACAGCGCTACCTTGACGATGGCATCATCCCCGGAATAAATACCATAGAGAACAGCAGACCACAACCTGCGGTTTTCCTCGGCAAGCAGTTCGGAAAGCTGCTGCCGCTGGTCGGCGGTGAAGTTGAAATGGTCTGCCATTTCCTCGGCGGTCTTGTGGCTGACCACAATTTGGAGTCGGTAAATTTCGCTCGCTGGAAAACAGGTCATGGCGTACCGCTCTGCACGCTCACCGCAAAGAGAACGTATTTGGCAAGTTGATATTCAATTTTCAAGGTTCAGAAAGGGAAAACCGGCATGGCAGTTTTTTGCGGGACCGCGATCAGGATAATCGGCGCTGCCATACTGCCGAAAAAGTTCCCTTCACTATACACGACATTTTTCGGCGATTTATAAACGGGGTAAAGGCATTTGTTTACAGATTGTTTACATTTGACGTGCTTATGAGGTGGAAATTCAAAATTTGAAATATAAAGCTGCTTGACCTTTTGCCTTGCAAATGATAATATGAAGCTACGATAAGACGTGACAAACGTTTAGAAATCATGTCTGGCAAAAGAACAGTGATCGCTGTATAACCCTCTATGAATTTGCCTTTGTAGCTGAAAGGTGAGTTCATATATAGCATATAATTATATTTCACCAATTTAAAGGAGGAAAATCTATGAAACGCAAATTTGCCATTCTTTTGTCTGCCATGCTGCTCATGCAGGCGGTCTGCGGCTGCGGCGGCGCGGCTTCTTCGGGCACGTCTTCCGCTTCGGCTTCAACGGACAGCACCGCGAGCAAATCAAGCGAAAAAGCGGTGATCGTGACGGATGAGCAGGCCTTTACGCACGAAAACGGCATAACGCGGCTTGCAAAAGAGATCTACGGCGATTTGAATGTTGAGTTTTTCGTCCTCTCCGAGGATACGCAGGAGCGCGAAACGCAGATCTCCTCCCTGCGCGTGGAGATCATGGCAGGTGGCGGGCCGGACGGCTATCTGCTTTCTTCCCCGACCTCAAACATGACTTTCAATGGTGAAGGTCACCCTGCCGCGCTGTTCCCGGATGTGCAGCGCACCATGCAGTCCGGCGCTTTTCTGCCGCTTGACGACTATATAAAAGAAAGCGAATACCTCCGCTCCGAAGACCACTTTGCCCCTGTTTTCGATACCGGAAAAACCGACGAAGGACAGGTCGTGCTGCCTATCACGTACTACGCAAGCGTTTTTCTCCTCGATAAAGCACAGCTTGCCGACCCCGATTTCACACCCAAAACATGGGACGAGCTTGTAAACTGTGAGGACACGGCCGTTCTGAAAGTTGTGCGCAACAATCTCTACACTTGGTGCGGCGCCGGAATTCCCCGTATTGCAGATTACGCCACCGAAAAAACAATTCTCACCGAGGAAAACCTCACCGCGCAGTTTGAAAATCTTCTTGCCATGCCTGCGTCGGAAAGCTTTGACGAGGAGACCGCACTGATCCAAAGCGGATCCTATGCGCAGACCGATGAAGGCATGGCGTATTACGCACAGAATAAAGACACCGTGAACGCCCTTGCCATCCCGAACACCGAAGGCGGCGTGACCGCGTTTATTACCTCCTACGCAGCCATCAATCGCAACAGCCCAAAGGCCGATGAGGTGTTCCGCTTCTTCGAGCTGCTGTTCAGCGACGAAGCGCAAATCGACACGGAAACCGTGAACGATGCGCGCGGTACGCTTTTGATGCTCGGCAACCAAAACAGTTTCTTGACGCACAAAAACGCCTATCTGCAGCCCGAGCTGCTTGAAAGCGTGCAAAGCCGCGTCAACGCTGTGCGGTTCTACTCCGTGATGGACTACACCATTTACGATACCGCCACGACCCTAACGTGGGAAGAAAACCCGGATTGCGCTGCCGCTGCGCACAGCGTGATGGAAGCGCTGCAAACCAGACTCTCTGAATAATGCGTTTTACAAAATTTATGCAAAACTCATTTATAAGATTAGAAAAGTATAGTAAATATAATTACAATCAAACGGCAAAACATGAGGAAAAAATCTTCATTCCCCGCATCTCATCTCCCCATAACGTGAAAGAGGTGTCTGATATGAAACGTAAGCTATCTGTACTTTTGGCAGCGCTGCTCTGCGCACTCTCCCTCGCATCCTGCGGTGCGCCGCCCCCGCCCGCCGGCATTACGGAAAGTGATGATTCGGGCGGCAAAACCTCCGGCACGTCCTCGTCCGGCGCAGTGGATAAAGACGCCCTGCGCGTCTGCGTGGACTTAGAGTATCGCGCCGGCTACACGGAGGGCAAGACCCCGGAAAATGCGTTTTATAACCTGATGAACACCGTAAAAAGCCTCGGCGGGCCGGAAAACGTATCGTTTGAATACCTCCCCCGCGAAGGCACAGAGCGCGAAACGGCGCTCGACCGCGTCCGCACCGAGATCATGTCCGGCGGCGGCCCGGATATGTTCATCATCGCCTGCAACGGCGGCATCGATTACATGGCAGCAGATGTCGAAGCGCTGTTCCGTGTGCCCGAAAAAGCGATGGAAGCCGGGCTTTTCCTGCCGCTGGATGACTACATCCAAAACGCGCAGTTCATGGAGTGGAATAAGCTGAACGAGACCGTCATGGCGGCCGGCCGCACCGAACAGGGTCAAATGCTGCTGCCGATGACCTACACCTTCCCGCTGACCATGTTCCGCGAATCGGACGTAACGCTCACCACCACAGCGGAAACCACATGGCAGGACATGCTGAACGACAAAACGAACGTGCTCACTGCTGCCGCTGACTGGATCCCCACGATGGAAGAGCAGGAAAATTTTGAAAACCAGTGCGGCGGCCCGCTGCTCCCCTACATACTGGGCGACCTTGCCGATTACAGCAGTGAAAAGCTGCTCTTTACGGAAGACGAGCTTTTGCAGCGCATCACCGACGTTATAGAGTTGGATGTGCGCAATAAGAACGGCGAATTTGAAAATGTCCCGCCTTATTACCACTGGTTTGCATGCGGCGGCCTTACAGGCAGCGACTTTGCCGATCCGCATGTCAAGGTGCGCGACCAAGGCCCCATCACCATGGTGCCGCTCTATTCGGACGATGGCGGTATGACCGCAGCGGTCACGTCGTATGTCGCTATCAACCGCAGCACAAAGCACGCGGACGAAGCGTTCTTCCTCGCCGACCTTTTGCTGCGCAAAGAGACCCAGCTGTCCTCCGCGCTCTATTCCGAGTGGCTCGTATACAATGATTCCGTAGGCATCCCCGTTTATGCCGATGCCATGCAGGATACCAGCCCCGTAACGTGGCACGGCATGACCGATTGGCACATGAGTGCCGAAAACTACGAAAACTTCAGCGCCGCGCGCAGCCAGATCACCCGCGTTCGCTTCCAGGGCGGTTTGGAGGAAGCGCTTGTAAATTGCTACTATGCGTGCAGCGATGCCCGCTACCAAGACCCCAATGCCGACCTCGCGCCCATCATTGCCGAATGGTACAAAACCATGGAGCAGTGGGTGCAGGAATAAAATAAAAGGCGGTGCCTTATGAGAAAAGCATTTCACGGATATATCCTGATCGCCCCGGTGATGATCGGCTGCCTTGTGTTCACGCTCATCCCGTTCGGCATTGTGCTGCGCTATTCGTTTACGCAGGGATACGGCGTCGCCGGCATGTTCGTCGGTATGGAGCATTATACGAAGATGTTCCAAAACGACCTTTTCCGTCTGGCGTTTTTCAACACGATGAAGTTTTTAGCCGTCGGGCTGCCGCTCATCATGCTGCTTTCCTACCTTTTGGCGCTCCTCATGCAAAAGCAGGCGGGCAAGCATAAGCTATTAAAATCTGTCTTTTTGTTTCCGTATATCATGCCCGTCGCCGGTACAGTCTTGCTCATCGATCTGCTTTTCGGCGAAAAGGGCGCTGTAAACGGCTTGTTTGCCGCGTTAAACCTGCCCATCGTCGAGTGGCTGAACGGCAAATACGCCTTCTGGGTCATGATCCTCATGTACCTCTGGAAAAACACGGGGTACAGCGTTATTCTGCTGCTCGCAGGGCTCGTCACCGTCCCCGCGGAGCAGTACGAATCCGCCGATCTCGACGGCGCTTCGGCGTTTCAGAAGTTCCGCTACATCACCACGCCGCAAATGTGGTATTCCGTGTTTTTCGCCCTGATTTTCTCCGTCATCAACGCATTTAAGTGCTTCCGCGAGATCTTTCTTATCGGCGGCGAGCACCCCGTGGATGAGCTTTACATGCTCCAGCATTTCATCAACAACTGCTTCAGCAACCTCAATTACCAGAAGCTCTCCGTGGCTTCGGTCTTATTGTTGATCGTCATTATCGTATTCTTTGGCTTATTCTATGCGTTTGTCAGCCGAAAGGAGGCGTTCCGCGAGTGAAACGGTTTTTCTCCGGGCTGTTTGCCGCTTTGGTCGTGGTGTTATCCGCTGCGCCGTTTTTGTACGTGTTCGTGCGCAGTTTTCTGTCGCCTGGCGGCGTTACGTTCCAGTATTATTACGACGTTTTTCTGGCTTCCCCAAAATATCTTTTCCGCTTTTGGAAAAGCATCGGCATGGCCGTGTGCATCGCCGCGGGGCAGCTTTTGATCTCCGTTTTTGCCGGGTTCGGGTTTGCAAAGTATAAGTTCCCGGGCCGCAACTTCCTTTTCTTCCTCTTAATGATCCTCATGACGCTGCCTGTGCAGGTCACGCTCGTGCCCGATTTCATCATGCTGGGCTACATGAACCTGCTGAATACCTACGCAGCGCTGATCTTACCGTCTATTATCGTGCCGCTCGGCACGTTTATTTTAACGCAAAGCTTTAAATCGGTGCCGGACACCGTTCTGGATGCCGCCATGCTGGACGGCTGCGGCGTGCTGCGCATGTTGTTTTACGTCGTCTCGCCGATGAACAAAAGCGGCCTTGTGTGCGTTTTGCTGCTCTCCTTCCTCGACGCGTGGAACATGGTGGAGCAGCCCATCGCGTTTTTGAAAGAAGCCGAGCAGTACCCCATCTCGGTGGCGCTCGCCTATACACCGCCGAGCGAGACCTCCGTGCAGCTCGTCTGCTGCATTCTGGTCGTGCTGCCCGCGCTGTTCCTCTTCACCTTCTTCAACCGCGAGCTTGTGGAAGGCATTGTTTTAGCGGAGGTGAAGTGATATGAAACGCCGCGTTCTCTGCATTTTTGTTTTGATCTTATGGGGCCTCGTTTTCTGCACGATGCTTTCCGTGCGCATTGAGCAGCTCATGATCCCGGAAGTGGTGCTCACGCAGGCAGATGAAAGCGAACCCTCCCCGCACATCGCGCTCGACTCCCTTTTCTTCGACGATACGGGCATGCACCTCTACCGCCCGAGAGAAGGCACCGGCTGGGAGACCGGCACGCGCATTTATGAAGAAGAAATCAATAATTATTCCGTGGGCGAAAATCAGCTTGATTTGAAGTTTTTCGGCAGCTATGTTCGTTACGCTTCAAAGCCCCTGCGCAGCGGCGACGAAATTTCAATCAAATCCGATTTGGAGAACCGGGACGATACATGGCTTGCCATATTCCCGGAGGGCATCCCGCAGCTTTCAGGCGCCCTCACACCGACCGCAGAAGCCGAAAACGCATTGCTGTTTAACGTGACGGACACCCCGCAGCCGTTTATGGCAGACCGCGCGAAAAGCACAATTTTACCCGTGACGGAACTCGCAAATGAAAACGCCGGCAGCTTTTACAGTCTTTCAGACGTTAAAAGCTTTCTTTCGCAGCTGCCGCTTTTGGCCGCGTTGCTTTCGTTCTCGCTTTTCGTCTTGATTCTGTGGGTTTATTCTTTCGTTCTCTCACGCAAAGCGAAAGAGAACCGCGCAAAGCTCATTTTCCACGGCGTTTTGGGTGTTCTCGCCCTGCTCGCCGTGCCGCTTATCCTGCTGCACATCGCTCTGCCGTCCTCTCTCCTGCCGCAATACCGCATTACGGACGCCGCCTATTATATGCGGGAGTTTGGAGAGATTTTTTCCGCATTGAACGCACTGGCAAAATCGAGTAGGGAATCAACAGAGCTACTTCAATATGCGGGGAGAATGCAAGCGATGACTCTTGTAATTGTTGGGTTCGGTATATTTTTAGGCGTTATATTTATTTTGATAGAAAGATTGATAAGAAGTAGATCGGTTAAGAAAGAGAAACAATAACTATATTATCATTAGTTTTTAAGGAGCTGATCTATTCGGGGATCACGCCTGATATTGCTTTTTTGGATGTCGAAATGCCGGGGCGAGGTGGGATTCACGTCGGTGCGGAATTGATGCAAAAAAACGTGTATGTTAAGATCATTATTATCACTTCATTCCCCGATTATCTCGATGAAGCAATGGATTTCCATGTTTATCGGTATTTATCCAAACCTATTGACGAAAACAGATTTTGCCGCAGCTTGTCGGCGGCGCTAAAGCAGCTTCATATGGAAACTGTATATATTCATGTGTGTACAGTGGACGGTGATCTAAAGCTTCGCGCCGACGAGATCATTTGTGTTGAGAGAAGAAAAAATAAAGGGTCGTTCGCTAAAAAGACGGAAGCTTTCACGCGTTTTATGAAGATGAGAAAAGAAAATTTTATGTGATAATTGAAATTTAACATAGGTTCAATTAATAGATATTGAAGTTTAAGCAAAGAAAGACCAGCGTTAAAAACGCTTGTCTTTTTTTGCTTTTAAAAAATCAAGTTCGCCAATAAATCAACCAAAATAAGCGCTTTTTTGTCGTTTCGTGATAAATGTATTGACTGGTTTCCGTTAATAAGATATATTAACAGCAAGTTAACCATATGAGAAATTTTGAAATTTGAGGTTTGGCCAGAGTGTCATTTGATTTTAAAGGTAACGCGGTTTGTGATGGAATTACGATATCTTGTTTATGATACGGAGAAATATATATGGTGATTTTGAAAGAAATGAACTACATTGTTTTGCGCAGCCGCGGGCGGACAGCGCTTTCTGTTTGTATTGCGGCGCTGCTTGTGTGCTGCATGTCGTTTTACCTCGGCAGCATCCAGACGGCGGAGAGCGCGGAGGAAAATCTGGCGCAGGTCATCCCGGTGACGGCGCAGGTGGTCAGCCGCAGCGGTGCGCGCACCGTGGGGTTCGAGATCGACGAAAATCACTTTGCGAACCTCATGAAGGCGGACATCAAAGACGCGGTGTACACGGCCTCGGCGTGCGCGAATTTTCAGGAGCAGTACCGCGCGGAGGACGTGCAGGGCGCGGACACAAGCGTGACGGCGGTGAGCGGGCTTTCGGCGCTCGTTGGCGTGACGGAGGAGAACATCACGTTTGAAAACGGGTATGACCTCTCGTTTTTGGAAAGCGTAGAGCCGCTGTGCGTGGTGAGCCAAAGCTACGCGGCGCAGTACGGCTTGAATGTGGACGATATGCTCTCGATGCCGTTTTACGTGACGCGCTACAATGACGACGGCTTTTCGCTGCGGTACGAGCACCTCGGCATGCAGGATGTGAAGATCATCGGCGTGTATGCGGACAGCGCCTCGGGCAGCTCGGTGCCGTGCAGCATGATCGTCTCTGTGCCGTGGCTGCAAACGGTCGTTAAGGAAAATAATCTGCGGTTTTATTACAGCTCGTTCCGCTGTGCGCTGCGCGACCCGATGAAACTGAACGATTTTAAAGATGCCATGCGCAGCGCGGGATTTGCAAAGCCCGACCCGAACGCGCTTGATGAGCGCCACGGCGACACGCTTGTGGTGGACGACCAGCTTTTTATTGAGACGGCAGAGAAGTTGGAGCAGAATTTGAAGGTACTGCGGTGGTTTTTAGCGCCGTTTTTCGCGCTCGTCATTGTGCTTGTCACGCTGGTGACGTTTCTTTTGCTGCGCAGCACGCGGCGGGACATGGCGATCTCGCTTTCGCTTGGGCGGCCGAAGATTTTAAGCGGGTGCGCGTGCTTTTTCGGTATGCTCATCGCAAATGTGTGCGGCTGCGCGGTGGCGGTGCCCATATTGCTTTGCACGGCGGGGCTTGCGCTCGGGCAGATTCTGACGATCTGCGGGCTGTACCTTGCGTCCTCGTGCGTGGGCGTTTTGCTGGCGCTCATTTTGCTCCTGCGTTTTGACGCACTGGAGCTTTTGACAAAAATCGATTAACGAAAGGCGGCGTGAATATGGCTGTTTTAGCGGCAGAAAATGTGAGCTATACCTACCAGAGCAAATACCAGAAGGTGCAGGCGTTGAAAAATGTCTCCTGCACGTTTGATGCGGGAAAATTCTACGCGATCATCGGGCAGTCCGGCAGCGGCAAAACGACGCTGCTTTCGATGCTCGCGGGTCTCGGTACGCCGAGCGATGGCGAGATTATCGCGAACGGAAAAACGCTGAAAGAGATTGGAAGCGAACGGCACCGGCGCGAAAATGTGACGGTGATCTACCAATCTTTCAACCTATTTCCCACTTTGAACATACTCGAAAACGTCATGTACCCGATGCAAATTTCAAAAAAGCCGACGAAAGAGGCAAAAATCAAAGCCAAAGAGCTTTTAAGTTCGGTCGGCCTTGGAGACGTTGACCCAAGAAAGCTGCCGGCGATGCTCTCCGGCGGTCAGCAGCAGCGCGTCGCCATCGCACGGGCGCTGGCGTCCGACGCGAAAGTTATCCTCGCGGATGAGCCGACGGGAAACCTCGATACGGAGAACGGAAAGGTCGTCATTGATCTGCTGAAAAAGCTCGTGAAAGACGAAAATTACTGCGTGATTGTCGTCACGCACGACCCGGGCATCGCAGCGCAGGCGGACGTCGTTTACAAAATGCAGGATGGAGGTTTGGAAAAGAAATGAGTATGGGAAAAAGCTTAGCTGTATTGCCAATAAAAACACCTTTGGGATTCTATTTTTACGAAACTAACCGAAATGAAATCGTAGCTATTAATGAGGAACTATATGATTATATCTGTGCTGTTATAAATGGTAATATGGATATGATTAGAATTGCTTCAAAAGAGATTAAAAAGGACTATGAGTATTTAGAAGAATGCGGTTATCTACAAGCGTATAGAATAAAAGAAATTGAACATCCGTTAACAAAACAAGTAGGAAATCTACTTGCACGGAAGATGGATAAAATAACGCTTCAGATAACTCAGAATTGTAATTTGCGATGCACATATTGTATTTACTCTGAAAACTTAAATTTGGGACAAAGATCACACTCACAAAATGTAATGTCTTTTGAGACAGCTCAAAAATCACTTGATTTTTATCGAAATCATTCAATAGATTCTGAGCAAATTTCTATAGGCTTTTATGGTGGAGAACCACTAATGGAATTTGAACTAATCAAGAAGATTGTACGATATTCGGAGTCGATTTTTGAGGGAAGAAAAATTATTTATTCAGTTACAACTAATGCGACATTATTAACAGATACAATAATTGAATATTTAGTTGAAAATAGGTTTAATGTACTTGTTAGTTTAGATGGTCCAAAAGAAATTCAAAACAGAAATCGAAAATTTCCGAGCGGGCAAGGCTCCTTTGATATTGCGATTAGTAATATAAGAAAATTGAGCAGAAGAATGGCTGAAACTGATAAAGAGATATCAATTAGCATGGTTATCGATAGTAAAACTTTATATAGCGAACTTATTAAGCTTTTTGATGATCCAGATTTAAAAACAGCGGAGTTATTGTATACCTATGTCGAAGAAGATGCTCAATATGTTCGTCCAAATGAAAAATATATTGAAGAATATAACTATGATTTGTTTTTAGGAATGTTATCTTTATTTCGTAAAAATGGGACTTCTTCATATCCAAGTAAAATAGTTGAAAGAGATATATTGGCTTTTAATGACGGAAATGAGAGATTTAAGCCTAATGTATTAGGTATTGTAGCAGCTCCAAGTGGACCATGCATTCCGGGTAAAGTAAGAATGTTTGTAAACTGTTTTGGAGAGTTATACCCTTGTGAACGTGTTAATGAAGACCACTGTATGCAAATCGGCACTATAGAGTCAGGAATTAATGTTGAGAAAGCTGAGCAACTTTTAAATATAGGTCAATTGACCTCAAATTCATGTCGAAAGTGTTGGGCATTTTCTCTATGTACAATATGTGCGAAGCGTATAGAAGTAGATGGAAAACTTTCTCGTGAAAGAAAAATGGAAGTATGCAAAGAAGCAAAAAATATAGCATACAATAAAATTATGAATAAAATATTAGTGTATGAAAATGAAATACATGCCAAAAAGAGAAGGAAAAGTAAAACATGAAAACACTATGTATTGTGCCATTTACAAGTAAAGAGTTTCCCTTATTGCCACATTTAATGTCTAGCTATGATAATGTTATTTTTCTTTCTCCTAAGGGAATAGGGACAGATAAAGAAGACATTGCTATGATGCAAAACCTAGAACCATTAGGATTTAAGTTTTGCAATTCAATTAAGGGGAGTATTGAAATTGCAGATGATGTTCTTGTTTCAAATATTAATGTAGAAGATGTGGCATTATATAATTTTGCCTATGATGCTCTAGAGTGTGCAGTTAAGAAGGGCAAAAAAGTTATGTCCTTTTTGCAAATGCATAGTTATCAGAAGGAGCTGTTAAAAAAAAGGTCAAAAATAAATATTGATTTTTACGATAATTATGAAGATAATGTCGAGTTAGAAAGTGCTATTTGTTACAAGGAAAGAAAAAACAAATTGTATGAGTTTAAAATACCGGTATTATATGTTTCAGAGTTAATACCTGATTCAAATGGATATAGTGTTTTTTTGAATCTCATAAGTATGTTTAAGAAAGACAAAATAGAAGTTTTAGCAATAAGTAGCGATACTTATAATGTTCTTATAAATCAAACTGTTCTAAAATTTGAAAAGAGAAATAATTTTCCAGATGCGATATATCAAATAAATAATTACATTCATTTTTTGACATTACAAAAGAATCCTGATGTAATCCTAATTAAACTGCCACAACCAATGATTAAATATGATAATGACAACTGTTTTGATTTTGGAATGAGTGCTTATATGTTGAGCCAAGCTATACCGGGCGACGGTAATATTTGTTGTAGTTATTTAGGAACGCCGATTTTGCAGTTTTGGGGCAACTTAAATGATAGTTGTAAATATAAATTTGGCTATCCAATTTTGGGTGTTTTTGTAAATAATAAGCGAATTGATATGACGCAAGAAAAAAGAATTTCGACATTTTGTGTTCCGAATAGTTCAGAATATAGGATACAGGAATTAAAATTACTCAACGAAAACAACAGTTTAACTTTTTATGACGCAAATAATGCTATAGATTTCAAGCGCTTTTATACATTTGTTATACGAAATTTTTTTGATATAAAATTTGGAGTGATATAAATTGACAAATAACCAAGTTATTGATGAATTAAAAGTAATTCTTGAAGAACGGTTTGGAATTCGATACGGAGTTAACTATGATGAAAATAAAATTGCGATGACAAGTTTGACATGGAATATGAGTGCTGTGATGTTATATGAATTCTTGTTGATTATAGAGGATCAATATGATGTTGATTTTTCATATGACGATGTCCAAAACAGAGGGTTTCATAATTTAGATGAAATATCAAGACTGGTTTGCTATTATTTGAGCAAGAATCAAAATAAAGTGTAAATAGGGGTGGTATATTGAAAAGCTTAAAACAACTCCTTCGCACGCCGATGAAAACTTGCTTGTTCTTCCTCCTGATGACCGCCGCCACGGCGCTTTTGGTGCTGGGGGCAAATTTGTGGGCACAGACGCAGGCGCAAATGGATGCTGTGGAAAAGCAATTCACAACGCTTGGCACGGTAGAGCAAAAACCGAACCGCACGCAGATGCGCACGGGGTGGGATGCCGCCGATGGGGCGTATTATAGCGAAGCCGAACCCGTATATGATTCGGTGATCTCTGCTGATGTTCTGGATTTTGACGGCGCGAATTATTTGAAAGCGCCTGAAAAACGCCCGTATTACCTTGCGGATTTGCAGGGGCTTGCGGTGCGCGACGGCGGCACGGCGCTGTTTTACCCGGTGGTCGAATTCACGCCTGCCGAAACGGCGGTGCCGGATCACCCCATAAAAGTGTATGTGCAGCGATTTTTGTACCCGGAAGCGGAAAATCAGAACAACGAATACGAAATTTACGTTTGCGACCACTGGACGGAAAATCCCGCGCCACTGGAGGCAGGGAAAACATATGTGGCGTATACAAATGTGATTGTCAATCACCACGAAAACGCGAAAAGCTCCATTGAATACGCACTGATCGCGGCGGAGCGCTCCACACAGTGCGACGCAGGCGGAAATTTGCTTGAAAGCGATAGGCAGACACGGACATTTGACGAAGTGACGGCAGGCTTTTACGAGACCGAGCGCGGGCAATATTGGCTGGAGCTTTCAAAGGCGCTTTCCATGTGGGACACGACCGCGCCCGTTTTGCCGGTTACAGATACGGCGCTGCTGCCGAGCTTTCACGACCGCACGGTGTATGTGCGGGAGGGGCGGACGTTTTCCGCGGAAGACCTCGAAAACGGTGCGGCGGTATGTCTTGTTTCCGAAGAATTCGCGCGGAAAAACGGGCTTTCCATCGGCGATAAAGTGGAGCTGCCGCTTTACGGCGTGAACGAAAAAGATTCGCCGCATAGGACGTTCGGCGACGGTAGCGGCCTGCGCACGTTTTCGCTTTTAAACGCACAGAACCGGGCATACACGCCGTTTTGGACGGCAAAGTATGAGATCATCGGCACGTATTACAGTGTGGGCACATACGGAAAACCGGCGGGCTCCATCGAAATGGCGCTGAATTTGTTCCTCATTCCCGCAAATTCGGTCAAGACAGATTTTGCCGGCAATATCGTAGACAGCGGACCGATGCAGCGCGCGACGACCTCCTTCCAAATCCCAAACGGCACGGTCGACGACTACATGGCAGCGTATAACCGAAATGTTCCGGCGGAGGTTCGGGAAAATTTGGAGATCATGTTTGACGACAACGGGTACAGCCAGATCATCGGCGGTTTACTTAATATGCGGTACGTGGCGATCATTCTGTTCGCGGCAGGACTGCTCTCGGCACTGGCGATTTTGGTGTTGCTGCTCTATTTCTTCATCGTAAAACAGAAGAAGCGCACGGCAATCGAGCGGAGTTTAGGTATGAGCAAAAATCAGTGCCGCGTGTCGCTTGTTTCGGGCGTAGTGGTCTTGAGCGCTGTGGCGGTGATTTTGGGCACAGTTTGCAGTTCAGTGCTGTTTGACAAAGTGCAGACGCTCGATTTAACCGGGCAGAACGAGCACACATTCAGCACGGAATACAGCCTTTGGGCGCGCGACGAAAATGCGGTGGAGACAGAAGATGCAGAGAACACAGGCGTTTTGGAAGTCGTCATCCCGGCGGCGATGATTTTGCTGACGGCGGGATTATCCGTGATTTTGGTGAACCGCAATTTGAGATCGAAATTAATTGTGTTGTTGAATGAGATGCATTAATAAATTGCAAACTCACTCTGCATAAAAATATAATGAATGGAGGTGACAGATATGAAAAGAATTGAGAAGACTGATCCGAAAACGGCACAGTCAGTCCTTTCGTTTGCGTGCCCTTGTTTAGGTACCTGTGCTACACAGTGCAGCTGTGGTGCTAGCTGGAAACAAACAACTGCGAATAATGAGAGTCAAATGGTGTATGGACTCCCGGGAATGCAAACAGCTAATTATAATTGATGAATGGAGTATTGGTAAGGTTGTATACTTACCAATACTTCCAATTAAAAACTAAACTAAAATAAATGTAATTTATGAGAATTTGTGTTATTGACGATTTAGTATCAGTGAATCTAGTTGAAAGCATGTTAAATTGTAATTTAGCAAATAGTATATACATAATAAATGAAGGTCAATATAAAGAAAAAAAATTTTAGCATAAGCCATGGAACGCTTTGTACGGCGTTATTAGTTGAGACTTTGAAAAAGTACAATTGTGAAAATTTGGTGGAGATAATTTTTTATTCTATAGTAGATGAGAAAGGAAATAAAAGTTACGCTAATTTATTAAAAGCACTTCAATATTGTGTAAGCCAAGATTTTGAATTGGTGTCGCTTAGTATGGGAGTATTAGGAATTAATGGTGCTAAAGAAATACAAGTTATTCTTGAAAATTTAAAATCGACATTAGTAATTTGTGCAGCATCAAATAATGGATTATTAACGTATCCAGCGGCTCTAACTGAAACAATTGGAGTAAAACGTTCGTTAAGTAAAGATAGGAAAATGATTGAGTGGGTTGAGAATCCAGCAGATGGAATAGAGTTGATAGTGAATTTTTCAGAAACCCAGTTGCTTCAATTATTGCTCGAAAAATATGGATATATTATTAAAGATTCAAATAGCATATTAGTCCCTCAGATATGTGGTAAATTGGCAATGCATGCTCTAAAAAGCAAAAAGTTACTCACCAAAAAAAACGTATGTACTTATTTAGGAGCTTCGTTAAGAAGACGAGATATTGATGATTACAAATTGCCATTGGGGATAACAATAGATACGATACCAGTGATAATATTTCCTTACGATTGCAATAATAAAGAGTTTGCCTGTGATTTTGCTGTATCTTTACAGTCGAAGTTTGAAAATGAAGGATATATATGCTCATTGTTAAGTGATTTATTCGATGAAATGAATTTTGTTTTAGGTAGATATGTAATAGATATGGATAATCCTCATGAATGTATATCATATTATAAAACGGTCATACAGGAAGGTGTGCTTTTGGTATTCATGAAAAGGATAAGCGCATTACTAGGAGATCTTTATATAGAAAATTGGGACAAATTAACAATCAATTCTGTGTATTTAACTATATTGAGTAATTTTTCCGAGGAATAGTTTAATGAACAAAATGAATATAGTAGGTAGAATACTATCTTATTTAGTTCCATTTAAAAAAAGAATTCTCTTTGCAGTTATTATTTTAATAATTGCAATTAGCATAGGCTTTTTGCAGCCACTTGTTATTCAGAGAATTACAGATATAGGCATGGTTCAGAAAAACATGAACGCCATATTTCAAGCGGCTGTGTTTTTGGGATTTTTAGTTATTCTGAATCAACTAATAGAGATGCTGCAAACAAAAATATTTGTTGAGATTCATAACCAATCTCTGTATTCAATATTTCATCAAACGTTTCAGAAGCTTATACATCTCAAAAGAAGTTACTTTGATGACAAAAATACAACTGAAATATTGAACTTTTTACAGATGGATGTTTTGCAGGTTGCCTCAATTACGGATCGATATGTTGTAGTATGTTTAAGTTATATCTTCCGGATTGTCAGTGGACTCATTGGTCTGTGTATTATTAGTTGGAAGTTAGCGTTAGTTGTTTTAGCGATGGTTCCAATCAAGTTCTTACTGGTGAGTTATCTATCAAAGAGGAGAAAATTGGCAACAGATGAGATGATAGAGTCCAGTAGAGCTTTTTCACGTTGGTTTGGTGACAATTTGAATGGAATTGACGAAATTAAGCTATGGAATCTATTCTTAGAAAAAGACAGAGAATTTCAAGAAAAGCAATCAAAGCTTTTAAACTCCGAAAAAAAAGGAACACTGATTGATGCGTGGAATGTGTTTTGGGAGTCAATATTAGAATGGGGGATTACAATTCTTCTATACATATTAGGTGGAGCTTTGATTTGCACCGGGAGTTTAACCGTTGGAGCTGCATTTGCTTTTATTAGTTATTCGGGATATGTAACCGGACCTGTATCTGCATTATTGAACTTAAAAATGTATTTTGCAAGAATAATACCGTCAGCAAAACGGCTGTTTCAGTTTTTAGATATGGAGGTAGAAGAAGATACCGGTACAAAAATATTAGATAAGAATTCACTTAAAATTGAATTCAAAAACGTAGGATTTTCTTATGATAAAGCGCGTTGCATTTTGAAAGATGTTAACTTCTTTGCTAATTCGGGTGAGAAGATTGCCATAATAGGACAAAACGGAAGCGGAAAAACAACTATTTTGAATTTGTTGTTGAGATTCTATGAGCCCGATCAAGGCGCAATTCTTGTTGACGGTATTGACATTAGGAAAATCCAACTAAAGGATTTGAGAGATCTTTTTGCAGTGGTTAGTCAAGATCCATATCTTTTTTTAGGAGGAATAGAGGAGAATATTAATTTGTCAAAAAAATTCAATCAGCAACAAATATCTCTTGCGATGAAAGCGAGTGGTGTATCGGAATTTATGCGAAGAATGTCTGATGAAGACAAAAAACAAATTGGACAAAATGGTGCACGATTATCCGGTGGGGAAAAACAAAAAATAGCGGTTGCTCGTGCACTGCTTAAAGATGCACCGGTAATAATTCTGGACGAAGCGACAGCTAATTTTGATGTTGAATCGGATCAGTATCTTCATAACATAATTGTTAATGAGATGAAAAATAAAACGGTGATTATGATTACGCATCATTACGAAAACCTACAAGGGATGGATCGAGTATATAGATTGGAAAATGGAAAAACCATGGAGTACCAAGGAAACTTAATATAAAAATAGTAGTTCTAGAATATTAATTCTAAAGGAGTTAATCTATGATGAATAAGAAATATAAAAGAGAATATAAGGAATCTCAGCCTGTTTTGGCGATCTGCTATGATTTTGATAGGACATTGTCTCCAGATGATATGCAAGCACAAGGTTACATTCAATCTGTTGGATATGATGTCGGAAGTTTCTGGAAGGAATCAAATGGTTTGGCAGAAGCTAATGATATGGATCGGAATTTGGCATATATGTATCTAATGAAAGAAACAGCTGCCGGGAAAGTTTTATTTACCAAAGAAAAGCTGGAGGATTATGGCTCAAAAGTAGATATTTTCCCGGGCGTCGAAGATTGGTTTGAGCGAATCAGAAATTATGGAACGCAGCAAGGTGTAATCGTTGAGCACTATATCATTTCATCGGGGCTGAAAGAGATGATAGAAGGTACATCCGTAGCGAAAAAAGGTGCATTTAAGAAAATCTATGCGAGCTCTTTCTATTATAATGCAGACGGAGTGGCGGTTTGGCCGGCACAGGTAGTGAATTATACCAATAAGACACAATTTTTATTTAGAATTGAAAAGGGTGTTTTGGATATTAACGACGATGGTGTGAACGATTCGTTCCCTCCGGACGAATTGAGAATACCGTTTCGCAATATGATTTACATAGGCGACAGTGATACAGATGTTCCTTGTATGAAGCTCGTGAGCTCACACGGTGGATATTCCATAGGAGTATATAGCGAAAAGAGCGAAGATCCAGCAAAAGATAAGGCTAAGGTTTACAAAATGATGAGGGATAATCGTATCCGATATTTTGCACCGGCGGATTATTCGGACGGATCGGATTTGGATATGCTGGTTAAAACAATCATTGACCGAACGGTGAAAAATGAGGCAATAGAATCTACATATTTTGCTTGCAGAAAAGAACAAATAGAAGAGGATAAAAAAAGTACAGAAGAGGGGAAAGAAAAGAGAGATCTAATTCTTCAATTGGAGGAAAGCAGGAGCTTTGCAACAACTCACGCTATTATTGATAAACTGCGTCGTATAACATCGTGGACACAGGATGAGTGTGATGACCTAATAGACATTGCAATTCAGAATAGTCAGGTTTACTACATACTGAATGATAGTGATGTGCGTAGGTTATATGAGAAAATTTTAAAGGTTAATTCGACATTATCTGAAAATGCTCAAATGGTAAAAAAGTTGCTAGAAAAATAAAGCCATAAGATTATTTTTGAGTTTTGAGGAGTATGTGAGCATGACTTAGGGCTGAAAATTAGGGAGGAGTATTAGTGATGCTTGTACTTGTAATTAAGCAATTGTTTTTTCGTAATCGAGTTCGTATGACAATTTCAAGTTGCATTACAGTGCTACTGACTTTATGTATGGCATTTTATGCGGAAAATATTCAGACATCACAGATTACATTATTAAATCTAAAATATCAACTTCCTGTACGTGTGTATATTACGAACTTAAGTGGTGATAAAAAAAGCAATTTGTTTATCAATGGGATTGACATTGATGCATTGATAAATGCTGAAGTACGTGACTTACAATGTACGGCGATTGCTGCCGGTTCGTTTTCATCTATAGCCCAAGAGCAAAGTCCATTTCTTGGCGGAGATACTAAGATTTTGGCAGCAAATTGCGTAGAAGCAACTGGAATTTCAAAAGAATTCTTTTCTTTTACGGATTATACATATAATAATGATTTTTTCAAAAGTGTAAATGCAATTTGCGTACTGAATGCAGATTATGCTAAAGATAATAATTTGATGATAGGCGATATGGTTACTTTACCGATATATTTATACATACCATCGTTGGGATATGAACCGCTTAAGGAAGCTTCAATTAAAATTGTTGGAACATATGTGACAAAAAAAGAAAATGATGTACCGGATATGTTAGTGCCCGTCAATTGGCTACGCGAAGAAGCTGTTCGTGCTGGTCTTAAGTATTTTGTATATACATCTTGTAATGCTATAGTGGACAACCCATTAAAGTTACATGAATTTAAAACGCATATGATAGAAATTGGGTTTGTCCCTATTGATCCTGTAATAGATGATTATGCAACGGGAAAAGGGTTAATTATTGATGATGAACTGTTTGTTAAAGCAGCAAGAGAGTTGAGACAAAATATTAATTTGTTATCTAACATGTATATTCCATTTTGTACGTTAATTATTGGAATCACGAGTTTGACAATGTTTTTGATAATATATAATACTCGCCATGACATAGCACTAGCAAATTCTTTAGGAGTTTCAAAATGGTATATAATAGTAGGAATATCTATAGGATTAATATCATTGAATACATTGGGGTGTACAACTACTCTACTGATCTTATGGACAACTTTGCATGTATCAACATTTTCTGTATTTGTGGTTTTTAAAATGTTTATGTTTTGCGTTGTCATCAGTGTAGTGATAGTTTTATTAATTTTACGGAGAATGAGATTGTATGATTTAATTAATATGTATTAATTAAAAAGAAACACAATAAACAACCGAATTACAGTTAATATTAAATGTTTGAATAATGAAGGAGAAACGATATGAAGAATATTCCTTTTGTTTTGCCGGTAAAAACAGCATTAGGACACTATATTTATGAAGTAAATAAGAATGAAATTTTATTCGTAGATGAAAATATTTTTCAATGTGTTACAAGTGAATTATTAAATAAAAGCGATGAAGCGGTTGAGGAACAACTTGCTGAATTAAAATTAAATGGATACCTTTCATCACATAAAATAAAACATATTCAGCATTCTCTTTCGGAAATTAGTAAAATTCTTCTTGATAGAGGGATTAATCAATTAATTTTGCAAGTCACACAAGAATGTAATTTAAGATGCAAGTATTGTATATACTCGGAAAATTCTAATGTCAATCAAAGAATGCATACAAATTCTTTTATGACACTTGAAACTGCAAAGAAAGCTATTGATTTCTATCGCATTCATTCAATCGATGCTGATCGTGCTGTAATTGGCTTTTATGGTGGAGAACCATTTTTAAATTTTGACTTAATTAAAAAGGCAGTGGAGTATGCAGAAATAGTTTTCGAAGGAAAAGAAATAGTCTTTACAGCTACATCAAATGCAACTTTGTTATCTGATCAGATAATAGAGTTTATTATGCAGCATAATTTTCAATTGACTATTAGCATTGATGGACCAAAAGAGCTACATGATAAAAATCGTGTTTTTGCAAGTGGAAAAGGAACATATGATAAAGTGATAGCTAATATTCACAAGATTAATAAAAAGAATTCAGATTGGATGAAAAATGTTTCTTTTAGTTTAGTTGTTGATAATCAGAATGATTTTTATAGTATAAAGAAAATTTTAGATGATCCGGTTTTTCAGAAAACAAAATTTATGATTTCTTATGTTGAAAAAGATGGAAAAATTCAGCAACCTTCTAATCAGTATTTAACACAATATAACTATGAATCGTTTTTATCGATTGTTCGACTTTTTAGAGGTGATTGGAATAGAAATCGAGAAAAATTTACTATTTCAAATGAAAGTTCATTAGCATTTGAAGATCCGACATTTTCAGAAACACAATTGGGTGATTATGGGGCACCGAATGGTCCTTGTGTTCCCGGAAAATTACGACTTTTTGTTGATACGGAGGGAAATTTATATTCGTGTGAACGTGTGAATGAGAATAAGAATATGTGCATTGGTACATTAAAAGATGGTTTTAATGTTTTAAAAATTTATGAACTACTAAACATATCGCAAATAGGGACCGAAGAATGTCGAAGTTGTTGGGCTTTTTCACTTTGCGGAATATGTGCTAAGTGGATAGATGATGGTGAAGGTATGTCTATTGAGAATAGAAAGAATGCTTGTCAAAATGCTAAAACAAGCGCTTATGGCAAAATACTAAGAAGAATTCTAGTTTATGAAAATAGCATTCATCAAAAACTGATGCGAGAAATAATTAGTAAAGGAGAAAATGTATGAAAAAAATCTGCATAGTGCCTTTTACAAAAAATGAATATTCACTTATTGAATTTCTGCCTCCAGAATACGTAATTACATCATTAATAACTCCAATGGGCATAGGGATAGAAGGTCAGGATATATCTGTAATGAGAAATTCTTCTGATATTGGATATCAGTTTACAAATTCAATAACTAATGGAATTAATAATGCTGATACTATTATAGTTACCAATATCGAAATAACGGAAAAAAAGTTGTACGAATATGCATTTCAGGCGTTACTTATGGCTGTTAAACTTGGAAAAGATATAATCTGTTTTCTACCATTGAATGACGATGAAAAAGAAGTGATTCGGAAAATGTGCGAGTGTTTTGGAGGAATGTGTCAATTTATAAAACCTTTAACCCCAAGTCATGTTGATAAGGATGCAAAAGTACAATTGTACAATTTTCATGTGCCAGTTATTTATATTTCTGAAATGTATACAAATTGTGGTGGATATGAAGCTTTAATTAGAATTGCAGAAGCAATAAGATGCAAAGGATATAAGCCATTAGTGCTTAGTAATAATCCATATAACATCCTTTTAAAGTACCATAGCATAAATTTTAATGATGTTACATCCTTGGAAAATTCTGTGGTGGAGATTAATCAGGCTGTTTACCTTTTATCATGTAAAGTGAATCCAGATATAATTATAGTACATCTCCCGAACCCAGTAATGCAGTACAATAGGCAAAATCGATTTGATTGTGGAGTATTGTCACATGTTATCTCGCAGGCTGTTCCTGGAAACGGTTATTTATATTGCAGTCTCAAAACAAAAGATTTTCGATTTTTGAAAGCTATAACTGATACGATTGAAAAGAAGTTGGACTGTCCGTTAATTGGCGTCTGGATCGGAAATCAAATACTAGATCCAGCTTCAAGCAGTGGAACGAGTTTGGTTAATTTACCTGCGGATAATATAAGTATTCAATCACAAACTGATAGTTTGTCTATTTACAATGCATACAGCATTATTGATCAGAATAGTTTGGTTTCTTGTATAATTGATAATTTTTTGAATTTGTCATATGGGGTGATATAATGTTAAAATTACCGACAAAAATTGAATTATACAACTTGTTAAAGTCTGTCAATCCGGAGTTGGAGAATTATACACAGGAAATGGATGACATGCCTCTTACTGGGGTAGTGCTCAGAATGTCAGATATACAAATGTATGAATTTCTAATGTTGGTTGAAAGAAAATATGAAGTTTATTTTAATGCGGATGAACTTGAGAGTAACAATAGCTTTTATAATTTAAAAAATATTTATCATGCATTGATAAACAAATTTGAAAAAGCCTAGTTTAATTGAATTTGCTTAAGTGTTTACTCAATAAAAGGAGGAAAAATGAAACTGATTAGTAAACAACGTAAAGATAATTTACAGACTGTTGCATCATACGCGTGTATATGTTCTAGTGAGTGTTTGACATGTGGAAGATGTAATGCACAGTATGCACTTTTAGTTCAACTTCGAGATAATGCCGTCTCGGAAACAATTAATAATCCGATTGTAGATTTACAATTGTTATTAAAACCGTAAGTATTTTTGGTTAAAAGTAAGTTTTGAAGTGAAAAAGTAAGCACTTAGCAAATGATTTCCTATAACAGATGCAGACTTTTACCAGGTCTGCATCTGTTATAGAGCTTTAAAAAGCTGATAGCTGATAATTGAGAAACATATAAGATAAAATTAAAGGAAGAGCTTTATGCGGAAAAGTCTAAAACAACTTTTGCGAACTCCGGTAAAGACAGCAATATTTTTTTTGCTTATCTTAGCGGTGTCAGTCCTTTTGACATTTTCGTCTGTACTGTATATGGAATCTACGCAGCATATTACGGCGATGGAGGGACAATTCACAACGCTTGGCACAATAGAACAGCCACTGCTCTCCTCTGTGACAACAAACGTGTGGGCAAGCTGCTACGGGCGAATGGGCTTTACGGAAGACCGATATGCCGAGGGCATTTCGCTCGACGAATTGGATTTTCCGGAGGCAGAGTACGTAACGAATCCGGAGACGCGACCGTATTTTCTGGCGGAGCAGCCGGAGCTTGTGCATTCGGAGAGTTTTTCCGGGCGATATACGGTGGCGGAATTCACGGTGTTGGACGCGCCTGCAGAATACGGCGCGGTGCGGGTGCGCGTGGAAGCCGTGCATTGCACGCCGGAGACGGCAGATGAAAAGCTGCGTGTTGGCGATGAGATCACGGTGTGTTTGTGTACCTGCCCGGAAGAAATGCGGGACGTGCCGCAGGTCGGAGTAAAGTACATTGCGAGTCTGTTCCGCTGGGTGGTGCGCTGCGCAGTGCACGGTACGGAAGCGGAATACCACGTGATGGAAAAGCCATACACTTCGCAGTATAACGCAGACGGCACACGGCGCGAAACGACGGCATTGCCAACCATTCAGCACACAGCGGAAGCGCGCGGCATAGATGAGGTGAGTGCGGATTTTTGGCAGACCGAAAACGGAGAGCGCTGGGAAAACTGGATCGCGTTTCAAAAATCGCAGCGAAATCTGTTTTACGTTACGCCGACAGCAGGACTGCAAATGCTGCCTGTGTTCCAGGGCCGCAAGGCGAGCATCACCGAGGGGCGGGAGATCACGCGGGAAGAATTTCAAAACGGTGCGCGCATTTGTGTGGTTTCCGAAGAGCTGCTAAGTAAGAATCGTTTGACTATCGGCGACACGATCACTTTGCCGCTGCGGTATTCCATGCACAAGGCGGATACGGATTACATATCGCAAAATCAGTTTGATTTCAGCCCGCTGAACGCGGCCGGCGAAGCGTATGACGTGTTCTGGGAGGCGGAATACACGGTCGTCGGTGCGTATCGCGTGGTGGAGAAAACGGCGGTTTACGGTACGGGCGAATTGCCGCGCGACCTGATCGTGATCCCGGCGGCTTCGGTGGAAGCGACAGACGTGGAAAACATCGTCAGCTTTGGACCGATGCACCACACGACGACATCTTTTGAGCTGCCGAACGGAAGCATTGCAAAGTTTGACGCAGCCTTGCGCACAGCGGTTCCAAGTGTGGAAGAGCTGGATATTTCATATAACGACAACGGTTTTGAAAACATCATGAGTAGCTTGCGTGAGTTGCGTACCATATCGATTTTATTGTTTGTAATCGGCGTGGCTGCGGCATTTTTGATTGTTGTACTTTTGCTCTATTTCTTCATCGTGAAGCAGAAAAAACGCACGGCGATTGAGCGGAGCCTAGGCATGAGCAAGGCGCAGTGCCGCGTGTCGTTAATGGCGGGAATTCTCGTTTTGGCGTTGGTGGCATCTGTCATCGGTGTTGGTGTTGGATCAGCACTGTTGCAAGCTGATTTGTTAAATGATACAGCCCAACTAGATGCTGAGGAAATAGATATGACATTTAGCACTTGGATGCAAGAATCGACGGCGGTGTCAATATCGGAAACAAACGTACCGATAGGGGTGTATGCTCTCTCTCCGACAGTTTTATGTGCTGCAATTTTTGGATTATCGCTTATGCTCGTGAATCAAAGTTTGAAAATTGAGCCAATTTTACTTTTAAGTAGAAAAGAGAGTAATTGGCAATAGTAATTGAGAGAATTTTAATCATATTTAAGGCTTATTATATAATTGATTTGTAGTCATATTTGAAAGAGTTATACAGAGCTTTATATACTTAAACCTAGAATTAATGTTCTAATCATATGTATTAAATTCCACCGTTGATGTCTACGGTCATTTTGTCTATCTTTCTACCGAGTCTTCCGAAGACGGCTACCAAAATTCCATCGGCACCGAAAGCTTTACGGCTGCGGTGGGATGAGTGCTTTTTGAAAATTGAATAGCTAAAAGCAAATCAGGGTACTGTGAATGAACGGTACCCTGATTTTTATGTACCAGCCGCCTAACTCAGACGGCTGGTTTCTACGGGTTCAAGATCCCATAGCCGAGAATTTCATAATACCCGACGGGATATTGGTTCTGGCGGCAGGCGTCGCCGGAGTTGCCCTCGATGGTGTAGACGATGCCGTTCTCGCATTTTTCCACGATGCCGACGTGATCGGCTTCGCCGTCCTGCGGGCCGGATGCGCCGTTCGGGTCATTCCAGTCAAAGAAAACGATCATGCCGGGAGCGGGCTCAACCGTGTTATCCGCCCATTGCTCGCGGCTGCGGAACCATTCAACGCCGCTGACGCACCCGGCAAATTTTGGGGCGGTTCCCGTATCGAGATAACCGCATTCGTTAAAGCACCAAGAAACAAAGCAGGCACACCATTCCACACGGGAGTTAAATCCGTACCACGACCAATAGGGCTCACCGCCCACATTGCCGACCTGCGACAGCGCCACCTTGACGATAGCATCGTCTCTGGAATAGATGCCGTAAAGAACGGCCGACCACAACCTGTGGTTTTCCTCGGCAAGCAGTTCCGAGAGCTGCTGCCGCTGGTCGGCGTTGAAGTTGAAATGGTCTGCCATTTCCTCGGCGGTCTTGTGGCTGACCGTGATATAAAGGTAGGTGCGCGTGACCGTCGTGGTAGTTTCCACAATGTTCCCATGACCGTCGTCGGTTTCGGTGATGACCTCCTCGGTCTTGCTCTCGGTGCGGGAAGAGATTTCGTTCATCTGCCAGAAAATATCTTTGAGGATGGCTTTCTTGCTGTCGTCCACCGTAGCGACCTCCTGCGGATCATCGGGGTCGGTGGTGGTTTTCACGGCATACACCGCCAGCACCTCCGGCCACACTGCACGGGAGCCGGACATTTCCAGCTTGTCATAGGTGAGATTTGCCCTTGTGGCATCGATCTGCGACTGATAGTCGGCGTTGATCTCCTGCACGGCCTGCCGCATGGTCTGTCCCGTGCCGCTGTCCTCACCGGAGAAAAAGATGCCGAAGCAAGAACCGACGATCAGCCCAATCAGACAAACAACGATAATCACGACAACGGCGATCCACCCGCCCGCAGCAATAGCGGCGATCAGTGCCTTTGTTCCGGCAATGATGGCTTTGACGGCGGCAGCGGTAGCCTTGACCGCCGCCTTGATGCCTGCCGCAGTCGCTTTTGTTGCTGCACGGGCAGTCTGCGCCGCAGTTTTAGCGGCTTTCGCCGTGGCCTGTGCGGTTTTCTGTGCCGTTTTTGCCGCAACCTGCGTCGTTTTTATGGTCGTCCGGGCGGTCTGCTCGGCGGTCTTGATGGTTTTCTGCGTGGTCTTGACCGCCGCTTTTCCCGTAGATTTTGCCGTCTGCTTGATGGTCTTACCGCTGCGATCCACCGTTTTGATCGTCTTTTGCGTGGCATCGGCAGAGTGGCGTACCCGCCGCATGGCGTCTTGCGCCTGCTTTTTCGGTAAGTCGGTTCTTCTTTGCTGAAAATAGTCCTTTGCCTTGGAGATATTCTCCTTAGTGGTCTTTACACCCTTGCGGCCGGCTTTATCCAGCCCGTGAACAGCTTCGTGCGCCGCCGTTTCCGTCCCGGTCAAAGTGCGGTCGGCAGCGTATTCTTCGGGAGAGGATTCCGCCGCAAAAACGCTGTGCTCCGCCTTGTCCTTGGTGCGGACATAGGCATCCTTCATCCGCTCGGCGGCTACCGCCGATTTGTCAATCACCTTTACAGTTTTCTTGACCGCATCTCTCGTTTTGATGTCGGGCATGGCTTTACCTCTGCGCATTGCCGAACACACCCTCACCGGGGCGCGTCGTCATTAAGCGGTAAAGCTCGGTATCTTTGGGGAAACGGTTGATAAACGGCACCAGCGCCG
>ERZ1673695.640-NODE-640-length-49479-cov-6.384530_pt1 | contig 49479 bp, 37 predicted proteins | sample MGYA00580225_ERZ1673695 | MGnify/ENA primary metagenome ERZ1673695 (study PRJEB41218, sample SAMN15661739) | gut metagenome | host: Homo sapiens | place: Canada: London | collected 2015-08-20/2019-03-30 | study: EMG produced TPA metagenomics assembly of... | reverse complement strand
GCAGCGGAATCGGATACGGGCGCTGCGTCGGCGCTAAAACCAGCCGGAGCAGACTTCTTCTCAAACGGCAGCACAAAAGTCAGAACGTCGTCCTTATCCTCATCGGCCCATTCGCTTGCATAGCGTGCAACCCAATAGCCAACGGCACGGTGCTTGAGCATCTTGCCAAAGACCGTGAGGAATACCGTGACAAACGCCGTCAGCACCAAGAACAATACGAGCGTGATGCCACCGCCGGTAACAAGCGCCTCAATAGCCGTAGGACGGTAGTAGTAGCTATACATACCGACAGAGGCAATGGTGCCAAAGACGAACGTCAGAATCCAGGTGACAACGTTGGCGACCAGGCCCGTCAAAAACTCGGGGAGGAACGAAGCACAGAACAGCTTGGTCTTGTTGTGCTTAAAGGCCGCCCAGACCTTATCGAGCGAAAACGCGCTCTCGACGCGCCCGGTCACCGCAAAGTGCATCACGGCAATGTCGGCGAACATCTTAAAGAAGACACCCAGAATCGCCGAGGCAATTAGCGCAAGGACAAGCAGGCCGAGCGAACCGAACAGCGCAGCCTCGAGCGCATAAGAGCCGTAATAAGAATACGAGCCCGCGGCGCCAATTACCACGCCCTCCACCAGCGAAAGCACTACACCGATAACGGGAATGGCAGCGATAACCTCGAGCACGACCGAGATAACGCTCGAAAAGACTCCGAGGCCAAACGACGTGGAACGCATGAGTGGACGATCCATGCCGTCATCGACCTTGAGCGACAGATCGCGACCCCACTCGATACCAAAGCCGGAACCGCACACGCTCGCAATGCAAGCTACCAAAAAGCCGATGGCAGCTGCAATGCCGCCAATAACGGGAATAAACAACACGAACACCGACACAACGCAAATCAGCGCCGGCAAAAACGCGATTTGGCATACACGCTGAAGCACGCCCGGAGTCTTGGTCATATCTTGGAACGCCTGAGCCACACAGCCCTTTGGCGCATTCGCCACGGGCGGCTGCGGAACAAACTGCTGGGGCTGAGGCTGTCCCTGGGGAGCGGGGCCAGCGGCACCGGCATTAGGAGCACCACACACGCCGCAGAACTTGTCGTTATCGCCCATGGGGGCGCCGCACTGCGAACAGAACATCGAAATCATCCCTTCGTATCTAGAGCGAATCACCTGGATCGCAAACGATGTCTTTGGCATCATTATCACCCAATGTGGGGTCAAATACTCAAAGATGACCGATTTGCAAGATACACGGCGCCAGCAGGCGGTTCGTTGAATACGTCTGCGCTAGTTCGTTCCGCGGAAGCCCTTGCCGACGATCTCGGAGCTGTCGACAATCGTGATAAAGGCACCCGGATCGACTTCGCGCGCATAGCGGCGCAGCTGCACGGCCTCGCGACGGCTCAGCACGCTCATGATCACCGTCACGCACTTGCCCGAGAAGGCACCGTAGCCGCGGCTGATAGTCGCCGTACGGTTGAGATGTTTAACGATAAACTCCTCGACTTTGCGCGGCTCGGAACAAATGACCGTGCAGACTTTGCGCAGGTGAATGCTCTCGATGGCTTTGTCGACCACGAGTGTCTTGGCAAACAGGCCGAGCACGCAATACAGACCGACACGCGGGCCATACAAAAAGGCCGCGATGGTCACGATGCCGATATCGACCAGCAGCAGGGCGCGGCCAATCTCGAGCGTCGTGCGGCGTTTGAGGATCATAGCGAGAATGTCCGTGCCGCCCGTCGAGGCGCCAATATCAAAGACAATGGCGCTGCCGAGCGCCGGCAGGATCACGGCAAAGCACAGGTCAAGCCACATATCGCCCGTCATCGAGACATCAGTCGGGATAAAGAGCTCAAAAAGCGAAACATAGGCGGACAGCGCAAACGAGGCGAAGACGCTCCACAGGATTGCCTTGCGCTCCAAAAAGATAAAGCCCAAGACGACGAGAACCGCGTTGATAATCCACATAAAAACGCCGACGGGCAGGGTCGGGAACAGCGTGGACAGAATGACCGACACGCCCGAGGTGCCGCCAAAAGCAAAGTGATTAGGGGTTTTAAACGCGACGATGGCAAAGGCCGTGAGGATCAGGCCCAAATTGAGCTCGGCAAAAAAGCGCGGGAAGCCCGGCTCCTGGCTGCGCTTTTGACCGGCACGCTCGCCGCGCTCGATATCGGTGCGATCGACCACGCGCTCCATCGGCACCACGGGAGGACGATGCATCTCCTCGGCAGCACGCGATGCCGCCTCTGCCGCGGCGGCCTCAATCGCCCATGCCTTGCTTTCTGTTTCGTGCTCGTCGGCCATTACGGCAACCCCTCGTTAACAATTTGGAAACAATGCGCCCATTAGGGTAACGCGGAACGCGACGATTGCAACCCCTAGTTAGACGAGCGGTATGCCTACATCGGGGGGCATACAAATAACGGCCGGCCACGCTTTTGCTTGCGCGGTCGGCCGTTTAACGTTTTCGCAGATAAAACCTGCCAAAACAAACCTGTCTCTTTTTGGAAGGTTACTCGTGCTGGCTGGTGCGGTGCTCGTACTCCTCGGGGGTGATGACGTCCTCGATACGCAGGTTGACGCCCGCCACCTCAAGGCCGGTCATCGCGGCAAGGCGCTCGGTGACACGTGCCTTGACATCGTCGAAGATCGCGGGCGCATAGGCGCCGTACTCGATGATGACGGAGATGTTGACGACCACGCGATTATCGTCGGTGACCTCGACCGTCACGCCCTTGGTCAGATTCTCGGCACCAAACTGCTCCTGCACAAAGTGCATGAGGTTACCCTTCATGCCCAGAACGTGCGGAACCTCGCGGGTGGCCATGGCAACGATCTTCTCGATCACACCGTTGGAATAGGTCAGCGAGTCCTCGGACTCGTCTGTTTCCTCATCATCCTCGTCCGCATCATCGGCGGACTCGGCCTCGACGAGCGCCTCATCCTCGAGCGTTACGTCCTCGGCCTCGGCGGTGACGGTCTCGTCTGCCTCGAGCTCGGTATCGGCTACATCGACCTTCGTATTAAAAGCCATGGTTCCTCCTTATGCCTGCCGCGGATGCGACAGTCGAATACGTATTAGCGGCCTATTAGCGGCCGCTAAACAGACGGCCGAAGAAGTTGACGATCCCGTTCTCGCCGTCGCGAATTTGGCCGATCACGGCGCCGATCAGCACGAAGAATGCAATGACGAGCGTGTCCCACAGGCCCAACGTGAGCACCAACACGGCGAGCACAAAACCAGCGACGGCGCCGAGCGTGGTGTTGGGATGACGCACAGCATAGCTCCAGATGGCAGCGCCCGTACCCTTGATGAGACCCATAGCCTCGTCAAAATCCGCGGCTGCCGCGTCTTGCAACTCGGTTGCCTCTGCTTTGGAATCAACAGGTTCGCTCGCCGGCGTGGCGCTCTGGTCAATCGTCAGGCGCGGCGTACGAGCGGTCTTATCTTGATTGGTATCACTCACCGGAAACCTCCACGGTCTGGACGGTAGTCTTGGACGGCAAAAAACGGACGCGCGTGGTCGTACCCGGCGTGCCGAGCATGGTGTCGCAAGCTTCCTCGATGCGCTGCTGCATCGCGGTAGCCAAAGATGCCACGTCCTTATCGTCAAGCGCGATAGCCTCGACCTTAAAACGGACGTGCGAATCGTCGGAACCTTGGACGCGGGCCTCGACATGCTCGATCATCACGCGATCGTCGCGCTCGGCAGCAGCCCTGGCGCACGAAGAAAGCGCCGCAAGGGTAACCTCGATATTGCGCTCCCCCGCCGGATGCACGCAGGACGGCTCGCGACGAGCAAACATCAGGCGGAAGAAGATTACCAGCACGCCGATCGCCACAACTCCGCCGCATGCCGTCACGACAATGCGCGGCATGGGGTCGCGCATCAGCAGCATAAAGCGATACGTATACGGCCCCCAAAACTGGCAGACAAGCGTACCCAGCGCCACGATGGCGGCGGCAAGATACACGATCGCTAGGGCTCGTTTGAGTACGCGCACGTGGCGCTCCCTTCAAATCTCGGCTCTCGAAATGCAAAACGGTTCGCATCATTATAAAAGAGCCGGGTCCGGTGCTCTACGCACGCGGATCCGGCTCATCTATTCCACGAGGCTTGCATGCTCGCTTCATTATGCCCAGATATGCACGGCTTAACCCGTGCGGGCGCTACTCCTCCTCGAGGGCAGCGATGACCTCGTCGGTCATGTCCATGGTGCTGTAAACATCCTGGACGTCGTCGAGCTCCTCAAGACGGTCGATGAGGCGCTGAACCTTCTTGGCGTCGGCGCCGGAGACCTCGGTCGGGGTGGTCGGGACCATGGTGGTCTCGGAGCCCTTGACCCGGACGCCCTGCTCCTCGAGCGCCTTGGAGACAGCCATGACCTCGTTGGCAGTAGTCCAGACGATCCACTCCTCGCCGGCGTCCTCGTAGTCCTCGCCGCCGGCCTCGGCGATGGCCATCATGAACTCATCCTCGTCACCGGCAGCACCGTTGGCGATCATGGTCTCCTTCTTGGCGTTCTCGTCCAAGATCTCCTTGGCGACGACGATCTGGCCCTTGCGCTCAAACTGGAAGGCGACGGAGCCGGAGGTGCCCAGGTTGCCACCAGCGTGGGAGAAGGCGGAACGGACATCAGCGGCGGTACGGTTGCGGTTGTCGGTCAGGCAGTCGACGTAGACGGCGACACCGGCGGGACCGTAGCCCTCGTACACGATGTTCTCGTAGACGGCAGCGTCAGCACCCGAACCAAAAGCCTTGTCGATAGCGGACTTGATCTTGTCCTTAGGCATGGACTGAGCCTTGGCCTTGGCAACGGCAGCGGCGAGGCTGGCGTTGTTCTCGGGCAGCGGGTCACCGCCGAGACGGGCAGCAACGGTGATGTTGCGGCTGAGCTTGGAGAAGAGGGCGGAACGCTTGGCGTCCTGCGCGCCCTTACGATGCTTGGTTGTGGCCCACTTAGAGTGTCCGGACATACGTGTCTCCTATCGGTTTCGACCTAAAGCCCAGCGCAGATGCTCGGGCAATATAAACAAACGTCGTTATGATATACCTACTGGCCTGCGAGATAAACCCCAAAATGAAGGCGTCGTGATGATGCCCCCTTTGGTGCAAAGAAACCTGACCCCAATGCACCAAGTTATGACCAGAGGAAGTCGCTGCGGGTGACGGTGGCGCCGATGGCGAAGGGCATGCAGGCGATGACCGGATACAGGTAGCGCATGTAGGTCGAGCCGTTGCACGGGCCAATCAGGCACACGGCGAGTACGCCCAACAGCGACACCCAGATCGCCAGCGCACGCCATGAATGACGACGCAGCAGGTAGACCACCACGGCGATCATGATCCACACATAGGTGGCCGAGCTCATGGTGAGCGAAATAAACGGGATGCGCTGCACCGCCACACGGTACAGATTGATAAGGTGGTCGCACCAGCGCACTACGTTGCTGTCAACCGGATGGAAGTCGAAGTACTTGAGGTTGTCGGGACGCGCCATGATCTCGGCACTACGCGCCGTGCTGTAGACCCAGGCATCGCGCGCGCTCGGATAAAAGTACCCGTAGTAGTTATTGATAAGCGCCGAGATGTAGCACTCGGGGTCCTTTTTGAACATCTGGGCCCACACCTCAAAATAGGCATCGATGTCCTCCTGCGAGGCGTACTCGTTAAAGCAGTTCTTGACGGCATCGGACTTGTCAGGGTTGTAGCGGCGGCCCAGGTTCTCGTACTTGAGTACCCGATCGATCGCAGCGCGCTCCTCATCGGTTACCAAACCGTCGCAGGGCGCCTCCACGATGGTGCCGTCCTCCTTAACCGTAGGGTTGACGCCCGAGTTGAGGCCGTCGTGCTTTTGGACGAAACGAGCCGTCTGTTGGAACGGAATCGAGAGGATTTCGCGCTTGGAACCAGGCGTGATATCGTGCGCCGGCATAAAGACCTTGGTGAAGTACATATTAGAGGCAAGGCAGAGCGCGAGCACCGCAAGAACTCCCACCCAGCGGAAACGCGGGATGGCGCCCGAAGGCGCAGCACCAGTCTGCTTGGCTGCACGACGAGCCACATGCACGTCCCATACGCAAAACGCCGCCGCGATTACGCATGCCGCCAGGGGAAACACCAGGCCGCCGTTGCGCAGAAACGTGGAACCCATGGCGCCCAGAGCGAGCAGCAGCCAGTCGTGGCGCGCAAAGAGCACGGGGGCTTTCTCGCCCGCTCGCTCGACATTGGCATCACGACGGGGCAAGCCACATGCCACAAGCTTGACGGTCTGTACCAGCAGCACCAAGAACGCGTCGGCAAAGAGCACGTCTTTGGTGAGCAACGCCGCGTAGTTAGAGAACATCGGCATAAACGCGAAGAACAGCAGGATCGCACCGCGAACCGGCAGGCTCACGCCCAGTTTGCGCAGCGATGAAATGGAATAGGCCATGCAGGCGGCCGTGATGACGAACTGAGCGCAGGTGTAGATGGCAAGACCTGCGTTAGCGCTGTTGAACAGCGAAAGCCCCAGCTGGACGCACGAACCGATAATGGCCGTGTGCACCACGGGGTGATGCCCGTTGAGCAGCACGTTGGGGTTGAGTAGGCGCAGGTAGTCGCTCGTGCCGTTGGGATAGTTGAACCACTGGCGAATCTGCGCGCCCGTATCTCCCATAAAAAGGCCGGGCAGCGAAGCGATGAGCGTGGGCGTCCAGGCGATCATAAGCACCAGGAAGGGCCCGGCAAAGGGATGGACCGAGAGCACGGCGTGAGTCACACGCCATACGCGGCCAAAGTGCGCTTCGGAAAACGGGATGCGTCGGGAGCTCAACCAATCCAGGCGCTCAAAAGCCAGATAGAACGCCACGATCGCTAGGAGCATCCAGCCCGCGCCGCCAATCCAAGCGCAGATGATGCGGGCTTTGTCGCCAAGGACAATCTCGGCCGAGTCGGTGAGGTCGTAGCTGCGGCCAAACACCATGCAGACGGCAAAGAACAGCGACGGAAGGATCACCGAGGGACGCCAAGCGTCGCCGCGGCCAAAGAATACGTAGCGAAACGGCAGCGTGAGCAGGCAGGCAAGCGCAAGCAGCATGACCGCGTCGGTATGGCCGGCAAACGAGAGGAGCACCTCGTAACACACGTACAGCATGCCCGAGGCTTTGGGGTCAATCGCCAAGACTGCGTTGCTCGACACCGGGGCAGGATCGATGGAAAACGCCGTGGTCGCCAACAGCGCGAGCAAAAATGCGATGAGCGTCTGCTTGGCGGGGTAGCGCTTAAACCAGACGATGCGGGCAGCGTCGCGCGCAGCCGTTGTGGAGAGGTCGGAATCCTTCACAGTCCAAAGAGCCTTTCTAGAAACCTGCCAAAAAGGGACAGGTTTATTTTGGCAGGTTTTATCTGGGGAAATGTTACGGTTCTGTCATCGTTGCCCAGCAAACCACCACAAAGGCGCCTGTCCCCTTTGTGGTGGTTTTGGTGGTTAGGCGTAGATGCGCTGGGGTCGGTTGCGGCGACGAGCAAAGATGATGAGCGCCAGACCGGCGATCACGAGCGGCAAACTCAGCAGCTGACCCATGGTGATGACGCCGCCCAGCAGATAACCCAGCTGGGCATCGGGCACGCGCACGAACTCAACGAGAAAGCGAACGATGCCGTAGCCCATCACAAAGACGCCCATAAACGTGCCTTGGGGCAGTAGCGGCTTTTTGCGGCTGAGTACCTGCAAAATACAGAAGAGCACGACGCCCTCAAGAAACGCCTCGTAGAGCTGGGAAGGATGACGCGGCATATCGCCCGCGGTGCCGCCAAAGACCACGCCCCAAGGCAGATCGGTCGGTTTGCCCCACAGCTCACCGTTGACGAAGTTGGCGCAACGGCCCAGGCACAGCGCCAGCGGGGCGCCGATCACGGCAAGGTCGGCGACGGTCCAGGCGTCGAGCTTATACATGCGGCACACGATGATGCCGCCCAAGATGCCGCCCACCAAGCCGCCGTGGAAGCTCATGCCTCCCTCGTTGGTGGCAAAGATCTCGAGCGGGTGGGTCCAATAGTAGCCATCGCCGTAAAAGACGACGTAAAACAGGCGCGCGCCGATAATAAGGCCAAAGACCGCACCGACCACGACGCTCGTCAGGTCATCGATCGTGATGTCGAAGCCCCAACGACGCTGCGTGCGGTACATAACGACCGCCGTGAGCAGGGCGCCGACCACATAGGCCAGACCGTACCAGTAGATCGTGATGGGGCCCGCCGAGATCGCAACGGGGTCAAGCATATGGTAGAGGTCGTTGAGCATATCGATCCCCCTGCTCCCTACATACAAATGCGGTCGCGGGCCTTGCGCTCGCAGCCGCATATTTGGACGTAACGTCTATGCGGAGCGTACCGTCCGCAGCTTTCGCATCTTAGAACGGCGCGTACTCGTCGTACAGGTCCTCGGCCTCGCCGGAAGCATTGACCTGCTCGACGCGGGTAACGCCGGGCACGTGCTCCTTCAGGATGCGCTCGATACCCATGGAAAGGGTCAGCGAGCTCATGGGACAGCCGGCGCAAGCGCCCTGCAGTTCCAGCTTAACGACGCCCTCGTCGTCGACGCCCACATACTCCATATCGCCGCCGTCGGCCTGCAGGTTGGGGCGAATCTCTTCAAGAACCTTCTTAAGCAGCTCTTCGTTAACAGCCACAGGGGCTCCTTTCTCACAATAACGCGGGCACGCCCGCGGACAGAAGCTATGTTACTACAGCCATGTACCCGCTCACGAGCCGTCCATGCGCGCAGACGCGACTTTCACGAGTAGTCAATTTGGGACGGGGCTCTTTTGGCTGTTTTGCCGCCAGCTGGCGTTGGCACGCACTACTGCTGAGCTTGTCCCCCGGTACCAATCTGAACATCGACGATGACCTGGCGGTAGCTGATGCCGCAGGAGTCGAGAATGCGGCGGCTGATGCGTCCGTCATCGGTGTCGGCATACTTATTGTCCAGGTAGACGACCTCGCCCACGCCCACCTGCGCCAGGATCTTGGCGCAGTCGTGGCACGGGAACAGCGTGACGTAGACCGTGGAACCCTCGAGGTCTTTGAGCGAGCCGCGGTAGTTGAGCACGGCGTTTGCCTCGGCATGCACCACGTAGTTGTGCTTGTCCTGCAGCGGGTCGTCGCTCGTTCCCCACGGGAAAAAGTCATCGTTGAGTGCCGAGGGTGTGCCGTTGTAACCCACCGAAAGGATGCGGTGGTTGGTGTTGGCGATGCACGCACCCACCTGCGTGTTGGGGTCCTTGCTGCGGCGCTGCGCGGCGATGGCCACGCTCATAAAGAACTCGTCCCAGCTAATGACGTCCAGGCGCTTGCCTGACGAAGTTTGATGAAGATCGTCCGACATGGCAGACACCTCCGTAATCGCAATAGTTTGACCCATTGTAGCAGGTGAAAGGTGGAGGCGTTTGTCCCACCGGCGCCCTCACCTTTACACGCGGCGGGGCTTTTGGTTGATGCGGTAGAGCTCGGCCAGTCCTCGCAACGTCAGCGCATCGTCGACTGTCAGACTGTGACCGACCAGCGACGCGAGCGCCTCGGCGTCGTCGCCGGTAATGACGATGGGCACGTCGCCCTCCCCCGCGGCCTTGGTCGCGCGCATCTCGGCGAGCACCATGTCGAGCATGCCGTCGATGCGGGCCACCTCGCCCAAGACCACGCCCGAGCGCATAGCCTCGCGCGTGTTGCGGCCGATCACATGCGTGGGCGCCGAGGGCTCGACCTGAGGCAAACGCGCCGCGGCCGCCGAAAGCGAACGGGCGCCAAGCGCCAGACCCGGCGCGATGACGCCGCCCACAAAGGTACCGCGCGCGTCGATGACCTCGATATTGGTCGTGGTGCCCAGGTCAATCACGATGCACGGCGAGCCGTAGACGGCGCGTGCCGCCACGGCGTCGGCGATGCGGTCGGGACCAATCTCGGCCGGATCGTCGTAGTGCACGGGCATGCCGGTCTTGAGGCCCGGCCCCACGGTGAGCACGCGTCCTGTGCAGGTGCGGGAAAGCGCCGTCTTCCACGGGCGCTCGAGCGCCGGCACCACGCAGCTCAGCACTGCGGCCGCGGGAACGAGAGCGCCGGGCATGCCCGCATCGGCTGCCAGTGCGCCCATGACCTGCGCGAGCCTCATGCGCGCTTCGTCGGCCGTAATGCTCGACGGCGTCGTGATCTCGCACGTCGCAAGCGGGCATTCCTGCGCCGCGGCCGAATCCTCGGCAAACAGGCCAAAGCGAATGAACGTGTTGCCCACGTCGACCGTCAATATATATGCGCACCCATTAAGCATCGTCGGCGCTCCTTTCGTCTGCCCAGCAGTATATCGCCTACCTAAACCAGTCATCCCAAAATGACTAGCTTGCGGCTATACTGGTGCGCGGTCGCGCGCGAGCTCACGCGGCGGCCCTTGGTAACCCGACTTCCCGCGCCGCATCCGTAGCGGCGCTCCCGGGGGAAGCGGATATACGCAAAGGAGTTCTATATGAGCAATCCCTCGAACCGTGCCTCGATGCGCGGGCAACTCACGCTGCGCGGTGTCGTCATCGGCGTCCTTGGCTGCGTGATCATCACGGCAAGCTCGGCCTACACCGCCCTCAAGATGGGCGCACTCCCCTGGCCGATCGTCTTCGCTGCCGTCATCTCGCTGTTCTTCCTTAAGCTCATGGGCAACGCCAGTCTCAACGAGGCCAACGTCACCCACACCATCATGTCCGCAGGCGCCATGGTCGCCGGCGGTCTGGCGTTTACCATCCCGGGCGCCTGGATGCTGGGCTATGCCGACCAGATCAGCTGGCTCGACATGTTTATCGTGGCACTCGCCGGCACCATCCTGGGCCTGCTGGCCACCGCGCTCATCCACCGTCACTTTATCGTGGATGCCGCGCTTGAGTTCCCCACCGGCAACGCCGCAGCTCAGACCCTGCGCGCAACCGAGGCCGGTGGCAAAACCGGCAAGCAGCTCTTTGGTTCCATGGCCATCGCCGGCATCTATAGCGTGCTGCGCGACGCCCTGGGCGTGGTGCCCAGCATGCTATGCACGCTCAACATCCCCGGCGTGACCTTTGGCATCTACAACTCGCCCATGCTGCTCTCCGTCGGCTTCCTCGTGGGCTTCGCCCCCGTCGCGTTCTGGTTTGCCGGCGCGCTGCTGGGCAACTTTGGCATCATCGTGGGTGGCACCGCTGCCGGCCTGTTCGACGTTGTGACTGCGCAGGGCATCGTCAAGTCCCTGGGCATGGGCCTCATGATGGGCTTTGGCGTCGCCGTCGTCCTCAAGGACATCCTGCCGCAGGTCGCCGGCATCGTCCGCGGTCTTGCCGCCGACAGCTCCACCGACACCGACGAGCAGTCGCTCATCTCGGGCTCCCTTAAGCTCGACGCCGGCATCATCGGCCTGGGCGCTGCCGCCATCGCCGTGATCGTCGCCATCGTGCTCGACCTTGGCCCCGTTCCGGCCGTCATCGTGACGCTGTTCACCTTTGTCACCACCATCATGAGCGCACAGAGCTGCGGCCAGACGGGCATCGACCCCATGGAGATCTTTGGCCTCATCGTCATGCTCATCGTGGCAGCCTTCGCGCAGCTCGCGCAGGTTAAACTGTTCTTTATCGCCGGCATCGTGGCCGTGGCGTGCGGCCTTGCGGGCGACGTCATGAACGACTTTAAGGCCGGCGCCGTGCTGGGCACCAACCCGCGTGCGCAGTGGATCGGCCAAGCCATTGGCGGCATCGTGGGCGCCCTGGTCGCCGCAGCCGTCATGGTCGCGCTCGTCACCGCCTATGGCCCGGACGCCTTTGGCCCCGACAAGAGCTTTGTTGCCGCGCAGGCAAGCGTCGTCGCCACCATGGTCTCGGGCATCCCGAGCGTGCCGTGGTTCGTTGGCGGCTTTATCGCCGGCATCGTCATGTACTGGCTCGGCATTCCGGCCATGATGATCGGCCTGGGCGTGTACCTGCCGTTCTACATGTCACTCACGGCATTCCTGGGCTCCTGCGTCAAGCTCGCCTACGACAAGTGGTCCGCCCACCGCGATGCCACCGCTGGTCTTTCTGACGAGGAGAGGGCTGCCAAGGACGCCGCCTTCCAGGAACAGGGCCTGGTTGTCGCCAGCGGCCTGCTCGGCGGCGAGTCCATCGTCGGCGTTATCCTGGCGTTTGTCTCCGTGGGTCTGAGCCTGCTGGGCTAAGTCGAGCAGCTGCTCGACAGCAACCATATTGCCTACGATTTGCCCGGTCGGTAGCTTTCGCGGCTACCGACCGGGCTTTTTGATATCGAAACAAAGATAGGCCAGCGCGCTGCGTATGACAGCGCGCCGGCCTTATCGGTTAAGCCATCGAAGCGCTCCTGCTATGAACCGAAGTTCGTTGCAGAAACTACGCTCGAAACGCTACATCTGCTTGCGACGACGATCGCTCAGCGTCACACCAGCGGCCACGAGAGTGATACCGCCGATGACGAACACCTCGCCCGCAAGAGCGGAGTCATCGCCAGTCTGGGCGAGCGCGGCCGACGTGGCCTTCTTCTTGGCGACAGGAGCCTTTGCAGCAGCCTGTGCAACCTGAGGCTTGGCCTGCGGCTCAGCCTTGGGATGATACTTGTCGTACTCGGCCTGCGCGGCAGCCAGGGCATCCTTGGCATCGCCAAGCTCAGCCAGCGCGGCGGCATAGGCGTCGTTGGCATCGGACAGCTTGGCATCGGCATCGCTCAGAGCAGCCTTGAGACCAGCGGCGGCATCGACGGCAGCCTTATAGCGAGCGTAGGCAGCGTTCAGCTTGACCAGCTTCTCGTTGCCCGTCGTGCCCGCGGCAAGGAATGCCTTGTGGTCGACAGCCTCAAGATCAGCCTTGAGTGCCTCGTCGTTGGCAAGCTCTGCCTTGGCCTTGACGATATCGAGGTTCGCATCGACGACGGCTTCGTTGGCGGCCTCGAGCTGCTTCTGGGCATCAGCGACACTGGCCACGGCAGCGTCGCGGGCGGTCTTGGCGTCGTCGACCGCTTTTTGGGCTCCAGCGAAGCGCTCGAAGGCCTTGTTCGCGGTAGCCAGCTCACCCTCGGCAGCCTTGACCTTGGCCTGCGCATCGGACACAGCCTGCGCCTTGGCGGCAACCGCCTGCTTGGCGTCCGAAAGAGCAGTCGCGGCCTGGACATCTTCGGCCTGGGCCTTGTCTACACCAGCCTGGGCAGTGTCGTCGGCCTTCTTGGCATCGTCAAGCGTGCCCTGCTTGTTCGCAAGATCCGTCTTGGCGGCATCGCACTTGGCGGCAAGGTCCTTGACCGAAGCGGTAGCGTTGTCATACGCCTCTTTGGCCTGATCGGACTTTACCTTGGCAGCATCGCGGGCGCTGCGAGCCTTCGCCTTTTGAGCAGCGGCATCGGTTGCCTTTGCCTTGCCGTCAGCAAGCGTGACGTTTGCCTTATCGAGAGCCGCCTGGGCAGTAGCGGCCTCGGCCTTGGCGGCATCGAGGTTCTGCTTGAGGGACTCGATGTCGATTCCGCCGAGTGCGTCCTTCGCGGCGTCGTATGCCGTCTTCGCGGCGGCGGTACCGGACTTAGCCTTCTCATACTCGCCCTTGGCGGTGTTCATGTTCGTGTCGGCCGCGGTATAGGCGTCGCGAGAGCTTTCTTGCTTATCCAATGCGTCAGAATAAGCCGTTCCGGCAGTCCCGAAGTTCTTCTGCGCCTCCGCCAGCTTATTCTGTAGCTGCTTCAGCTGCTCCTTCTGCTCCTGAGTGCCGCCTGCATTGTAAGCAGAATCGATATAGTCGGTGACGAGCTTCTTGAACTCGGAGACAGTGAAGTCCTTCTGCCCCGTGCTTCCACTATAGTCGAAAATGGTTACCTCGGAATCGGTGTTCTTACCGCTACCAGTTGCGATGCCGATAGCCTTCGCACCGGCATCGATGATATTGAGATAGTGTCCGCACTCATGGTAGATGCTGTTGTAGTGCTGGTAGATATAGTAGGAATCATATCGGTGGCTGCCGAGTTCGTCGCCATACTGTGCAACGTACTTATCGAATGCCTCTTTCTCCTGGGTGTAGAGACCGGTATATGGCCAGCCGAGGGTATCCTCGGTTTCGCCTCCGGTGTATGCTCCGCCGCCGCCCGCAAGGTTCTCACCTTGATCGAAATAGCAGTTCGAGTGTCCCCAGATGTTCGATGAATATGATGTATTAAGTGCGGCTGCCGCAGTCATGCGGAGGCTGACGCTGAGCTCCGACTGACCGTTCGCCTTGCGGAGGTTGTTCTGGGTATCGAGGTAGGTCAGGGCGTTGCGCATCTGCTCCAAGGAAAGCGGATTGGTGTCGCGAGACATGTCCTGATCGACGTACTTGTCATACCATTCGGCCTTGTCAGCGGCACCGGTCAGCATCGATGCGGCTTCCTGGGCATTCTTTTTCTGCGTGGCCGTGAACTGGCTGCCGCCGATGATGTAGTTCATGAAGCCGAACATACCCTGGTTGATGACATTCTGGTCTACGGTCATGTTCGACTTGAGGTCGGCAATCTGCTGGTTAAGCTTCTCGACCTCGGCGTTTGCGGCGTCGTATGCATTGTGCGCGTCGGTTACTTCAGCACGAGCCTGATCGAACTCGTTGCTCTTCTGCTGACGAATCTCGACGAGTCGGTCGTACTCAGCCTTCTTGTCGGCCTCGGTCTGCTGGGCCTGCTCGTATGCCGTCTTCGCGGCGTCACGCTTACTGGCCGCGTCCTTGTACTCCTTGTTTGCCGCATCGTATGCAGACTGGGCAGATGCCACAGCAGCGTTGGCGGCGTTGGCCTTCTCCTGCGCGGCGGTGACGGTAGTCTGCGCAGCCTGCAGGTTCGCCTGTGCGGTGGCGTCTGCAGTCGTCGCGGCTTCGAGCGCGTCCTGCGCGGTCTTGAGCTCACCAGCAGCAGCGATCTTGGCGGCCTCAAGCGCGCTCAGGTCAACACCCGTACCCGAGACGGCAGCATCGAGCGCGGCCTGCGCCTGGTTGAACTTCTGCTGGGCGTTATCGCGCGCGGTGGTTGCGACTGCGAGAGCAGCGGCAGTCTCCTGCTTCTTGGCCTGGGCAGTCGTCAAAGCTGCCTCGGTATTCTGCTTTTCCTGCTGGGCGCTGGCCTCGGCAGCCTTGGCCTGGTCCAGATTGTCCTGTGCAGTAGTAACGGCCTTATTGGCGTCATCGAGCTTTGCCTGCGCGTCCTCGACGGCCTTCTTGGCGGCCGCGTACTCGTCCATACCCATGGCCTCGAGCTTGGCCTGGGCATCGTCGAGGGCCTTCTTGGCCTCATCCTGCTTTGCCTTGGCGTCCTTGAGCGCCTGGGTCTTATCCTCGACACTCTTGTTGGCTTGATCGAGCTGATCGTTCAGGTCGCCCAGCTTCTTCTGCTGCTGCTCGGTCTTTTCGACGGCGGCTTTGAGCTCGTCAATCTTCTCCTGGAGCGCGGCGACTTCTGCTGCGTTCTGCTCGATTTCGTTGTCGCTCACAGCCTGCGAGGCCTGATTCTTTTGCTGCTGCGCCTGCTTTTGAGACTGGCCCGCCGCGTCGGCCTTCTTCTGGGCGGCATCGTAGGCGGCCTGAGCGTCCTTGAGCTGCTTTGCCGACTCCTCGGCCAGCTGGGCAGCCGTCTTTACGACCGCTTGGTTACCGGCGGCGACGGTGTTCTCTACAGAACTACCCCCCCCCTGAACAGAATCGCCGTTATCGGTTGACGGTGCGGCGATTGCCGCCAGCGGCGACATGAGCGGCTGAGCGATGAGGCCCGCCGTCAAAACGGTTGCGACGGCGCGGTTAGCAACGCCCTTGACGTTGACAGTCTTGGCCCGAGGCTCAAAGTGTTGTGGACTGTAGTTTGCCATGGCTTTCTCCCTTTGACACGGATGTATCCATACGTATCAAACGGTAGCTGTCGATTTTTGAATTCTGTTGCGCAACATTGGCGACCAGCGTATTTTTTGAAATTCACGCTCTCGTGCTTCACAGTTTCGTCACATTTGAAGGAACTGGTGCATCATATTCTCGCGGGATGGAATTGAGCCTGTGATTTGCATTTGCTCCCGCGTCATCCGCCCTATCGGATTCCGCATCCAACAGACACCCCGCCCGCCACGGTGTAGAGTTAGGACAACGGGCGCGTTGCGCGGACCGCGCTGGAACGAGGTGGACATGGAACTCGACAAACAACAGATCAAGCGACTACGCGAACGCCATCACCGGCGCCACGGCATCCGTCCTGCCCATAGTGAGGCTGCCGAGCAGGCTGGTCGCTTTTTAAAGCGCGCGTTCAACATTCGCGAGGGACGCGCGCCCTATCACGTGATCCGCAAGCGTTTTGTAAACGGCGCGCGTCTGACTGGCTCTCACCTGTGTATCCTCATCATCGCCATGCTCATCGCAAGCATCGGCCTCGATATCGATTCGGACATTGCCATCGTGGGCGCCATGCTCATCTGCCCGCTTATGGGCTCGGTCCTTGCCATGGCATACGGTATTGCAACGCTCGACCGCGAGATCACCGTCGAGGCCATTGCCAGCCTCGCACTGCAGATGGTCTTTTGCCTGGTCACGTCCACGCTGTACTTTAAGCTCTCGCCCCTTGGCACCACCACGGCGGCCATCATCGACAACTCGACACCCACCATATGGGACCTTGCCGTCGCGCTCGCGGGCGGCTTTGCGGGTGGCCTGGGCAACTCGCGCGACCAGGAACCCGCCACGCTCATCGCCGGCGTGGCCGTGGCGACCGCGCTCATGCCGCCCCTGTGCGCCGCGGGCTATGGCATCGCCATCGCAAGCGGGTCGCTGTTTCTCTCGGCGCTCTACGAGTTTGGCATCAACGTGGTCTTTATCGCACTGGCCGCCGAAGCCGTGCTGCTTCTTTTGCGTGTGCCGCTCAAGCGCGACCTCAACGGCGACGGCATTGTGACCGCCGAGGAAAACGCTGAGGTCGACGAGCTGTCACGCAAGGTGCGCCGCCGCATTATTGTGGGCACGGCGATCTTTGCCATCCCCTGCATCGTTATGACCGCGGGCTCCATTGGCTCGGCGCAGGCCGGCGTGCAGGACGGCTACGGCGTCACCGAAACCACGCGCGAGCTCGCCGCGGTGCTGCCGGGCTTTAAGGATTACACCGTTGCCGTCGAGACCTCGACCACCGAAGGCGACGAGGAGGGCATCGTCGAGCGCGAAATTGTCGCCCATGTGACGACAGGCGAGGCGCTTGGGGCACACGACCGCCGCGTCGCCCGCAAGCTCATCGACCTCAACGTGCCCGAGCTCGATCGCGTAGAGTTTGACGTGAAGTGATGCGGGACGCGAGGTGGGCCCGGCGCGAGCGCGCGCAACCACGGGGCACAGGCACAGCCAAGCGCAGCGCTATAGTTCGTACTTGTACACGCGGTAGATGTACTTCTCGGCTTCCATTTCGTAGGTGGCAATGGGCAGTCCATAGCAATCGTACTCGGCAAAGGTCTTGGCCTGGCCCGATGCCACGAGCATGCTATTCGAATTGCCGACGCGCTGCACACTGCCAACGTAGCCCGAGAACGGCACCGCGATCTGGTCTTCGAGCCCGTAGGCGCACGTGGCCTCGTCCACCGTAAAGATGCGCCCAAACGAATGCGTTCCCTTGCTGTAGTCGGTCACCACCGCGGCGCCCAGCTGACCCCAGTCGAACTTGGGATAGCTCTCGGCCGCACCAAAGTTGTTGTCGTACAGCAGCACCTGATAGCGACCGGGCGCGGTCGTCTCGTCGTTTGGCAGATAGGTCACACTGTGCTGGCCCGCGTTGAGCGAAAAATCGCCCTGGGCCTGCAATAACTTGTCTTCAAAGCCCGAGCCAGCCCATTGCCACTCCTTTCTATTTCTGGGTCCATCTTCTCACTGCTGGCGGCCGAAAATGATCCGTTTTCCTCCGACCCCGAGGGATCGTTCTTAGTACTTGAAGAAGCCCTCGCCCGAGCTTTCGCCCAGCTTGCCTTCGTCGAGCATTTTCTTGAGAACGGAGGCCATGGCCTTAAAGTTGTAGGGCATCATCATCTTCTTGAGCAGCGGGCTCACCAGGCCCGGCACCTTCTGATACTGCATGACGATGTTGTAGGCCGTCTGGATACCCACCGTGTCGAATACGCGGAACGGGCCCTTGGGAGCGCCGGTGCCACGCGTCCACGCGAGGTCGATGCTCTTGGGATCGCTCACGCCCGAGACGTACAGATCAAGGCCCGAAAGCAGCCACGGTACCAACATGGAGTTGAGCAGATAACCGTTCTTTTCCTTGTTGACGGGCAACGCCAGCATACGGATGTCGTTGGCAAAGTCGACGAGTTCATCGAAGTAGCGCTTGTCGGTCTGGTCCTGTGCCATGACCTCGGTCATGTTGTTCTTCCAGATAGAGTTGGCAAAGTGCAGCGACAGGTACTTCTCGGGGCGGCCAGTGTACTTGGCAAAGGTACTCGGCAGTAACGTGGAGGAGTTGGTCACGACGACGGTCTTTTGCGGAAGGACCGGGGCGAGCTTCTTGTAAAAATCGATTTTTGCCTGGGTGTCCTCGGCCATAGACTCGATGACCAAGTCGGCGTCGGCCACTGCCTTGGCAAGATCGAGCTCCAGCTTGAGTGTGGAGTAGGCGCGCTCAACGGCGGCGAGTGCCGCCTCTTTGTCGAAGGGCTTGCCGCTATCGGCGATACCGGAGCACCACTCGCCCGTGCCGTCCGCCATACCCTCGATTGCCGCGATGTACTCCTCGCGCACATGATCGATCTTGGGCTGGGTGCGACCGATGCTGCCCTCGCTGCGCAGCCAAATCGTTACATCGAAGCCGCAGTAGGCAGCCTGAAAGGCAATCTGGCTTCCCAGCACGCCGCCGCCGGCAACGCAAACGGTCTTGTAGCTCATAGGAACAGTCCTCTCTTACGTAATTCCATAGATGTGTATTTATTCAACCGTAAGAGGGCTGCACACTGGGGGTGGGTTCTATAAACGGACGGTAATTTGCGGCGAACGGCTACATCTGTTCATTATCTCAGGGTTCCGAGGGCGATTTTTTTGTGCCACCGAGACGTCGTTTGCGGAAGTATGCGGCAAATTCCGGAACCCTTGAGCACCCCCCGATTTTCCGCCAATAAAACCGCAGGTACAGGGCTTGGACATATTCGGTGTGCTCGGTCTATTCAGATTTTGCCGCATACTTCCGAAATCTGAGTTCGCAAAGGGTGATAGTCGGGGCGTTTACGCAACATATGTCCAAGCAAAAACGGGTGGTAGCCGGTACGGCCACCACCCGTTTGTCTCATATCTAGCCCAAAGCAGGCCAGTTACTTCTTAATGCCGCGTCCCAGGCGCTCAGCGACCGACGCCACGGCACTCTCGTCGACCGAGCCGCAGCTCACGCAGCCATCGTGGGCACGCATCTGGCCGGTGACCTCGTCCATCGCGAGCGGCGCCACCTTCTCGAGCTTAAAACCCTTGCCGGCGCGCATGTTTTCCTTGGCCACGCTGATCATGAGCTTAATGCGGTTGAGCTGATTGACCTCGGACGCGCCGGGGTCGTAGTCCACCGCGACGATGTTGCTCTCGGGATGCTGGCGGCGCAGCTCCTTGATCACGGCCTTACCCACTACGTGGTTGGGCAGGCACGCGAAGGGCTGCGTGCAGATGATGTTGGGCGCACCGTGGTCGATCAGGTCGAGCATCTCGGCCGTGAGCAGCCAGCCTTCGCCCATGTTGTTGCACACCGAAAGCACCGTACGAGCCTTGTCCGCCATGGTGCCAATGCGCTCGGGCGCCTCGAAGCGGCGGGACTTTTCGAGCATCTCCTCCACCGGCGTGCGCATCCAGTCCACCAGCTTAATGAGCGCCTGCATGCTAGCGCGCGCCGTGGCAGAGCTTCCCAGCTCGTCTTTTTGAAGCTCGGCGTTGCTCATGGAGTACAGGAAGAAGTCGAGCAGGCCCGGCACCACGGCCTCGCAGCCCTCGCGCTCGATAACGTCGACCACGTGGTTGTTGGCCGTGGGATGGAACTTGACCAAGATCTCGCCGACCACGCCCACGCGCGGCTTGGTGCCCTCGCCCACGAGCGGCATGGTATCGAACGCGCGGATGGCTTCGCGGCACAGCTTGGTGTAATTATGCCTGTTGAACTTGGGCGCCAGCTTGCGGGCGCGCGCCATGTACTCCTCGTAGAGCGCATTGGCGGCACCGGGCGTAGCCTCGTACGGACGGCAACGATAGAGCATCTGCATCATCACGTCGCCAAAGAGCACCGCGTAGACTGCTTGCTTGAGCAGCGCCGGCGTAATCTTAAAGCCAGGATTATCCTCGCCGAGCGCCACGGCCGAAAGCGAGATCACCGGGATCTCGGGGTGGCCGCTCTCGCGCAGGGCCTTGCGGATGAGTGCGATGTAGTTGGTGGCACGGCAGCCGCCGCCGGTCTGGCTGATAACCACGGCCGTCTTGGACAGGTCGTACCGGCCGCTCTCGATGGCCTCCATAATCTGGCCCGTTACCAGAATCGACGGGTAGCAAATGTCATTGTTCACATAGCGCAGGCCAGCCTCGACAGCGTCGTGATCGGTCGAGGGCAGCAGCTCCAAGTTGTAGCCAGCACCACGGAACACCTCTTTGACCAGGTCAAAGTGGATCGGCGCCATCTGCGGGCACAGGATGGTGTAGCCCTCCTCGCGCATCTGCTCGGTAAAGGGCACCTTGGGCCACGCGGTCGATGCGCTCTCACGCTGCGCTTCGAACGTGTACTTGCGGCTCGCGAACGCGGGGGCATCCGTGGAGGGCGCCACCGGCGCGGCGTCACCCTGCTCGTAGGCCTCGCCCGCTGCCGTGGCCTCGGCCAAGCGCTCGGCCTCCTGGTCCTTAAGCGCGGCCATGAGCGAACGGATGCGGATGCGCGCGGCGCCCAGGTTTGACACCTCGTCGATCTTGAGTACGGTGTAGATCTTGCCGCTGGCCTCCAGAATCTCCTGCACCTGGTCGGTGGTCAGAGCGTCCAGGCCACAGCCGAAAGAGTTGAGCTGGATCAGGTCCAGGTCGTTGCGCATCGTCACAAAACGGGCGACGGCGTACAGGCGGCTGTGGTACATCCACTGGTCGACGACGCGAATCGGACGCTCGGGCTTTACCAGGTGTGCAAGCGAATCCTCGGTAAAGACCGCAAAGCCAAAGCTCGAGATAAGCTCGGGCAGGGCATGGTTGATCTCGGGGTCATTGTGGTAAGGACGGCCGGCGAGCACGATGCCGTGACCGCCGTGGTCCTCGACCCACTTAAGGGCTTCCTCGCCCATGGTCTGGATATCCTCGTGGAAGCGCGCGTCGGCCTCAAAGGCGGCGTTGACGGCGGCATCGACCTCGGAGCGCGTGATCTTGGGACCGCGCACGCGACCGCGACCGGCTTGCGCATCGGCCACACGGTCGACGGCGAGCACCTGGTACAGACGGCGCTTGAGCTCGGTCTTGTCGTGATAGGGCACAAACGGGTACAGGAACTCGATGTTCTGCTCGCGAATCTCGTCGATATTGAGCGCCAGCGCCGTGGGGTAGCTCATGACGATGGGGCAGTTATAGCAGTTGCCAGCCGTCGGATCCTCCTTGCGCTCCCAACGCACGCACGGCATCCAGATGAAGTCGACGTCACGGTCGATAAGGTTCATCACGTGGCCGTGGCTCATCTTTGCCGGGTAGCACACGCTCTCGGACGGCATGGACTCGATGCCCGCCTGGTAGGTCTTCTTGCTCGACTGGTCGGACAGCTGCACGCTAAAGCCCAGGCGCGTAAAGAACGCGTGCCAGAAGGGGTAGTTCTCGTACATGTTGAGCGCGCGCGGGATGCCGACGGTGCCGCGCGGGGCCTCGTCGGGGCTCAGGACCTCGCGGTTAAAGAGCAGCTCGTTTTTCTTTTTGAAGAGGTTGGGGGCCTCGGTCTTCTGCTTTTTGTGGCCGGCGCCCTTCTCGCAGCGGTTGCCGGTAATGAAGCGCCTGCCACCGCCAAAGTCGTTGACGGTAAGCTGGCAGTTGTTGGAGCAACGGCCGCAGCGGACATGCTTTTGCGTCACGGTGAGGTGCGCGATGTCCTCAGCCGAGAGGATGGTCGAGGTGCCGTCGGCGCCAGCGCGATCGCGGGCGAGCAGGGCCGCGCCGTAGGCGCCCATGCAGCCGGCGATGTCGGGACGCACGGCATGAACGCCGGTGAGCTGCTCAAACGCGCGCAGCGTGGCATCGGACATAAAGGTGCCGCCTTGGACGATCACCTGGCTGCCGATCTCCTTGGGGTCGCGCAGCTTAATGACCTTGAACAGGGCATTCTTGATGACGGAATAGGACAGGCCGGCCGCGATGTCGCCCACCGTGGCGCCTTCCTTTTGCGCCTGCTTGACGCGCGAGTTCATAAAGACCGTGCAGCGGCTGCCCAGGTCGACGGGGGCCTTGGCATGGATGGCGGCGTTGGCGAACGCGCGCACGTCCATGTTCATAGAGACGGCGAAGCTCTCGATAAAGCTACCGCAACCCGACGAGCAGGCCTCGTTGAGCATGATGTGTTCAATAACGCCGTCCTTGACGCGCAGGCACTTCATGTCCTGGCCGCCAATGTCCAGAATGAACTCGACGCCGGGAAGGAATGCCTTGGCGCCGCGCAGGTGCGCGACGGTCTCAATCTCGCCGGAGTCGGCCTTGAGGGCCTCGATGAGCAGCGCCTCGCCGTAGCCCGTGGTGGTCACGTGGCCGATGGTGCAGCCGGCAGGGATGTGATTGTAGAAATCGGCCATGATGACCTTGGCCGTGCCCAGGATGTCACCGTTGTTGTTGCCGTACCAGGTGTGCAGCAGCTGGCCGTCCTCGCCCACGAGCGCGGCCTTCATGGTGGTGGAGCCGGCGTCGATGCCGATGAACACGCGGCCGGTGTAGCCGTCGAGCTTGCCCTTGGGGACGACCTCGGTGTCGTGGCGGGTTTTGAACTCGGCGAAGTCCTCGTCGGTGGCAAAGAGCGGATCCAGGCGCTCGACCTCGGCACCCTGTGTGTCACCCAGGGCATCGATAGCCTCGATGAGCTGCGGGAACGTGCTGAGCTTGTTGGACTCATGCGCCATGGCGGCGCCGCTCGCCACAAACAGGTGAGCGTTTTGGGGCACAATGCGGTGCTCCTCGTCCAGGTTGAGCGTGAGGTAGAAGCGGTGGCGCAGCTCGGAGAGATACTGCAGCGGGCCGCCCAGGAAGGCGACGTTGCCGCGGATGGGACGGCCGCACGCCAGGCCCGAGATGGTCTGGGTCACGACAGCCTGGAAGATGGAGGCGGCCACGTCCTCGGGACGGGCGCCTTCGTTGAGCAGCGGCTGTACGTCGGTCTTGGCAAAAACGCCGCAGCGGCTGGCGATGGGATAGATGGTGGTGGCGTTGGCCGCGAGTTCGTTAAGGCCGCTGGCGTCGGTGTGCAGCAGAGTGGCCATCTGGTCGATGAAGGCGCCCGTGCCGCCGGCGCAGGTGCCGTTCATGCGCTGCTCGATGCCGTTGTCGAAGTAGATGATCTTGGCGTCCTCGCCGCCCAGCTCGATGGCAACATCGGTGGCCGGGATGAGGGTCTCGACGGCACGCTTGCTGGCGATGACCTCCTGGACAAACTCCAGGTCGAGCCACTGGGACAGCAGCAGGCCGCCCGAACCGGTAATGGCGCAGGTCATTTGGGCCGTCGGCAGCACGGTCGCGGCACCCTCGAACAAGTCGCGGGCGCAAGCGCGGACGTCGGTGTGGTGACGCTGGTACTTGGCGTAGACAATCTGGTTGTCGTCGTTGAGCACAGCGAGCTTAACGGTGGTGGAGCCCACGTCGATGCCCAGGTGCAGGTTGCCGCGGGCGGCCTCGGGGTTGAAGATCGCGCCTTCGGGGGCCTGGGCGGCGGCTACGGGCTCGGCGATGGCGGGCTCGCTGACGACGGACGCCTCCCCTGCCACGTTCTTGGCATCGGCAACTGCCTCGGCAACTTTCTCGGCAGCCGCGGTCGCGGCCTTCTGCGCGGCATCCACCACGGCGGGTGCAGCCTCACGCGCGGCAGCGACCATACGGTCCTTGATGCCCTCGACGAGTTTGCTCATTGTCTCTCCTCTTAGTTGTTTGACTCGACAGCTGCGGCGGTGTCGGCCGCGTCCTCGAGCTGTAGGTTCAATAGCTTCATGCCGTATTCCGGCACGTTGATATCAATGGGTTGGCCATACAGGTCACCAGGGCGCACAAAAGCGAGCACCGTCATAATGCGCGCCATGGCCTCGGGCGATTCGGTAAGCCCACGCTCAAACCAGCGCTGAATCAGGCCGACCTCGGCACTCACGACATAGGTAACGTAGCAGTCAAAGAAGGTGCCCAGTGCCAGGCCCAAGATGCCCGTCTGTGCACGCGGCACCACGGCCTCGCGTGCGGTATCGATGATCTTTTTAATAAAGGCGGGGTCGCCGCCCGGGCCCAGTAGGGCCCCGATAAGGTCGCGATTAGCCGCAAGATAGCGAAGCAGCTCAACCGAACCGGGTGCCGGCTCGAGCTCGTCGATGTTGCGGTAAAGATCGGGTAATTGAGCTGCGGTGATAAGCTCCACCCGCTCGCGAATCTCGGCAAGCAGGCCGTCCTCGATGTGGCTGATAAAGTCGGGGATATCGCGGTAGTGCGAATAGAACGTTCGACGCGTAAGACCGGCGCGCTCGGTGAGCGACGCGACGTTAATGCGCGAAAGGTCGCCGCTTTCGGCAAGCTCGCTGGCAAGCGCCTGGCGAAGGGCGCGCTGCGAGCGAAGGGACCGGCGATCACATTTCTCGAGCTGGGACAAGCGTCCTCCTTGTTACTCAGACTGTACGCTATTGCACAGTGCGAGTATTATTGCACACCGTGTGTATCAACACGTAAAGGCAATATTTGGAATGTGACAAAGGGCAGTCCCTTTGTCACATTCAGCGACCGCCTAGGTTGTGCCAGTTGTGCCTGGCTTTTGGAGCGGCATTGCCGATTGTTCAAAATGTCATTCGTGGGTAGAATAGTGTCGACGGCAGCCCAAGTTCTGGAAAGCTGGGCAGCGCCGTTGCTTGGATTAAGGGGTCAACGCCTTAGCGGCGGCGACCCCTTTTACGTTGCTTCGAACGTTGCTTGAGTGCCTCGGAAAGCCCGACGAGCGCCGTGGAGAACGAGACCAAAGCGGTCAGAAGTCTCACGAAATCAATCAGATCGGTCATGGGCATCACCTCCCATCAGATGGAGGGCGTTGCCCGGCACATGGAACTGCCGCCAACAGTATCAATTCTATCAAAGCGCAGTTAGATATGCGAATGTTTGTTCGTATTTCAAGAGACCAGCGTCACCTGTGACAAAGGGGCTGTCCCTTTGTCACATTATTCGATTACGGTGCAGGAATTCTGCGTGTGCATGGTGGCAAGCATGTGTTTGGGAACGGCGTGGGCCATGCAGCTACCGATAGTCGCGCTTGCGGCGGCCTTGGCCGCGTCACTGCCGTTTTTGGTCGCGTAGCTGTGGCGGAAGCGTTTGAGCATGGCAATGTCGTTGCCGCCGTCGCCGTAGACCGCGACCTCGTCCTCGGCAATGCCGTAGTAGCCCGCCAGCCAGGCCACGCTCTCGCCCTTGTTGCATGCCACATCCGTGATCTCAAACATCACCGGGTCAAACGGCGCGTTGACCACGCGGTCCGAGCGCTCGGCCAAATACGCCTTAAGGTCGCGCTCCAGCTCGGGCGAGATCACACGGCAGTTGATCTTGCACACATCGTGGCGCAGAATGTCACCGATCGACTGGTCGAAATACTGTTCCTCGTGATACCCGCCACGTGCACGCATGCCGCGCATCACGATGCGCTTGATAGGACTGTCCTTTTTAAAGCCCGCCTGATGCATCTCGAACGAGCCGCTCGAGAACATGCCATCGGGCGTGGAGCAATCAAAGCAAATGTCCGGGAACTCCTTGAGCAGCTCCTCGGTGATCTGCGGATCGATGGTCCAGGTCTTGAGCACCTCGCCATGACTGTCGCGCACAATGGAGCCGTTAGAGCAGCAGGCATCGAGCGCCAGCCCCGTAAAGCCATGTTCGCCGATCGGCAACGTCGAGCGCCCGGTCGCAGGAACCACATGCAGGCCAGCCTCGGTCAGCTCGCGAATGGCACGGCGGATGGTCCCATCTGCCTCGTGCAGGGCGTTCAGCAGTGTTCCGTCTAAGTCACTCGCAAACATCTTGATCATGGGCATGCCTCTCCTTCGTCTGCACGATATTGTAGACGAAGGAGAGGCATGCCCAGACAATGGCGTCCCTGCGCGGCGGGACAATGCTTCCGCAAATCCACGGTGCCCCAGCGCGTTAAGGCAATCGCCACAAGCGATTTTTCAGCCGATAAAACAGCGCCGTCGTCAACGTCAGCACCGCCAACATGCCTGCGAATACAATCGCCGGTGTCCATCGATCATATGCGAGCCCGTAAACCAATTGGCCAATAGGCGTTGCACAGGAAAGCATCATATAAACGAGTGCCAACACTTTTCCGCAGAGTTCCTTTGGCGCTGACCGCTGAACAAATGAAACGATTTCGACCGATGCAATGCTTGCCCACGCCATGACCCATGCCGAGCCGGCCGCAAGCGCGGCTAACGCTAATTCATCAGGACCGCTCAGTAGCGTGACAATAATCGGTACGACTCCAAAACAAATCATCGCAACATATCGACATATGCCCTTGAAGGAAAAACGATGCGGCCAAATACCGACCAAACCACTGCCGACAAGACCACCTAAGCCCATAGCCACCTCAATAATCCCAACAAAGGATGATTGCATTCCGAGATGCTTTGCAACAATAACGGGAGCACCAATCGTTAACCCAACTAACGCAAGGTTCAAAATAGCCGCAAGCAAAAACACAACGAGCAATGATGCGTTTTGAAACAGGTACCGAATCGACTCCCGAAAATCGCTTCGGCATGTCGAGCAAGTCGTACTGTCCCCTGTCATTCCAGATGAGGCATTTTGCTTGAGTGCGCCCCCGAACAGCAGGGCTGACATCGCAAACGTCAACGCCGCGGTTTCGCACAGGGCATCGATACCAAAGCACCCATAGACTGCCGTCCCGACTACAGGCCCCAAGATATTGCTCGCCATGGTCATCTGCGAGACCAACGCAGTGGCACGCTCAACCTTTTCTGGGCCCGTCATGCGCACCGTCTCGATTTGAAGCATCGGCTTCAGCAGCGATTGGATGCCATATTGGACGCAAAGCATTGCTGCCACGACAACCGCAAGAGGCAGCGAACACTTCATGGGGATAAACAGCAGTGATGCAGCCATCGGAACAATGCCGAGTACCACAAGAACCCCGCGGTGTCTTCCCCGATCCGCCAAAATCCCGCCAACCGGAGTCGCGAGCACGCCCGGTATGAACGCTATCGCCGCGACGGCGCCATATAACGTTGACGAGCCGCTGCAATCGAACAAGTAAAGCGGACACGCAAAGCACAGTGCTGACAACATTGAATACGCACACAGCTGTGCAACAAGAAGACCAAATAGCCTGATAGATCGCACTGTTTTTGGCGCCAATGAAACGCTAATTCTTCGCATCCCAGCCATAAGCCTGCCCCCAAATACATACTGTCAGTATGTATTTAATGACTTGAAAAGGGCAGCCGTGGCTACCCTCACAAATCAATTACATACCGTTGGTATCTATATTACCACCCGGCACGGTTCCATACGTCCCAAATCTGGGCCGTTGTCTGGAGCACTTCATTACCCAAATCGAGCCCCACCGCTGCCGCCATCTGTGCCAAACATTGTGCGCGAGCGAGCATTCGCTCCTTGGGCTCGAGCGGACGGAACAATGGCAGCAGCCAAAGATTCGCTAACAACGATACGGCCTCCGCTGCTTCGCGCGGGCATTCGCACGCAATGGAGCCGTCGGCGATGCCCTCCTCGATTACTGGCAAGAGATTGCCATCGGCCGACTCGTCAAACGAACCTTGGTACTGCATCGCCAGCAGCCGCGAGCTTTTTACCGGATCTGCCGCAGGATGCATGCGAGCCCATAGCTCGATTTGCGGAACGACGGACTCGGGCGCATAGAGTCGTTTGAGCTTTTGGGCTCCCGTCGGAGCCATTGCCCGATCAAATGCGGCGTTGAAAATCTCTTCTTTGCTCTTAAAGTGATGATAGACAGCACCCTTGGTCATGCCATCGAGGCGGTCGACGATGTCTTGAATGCTCGTCCCCTCATAACCCTGTGCGCAGAATAGCTCCAGCGCCGCGTCGAGAATCTTCGCGACCGTCTCCTCGGGATATTTATTACGACCCATAATCCGTCCATCCGCAACGCAAGTCTTGTGCCTCATTGCAGCATTTTAACGTTGCGGATGGCAGGCGGTCGATTCTACACCGCAGCGGGGCCGTGTTCGCCGGTGCGGATGCGGATAACTTCCTCGACCGGCTCGACCCAAATCTTGCCGTCTCCAACGGCACCGGTGCGTGCAGCGTTACAGATGATGTCGACAATGCCGTCGACATGCTCATCAGCACAAATGAGCGTGAACTGCACCTTAGGGATCGTGTTGACAAGCAACTCGTTGCCGCGCACGTATTCCTTCCAGCCATGCTGTGCGCCGCAGCCCTGCACCTGGTTAATAGTCATGCCACGAACATCGGCAGCAAACAGCGCGTCTTTGAGAACCTCAAGCTTCTCGGCACGAACGATCGCCGTAATTTTCTTCATAGTGAACTCCTCTCTTATAAGAGTTGGTCTGACAGAACGTTAGAAACCGCTAGTCCAGACCACTAAACGAAGGGTACGCACTTTCGCCGTGCTGACTCGCGTCCAAGCCCAGTGCCTCGTCGGCCTCGTCCACGCGCAGGCTGCCGTGGAACAGCGCCTTGACCACCGCGGCGATCACCAAATCGAGCACCAGCACAATAGCGACCGTCACCACAATGCCCAAAATCTGCGAGATGAGCAGCGACACGTCGCCCGTGTAGAACAGACCACCCTTACCGGTCCACGAAAGCTCCGGCACACAGAACAGGCCCGTGAGCACGCCGCCCAAGATGCCGCCGATACCGTGGCAACCAAACGCATCGAGTGCATCGTCGTAGCCAAACTTGGTCTTAAGATGGCTGATGGCCAGGTAGCAGACGGGCGACACGATAAGGCCCATGACCAGTGCCGCCCACGGCTCGACAAAGCCCGCACCCGGCGTGACCACCACAAGGCCCGCAACCAAACCGGTGCTGGCACCCACCAGCGTGGGGCGGCCGGTATGCACGCGTTCGACGGCAAGCCACGAGACCATGCCTGCCGCGCTGGCCGTCACGGTGTTGAGGATGGCGAGTGCCGCCACGGCGTCGGCCTTAAACTCGCTGCCGCCGTTAAAGCCAAACCAGCCAAACCAAAGCAGGCCGGCGCCTAGCGCCACAAACGGCACGTTATGCGGACGATAGCTCACCATGCCAAAGCCGCGACGACGGCCGAGCATTGAGCAGAGAATCAGGCCCGTGAGACCGGACGAAATGTGCACCACGTCGCCGCCGGCAAAGTCGAGTGCGCCGATGATGTCGCCGATAAAGGAGCCATCGCCGCCCCAGACCATGTGGGCGAGCGGCGCATAGACCACGAGCAGCCAAATGCCCAGGAAGGCCGTCATGGCATCAAACTTAACGCGGCCGGCCAGGCTGCCCGTGACGATAGCGGCCGTGATCATGGCAAACGCCATTTGGAAGGCGATGTTGATGATTTGAGGGTAGACGGCACCGTCCGCGGCATTACCCTCGGCCGCCTGCAGCACCTGGCCGAGCACCGGTAGACACAGCAGCTGGTCAAGGCCTCCAATAAACGGACTTGAGCCGTCGCCGCCGTAGGCCAGCGACCAGCCGGCAACAATCCACAGCACACCAACCAGGCCAATGGCGCCAAAGCACATGAGCATGGTGTTGATGACATTTTTGCGCCTGGACAGGCCGCCATAGAAAAACGCCAGACCCGGTGTCATTAAAAACACGAGCATGGTGCAGATGAGCATAAACGTTGTCGATCCCGTATCGTACATTCGCTCCCCCTTAGTCGCATGAACGTTGTCGGCGCCCATAATGCGGCCGAGGGGCAACTGGTGTAGACCAGATACGGCGTTGTTAAACGCAGCGTTGTCGAATGGAAACGGTGCCGCAATCTTGGAAACGGCGCGGCAACGGGCGCGAAACGAACGGGAAATACGCGAGCAAGGGAGCCGTGGGCGCGCCCGTCCCGGCTAGCGCCGAAACAGCTCGTGGGCGCGGTCGCGGAGATTAGTTGCTCGAATGACACCTTCGTAGCGATTAATGCGCAGACGCGGGAAGGCGTTAAAGAAGCGTAGGTCGCGGCGGCTGAGTGACACGCTCGGCACCGGACGGCTCATGCGCTTGCCGGCAAGGCGACGACTGAGCGACGGACGCGGCATGCTCGGCGCGGCATCGGCCACGCGGCGGGCAGCGAGCGCCAGGCCGCGAGCACCATCCGAGATAAACGTCGGCATCGAAGCCTTCTCGCGCAGGGCATCGAGCGCCGCGTCGCCCAGCTCCGCCAGCCACGCGTTAACGGCACGGCTACGAATGTGCGTCTGTGCCACCGAGTCAATCGTCGAATCGGGAATGCGCTCGAGCATGGAGTCCGAGGCATCAGCAAGCGACTCGTTGATGCGGTCGGCAAGGTCGGCGCGCACACGCTCCAGCTGATCGGACAGGCGGCGCCAGCTGGCCAACGAGCATGCCGCGTCGACCATCATCGCGACCGCGACGATAAAGGCGGACAGCCGCACAATCAGCACCGGCAGATGGCCAAGCAGCCCCAGCAATGCCGGCTCCACTAAACGACAAATGCACAACGCACCCAAGCCAAACGCGCATGCCCAGTACAGACAGATGCGTCCGTGCAGGTTAAACGGCAGGTGCGAATAGTCCCAAAAGCGAGCGCCCGTTGTTTTTTCCAACAGCACGCCTACGCTGTACTCAATCACGCTGCATACGAGCGCCGCAGCGACAAACTGGCTCGAGGCATCCGGAATCCCGCGCAGCAGAAGCCAGCAGGCAATGCCGCCCACACCATAGATAGGGCAACACGGCCCCAGCAAAAATCCACTGTTGGCAAATCGTCCGTGATTGAGCATGGCGCATACTGTCGACTCCCATGCCCAGCCGCAAAACCCGTAAAAGGCAAACGAGAGCACCAGTGCCGAGAGCGGGCAGGCGGCAAGCGTCGCGCCGTCAAACGCCATTTCAATCGCGGTTCCCACCGTCTACCCTCTCCTCTTTTCACTCGATTCGCTGTTCACACCATCGTCAGCCTCGTCCTTGCGCCGCAGACGGCCGGCGACTGTCTCGCGCAGAGCACACCATTTATCTGCCAGGCATACAATCCATGCCTCACGACACGTCGGCGGCACCGGCACCAGCGGGAACATATGCCGCACGATAATATTCCGCTCGCGCGGCGTCAGCTCAAAATCTTCCTCCGCACGTGCTAGGGCAAAAAACGGGTGGCGAAAGCCATGCAGCCGATGGCTTGGGTCGGGATCGTGCCAGTCATAGAGAAAGTAATCGTGCAGCAGGGCCCCGCGCAGCAACGAGGCGCGGTCGACCGAGACACCGACGCGGCCCAAGCGCTCGGCAAAGGACAGACTTGCCCGTGCCACCGAGGTCACATGCGTATACACCGTCACATCGCCATGCTGGATAAACTCGCGCGTCAGGTCCAAGCGACCCGCTTGAGCCAGTTGACGGGCAGCATGGTCCACTTCGCACGCGATTTTCTCGGCACGAACGGCATCGGACATGCTGCCTCCTTCCAGCGACCCACGGCGGCAAGTCACGGCCTGCACGCAATGAATAAAATCATCATCGAATCTACCAGTATGGCATCGGACAAAACGTTTTGCCCCACCAGTTGGCGAATTACCGCGCCGCCGTCACATATCAAACGCCAAAATGTGCGAGACTGTCTTGTGCAATTGTGCCGGCCGAGGGAGCGCCGGCGCTCGATTCGCATGGAGTAACCCACAACGATGCTGCTTACGCAAACGACAACGCCCGAGGACGTCAAGGCTCTTAATCGCGCCGAGCTCCCGCAGCTCTGCGGCGAGATCCGCCAGGCAATCCTCGAAAGCTCCGCCGCTGTCGGCGGGCACGTTGCCCCCAACCTGGGCGTCGTTGAGCTTACGGTTGCACTTCATCGCGTGTTTAACTCCCCCATCGACAAGATTGTCTTTGACGTTTCGCACCAGACCTACGCACACAAGGCGCTGACGGGGCGCGCGTACACTTATATCGATCCGGAGCGTTATGGTGAGGCTTCTGGCTTTGCCAATCCCGACGAGTCCGAGCATGACCTGTTTGCCATGGGGCACACCTCGACCTCGGTGAGCCTGGGCTGCGGTCTGGCGCACGCTCGTGACCTGGCGGGCGATGCGTACAACGTCATCACTGTTATTGGTGACGGCTCGCTTTCGGGCGGCCTGGCGTTTGAGGGCTTCAACAATGCCGCCGAGCACGACAGCAACCTGATCATCATCGTCAACGATAACGACCAGTCCATTGCCGAGAACCATGGCGGCCTGTATCGCAATCTGGCCGAGCTGCGCGCCAGCAACGGCACCTGCGAGCGCAACGTTTTTCGCGCGATGGGGCTCGACTACCGCTATCTGGACGCCGGTAACGATGTGTTGGCCCTCGTCGACGCGCTGCAGGAGCTGCGCAATATCGATCATCCCATCGTGCTGCACGTCTCCACCGCCAAGGGCAAGGGCTTTGAGCCAGCCCAGAGCGACCCCGAGCGCTGGCACCACGTGGGTCCGTTTGACATGGCAACTGGGCGCAAGCTCTGCCCGGGCCATCCGAGCGAGCCTGCGCCGCGCACCTATGCCGACATTACGGGCGAGGCGCTCAGCGCCGCCATCGAGCGCGATCCGCAGGTTGTGGGCATCACGGCCGCCACACCCTACATCATGGGCTTTACACCCGAGCTTCGCGCCGCGGCAGGCAAGCAGTTTGTCGACGTGGGCATTGCCGAGGAGCATGCCGTGACCTTTGCCACCGCGCTTGCACGCTCGGGCGCCAAGCCAGTCTTTGGTGTGTACGGCACGTTTTTGCAGCGCGCCTACGACGAACTGTGGCACGACCTGTGCCTCAACGACGCCCCCGCAACCATCCTGGTGTTTGGCGCGTCGATCTTTGGCACCACGTCCGAGACGCACCTCTCGTTCTTTGATATTTCCATGCTGGGCGGACTTCCCAACATGCACTACTTGGCGCCGGCCTGCATGGAGGAATATCTGTCCATGCTGAGCTGGTCGCTCGACCACCGCGAGCATCCCGTGGCGATTCGTGTGCCGGGCATCGGCCTGGTAAGCCGCCCCGATCTGGCGCCTGCTGAGGACACCGATTACGGCATCGCGCGCTACGACATGGTGCGCCAGGGCCGCGATGTGGCCGTGCTTGCGCTTGGCGACTTCTTTGAACTGGGCGAGCGCGTGGCAAACCGCTTGGCTGCCGAGTACGGCATCGAGGCCACGCTCGTCAACCCGCGCTTTGCAACCGAGCTCGACCGCGAGTTCCTCGACAGCCTTGCCGCCGAGCATCGCGTTGTCGTCACCCTCGAGGACGGCATCTTGGACGGCGGCTGGGGCGAGCGCGTGGCATGTTATCTGGCATGCACGCCGTTGCGCACGCGCACCTTCGGCATCGCCAAGGGCTTCCCCGACCGCTACGACCCTAACGAGTTGCTCGCGCAGAACGGCATGACGGTCGAGAACATGGCCGCCGAAGCCGCAAGGCTACTCAACGAGTAAGAAAACCTCCGCAAGGGAAGCACCCCCTGCGGAGGTTTTTATTTTCGCGACGCGATTATCTCAATCTGTAACATCTAGGACCCGAATTCCCGTCTAACTGTTACAGATAGAGACCTTTTGTCCGTCCAGATGTTACAGATCGAGACATTCGAATCCCCCTGAAGAGAAAATCTCAATCTGTAACAGTACTCGGCAAAACGGCTGCAGATGTTACAGATTGAGACAAAGCAGCAAGGCATGCCACCGCATCGGCCAGAACCACCACAAAGGTGCCTGTCCCTTTTTGGTAGGTAGAATTACCCATAAGGTAAGTATGTTTCTGAGTTATTTCGTGTTGACCCATTTGAGCGCGATAGGGTATAACTCTACTCAACCGCTAGGGATTTTATTGAGAAAGGTGTTCTACCATGAGCAAGAACCTCTCCCAGCAGGTCGTTCTCGACCGCCGCGGCTTTGTCGCCGCTACCTTCGCAACCGTCGCCGGCCTTGGTCTTGCCGGCTGCTCTGACACCAGCGCCGAGGCCGACAAGGGTTCCGCCGCCGGCTCCTCCAAGGGCTCCGAGGATACCGAGGTTTCCGCTACGCTCGATGCCAAGGCATTCGACAAGCTCGTCGACAACGGCCCCAAAGCCGACGACGATGCCATCGCCGCCAGCACCTGGGCCACGGCCGTCAAGGACGCCGGCGTCTTTAAGATCGGTGGCGTTCAGACCTCCACGCTCTTCTCCCTCCTCAACGAGAAAGACGGTCAGACCCGCGGCTTCGATGCCGGTATCGCACAGCTCCTGTCCAACTACATTCTGGGCGAGAACAAGGTCGAGATCACCCAGGTGACCTCGGACACGCGCGAGTCTGTCCTGCAGAACGGCCAGGTCGACGCCGTCTTTGCCACCTACACCATCACTGACGAGCGCAAGAAGCTCGTCTCCTTCGCCGGCCCCTACTACTACACGCAGCAGGCCATCCTGGTGCTCGCCGATAACGACGACATCAAGAGCGTCGACGACCTGGCCGACAAGAACGTCGCCGTCCAGTCCGGCTCCAACGGCCCCGCCATCCTGGAGGAGTTCGTTCCCAAGGCCAGCCAGCAGGAGTTCAAGACCGACGAGGAGGCCCGCCAGGCACTCCAGCAGGGTCGCGTTGATGCCTACGTCATCGATAACAACATGCAGCAGAGCGCCCTGGTCCGCGAGCCCGGCAAGTACAAGATCGCCGGCAAGCCCTTCGGCAGCAAGGAGCCCTACGGCATCGGCCTGCCGCTCGATTCCGACGGCGTCGCCTTTGTCAACGACTTCCTTAAGAAGATCGAGGACGATGGCACCTGGACCGAGCTGTGGCAGATCTGCATCGGCGACCGTACGGGCGACACCAATGTTCCCGAGCTGCCCGAGATCGGCGCCTAAGCTCGCAAGCTGGGCATCAGCCGCTGCGAAACCATACGGAAACGCACGATTCGCTTTATTGCGCTAAACTGTTTCCTCACTGAGTTGTCGGGGCTTCCGTACACACGGGAGCCCCTTTCCTTATCGGCGGGAGGTCCGCATGAGTCTCTCCGAGCTCTGGTCGCTCTATGGCCAGAACTATATCGACGCGCTGCTAGCAACCTGGGGCATGACGCTTGAGTCGTTTGCCATCGCCATGGTGCTGGCCGTCGCCGTCACCGTGATGCGCGTGTCGCCGCTCAAGCCGCTGCGCGTCTTTGGCGACCTGTATGTCCAGGTCTTCCGTAACATCCCCGGCATCGCGCTGCTCATTATCGTCGTCTACGCGCTGCCGCCGCTCAAGGTCGTTCTGCCCTACCGCACCTGCGTTATCGTCGCCACGGTCCTTTTGGGCTCGGCCTTTGGCTCCGAGAACTTTATGAGCGGCATCAACACCGTCGGCGTCGGCCAGGTGGAAGCCGCCCGCTCGCTGGGCATGAGCTTCAGCCGTATCCTCGCCAAGATCGTGATTCCGCAGGCGCTGCGCTCGAGCGTGCTGCCCATGACCAACCTCTTTATCGCCGTCATGCTTACCACCGCGCTCGGCAGTCAGGTGCCGCTTAAACCGCAGGAGCTCACCGGCGTGGTGAGCTACATCAACACGCGCTCGCTCGGCGGCGTCGCCGCGTTCTTTATCTCGGCGCTCGGCTACCTGGGCACGGCCTTTGTGGTGAGCCACATTGGCAACTACATCGATAAGAAGGTGAGGATCCTCCGATGAGCAAGCACTCCACCTCCGCGCTTACCATGCGCGATGCGCTCTACGAGGCTCCCGGCCCCAAGATGCGCGCCAAGATTCGCATCGGCACCGCCATCTCGCTTGTTGCCGTCGCCGCGCTAGTCGCCCTGGTACTGCAGCGCTTTTATGTGACCGGCCAGCTTTCGGTCCACTATTGGTATTTCTTTACGCACCTCACCACCTGGAAGTTCTTGCTTGCCGGCTTTGAGGGCACCGTTAAAGTCGCACTCACTGCCGGCGTCATTGCGCTGGTACTGGGCTTAGCCCTTATGCTCGGCCGCACCAGCGGCATCAAGCCGCTGCAGCTGGTCTGCCGCGTGCTCACCGATTTCTTCCGCGGTGTGCCGAGCCTGCTGTTCATCTACTTCTTCTTTTTGGTGCTGCCCCAGTACAAGATCGCGCTACCGTCGTTTTGGATGCTCACGCTGCCTGTCGCGCTCGCTGCGGCCGGCGTGCTGGCCGAGATTTTCCGCGCCGGCGTCAATGCCGTGCCGCGCGGTCAGGTCGAGGCGGCCCAGGCGCTCGGTCTCTCCAAGGCCAAAATCACCTTTAAAATCGTGTTGCCGCAGGCTATTCGGTTTATCATTCCGTCCTTGATTTCGCAGCTTGTGGTCGTAGTCAAGGACACCACCGTTGCCTACGTGGTGAGCTACCCCGACCTCATGCAAAACGCCCGCGTGCTCATTACCAACTACGACGCCCTCGTGTCGGTCTACCTGGTTATCGCGGTCATCTACATCCTCATCAACGTCGCGATCAACAAGGCCGCTGTCTATGTTTCGCACAAGACCGGCGCGACCATCATCCGCTAACGCTTTACCATTTCGAGTCATAAGGAGCCGAGCACCATGGCACAGAGCACCTCTTCCACCGGCAATCAGCCGCTGATCGAGCTCAGACACGTCGATAAGCACTATGGCGATCTACACGTCCTCAACGACATCAATCTCTCGGTCGACCGCGGCGAGGTCGTCGTTGTGATCGGTCCCTCGGGCTCGGGCAAGTCGACCATGTGCCGCACCATCAACCGCCTGGAAACTATCGACTCGGGCGAGATCCTCATCGAGGGCGAGCCCCTGCCGCAAGAAGGCAAGGATCTTGCCCGCATGCGCGCCGAACTGGGCATGGTGTTTCAGCAGTTCAACCTGTTCGCACATATGACGGTGCTGCAGAACGTCATGCTGGGACCGGTCGATGTGCTGGGCGTGTCCAAGGAGGAAGCTCGTGAGCGCGCCATGGACCTGCTGAGCCGCGTGGGCGTGGCCGAGCAGGCCGATAAGGTGCCTGCACAGCTCTCGGGCGGCCAGCAGCAGCGCGTGGCCATCGCCCGTTCACTCGCCATGCAGCCCAAGGCCATGCTTTTTGACGAGCCCACGAGTGCCCTTGACCCCGAAATGATCAACGAAGTGCTCGAGGTCATGGTCCGTCTGGCCCAGCAGGGCATGACGATGATCGTCATTACACACGAGATGAACTTTGCCCGCCGCGTGGCCGATCGCGTCGTCTTTATGGCCGACGGCCAGATCGTGGAAACCGGCACGCCCGACGATTTCTTCGACCATCCCCAGACCAAGCGCGCCCAGGACTTCCTCAACTCCATCAAGGGCCACTAACCAGCCTCCCCGTGGGACAAATACATTGAAAGTGTTGTCCTACGTCTCTCATGCGCCCTGTCACCTTCAGATTCGAAAGCAGCACCTATGATCGGAACCCATACTTCCTCGTCCTATACCCCGCACGTCGACGTTGCCCCCGCCGACCGTCCGCTCATCCTGGTGGCACCGCGTTGGGAAGAAGCAAAGCCGTTTTTGAGCGAGACGCTCTCCCCCAACGAGGAAATCGCAAGTGTCTTTGTCGATGCCATTCTTGCCGCCGGCGGCCTGCCGCTGCAGATGTCCATCACGGAGGACATTGAGGTCATCCGTCATTACGTGGAAATCGCTGACGGTATCGCCATTCCCGGCGGCCCCGATGTCAATCCCAAACGTTGGGGCGATGATCGACCCTACGACCCCACCCTCTGCTGCGAAATCCGCGATAGCTTTGAGTTTAAGCTGGTCGACGAGGTAATCCGCGCCAAAAAGCCGCTCTTTACCACCTGCCGCGGCACGCAGCTGCTCAACGTCGCCACCGGCGGCACCCTGTGCATGGACGTGCCGAGCCTGGGTGCGCGCGAGGGTCGCACGCAGTGGCGTCACACCCACGTGCTCAACGATCCCGTGCACCCCGTCGAGGTCGTGCCGGGCTCGCTGCTGGAACGCGCGGTTGGCGGGCACAGGCTAATCCAGACCAACTCCGCACACCACTGCTGCGTCGACCGTCTGGGTAAGAGCACGCGCTTGGTCGCCAAGGCAACCGACGGCGTTCCCGAGTGCATCGAAGTCGAAGGCCAGCCTTTCTGCCTGGGCGTACAATGGCACCCTGAGTACACGTGGAAGACGCTCGAGACCGACTTTAACCTGTGGAAGTCGTTTGTCGAGGCAGCGGCAAAGGTTAAGCAGGCCCGTTAGTTCACGGACAGCACAACACAAATGGGCGCCCCGCCGGCCACATGGTCCGGCGGGGCGCCCTTTTACCTATATGTGGCCGGCACGCAACCCAAGGCTCGCAAGCTCTTATTCGGCCGCTTCGCGCAGGGCCGACATCGTCGCCGCATATTGCTGCTGCAGCGCATGCATTCCCTCGCGAGCGCCGTCAACGGCATCGGCGCCGCGCAGTGCTTCGGTCACCACAACCGCCGGCTCGTACAGATTATCGAATCCCAGGTTCTGGCTCACGCCCTTGAGCGTGTGCGCTGCCATAAACGCACCTTCGGCGTCTCCTGCCGCCATGGCGGCCTCCAGCTTGTCCATGCTCTCGTCATCCAAAAACTTGAGGGCAAAGCGGGCAAGCATTTCCTCGCCCATCAGCCGAGCGCACGCGTCATCATAATTAGCGCCGATCTTCTCATACGCCTCACGCATGGAAATCATGGATTAAAACTCCTTTGGTCAAACTAAATCGTGGGAAACGCGACAACGTCGGCGGGGCGTGCCAACGTCTCGGCAATACGGTCTTGCACCTCGAGCAGGCAGTCGAGCAACAGCGGGTTAAAGGTGCCGCACTTACCGTCCAGGATCATCTGGATCGCCTCCTTGTGCGGGATAGCGTCCTTGTACACGCGCACGCTCGTCAGCGCATCATACACGTCGGCCACCGAGACCACCTGCGCGGCAATGGGAATCTCGTCGCCCTTAAGGCCATCGGGATAGCCCTTGCCGTCCCAGCGCTCGTGATGCCAACGCGCAATCTGGTACGTATATTCCATAAGCGCATTGCCGACGTGATGGCGGCCCAGCTCAAGCAACATGTCGGCGCCCATCGTGGTATGCGTCTTCATAATCTCGAACTCCTCGGGCGTAAGGCGCCCGGGTTTGTTGAGAATTGCATCGTCAATCGACATCTTGCCGATATCGTGCAGCGCCGAAGCCAGGGCAATCGTAGAGCGTTCCTCATTGTCGAGGGAGATCGTGCCGCTACGCTGGACCAGACAGCCAAGCAGCAGCTCGGTCAGCTTCTCGATGTTCGTAACGTGCCTGCCGCTCTCGCCATTGCGAAGCTCCATAACGCCGGCCATGATGTCGATGAGCATGCGACTGTTCTTGACGCGCTCGTTGTACTGCTGGGACAGCAAACTCGTCAGGCGGCGCTGTTTGGCGTATAGGCGGATGGTGTTGCTTACACGCCGGCGCACGACACGGGAGTCAAACGGGCGGTTGATATAGTCCGAGGCGCCCAGCTCGTACGCGCGCAGAACCATATCATCGGAATCTTCGCTCGAAATCATGATGAAAGGCAGATTGTCGATACCCGATCGGCGCGACAGATCGGCCAGCACCTCAAAGCCGCTTATGCCCGGCATGACAATATCCAGCAGCACGAGCGACAACTCATCGCCATAGCGGTCGACCATGTCGAGCGCCGTACGACCGTTGTCGGCCTCGAGGATGCAATACTCGTCCTTGAGCATCTCGTTGAGAATGGCTCGGTTCATCTCGGAGTCATCGACAATAAGCACCAAAGGCTTTTCGCTTTGGAAGGCTTCGATGGAATCGGCATCGGTCACGACCGTACCGGCTTTTGCCTTAGCGCGGCTCAATAACTGGACAGCGCGGCCAACTCCTTCATCGACCGTCTCGCCATGAATGCGAACACCGCCAACACATGCCGTCAAGCTCACGTACTCATGGCCCGGAACAATCGTGGCATGAACGGCATCGGACACCTGATGCAGGCGACGGGTGAAGTCATCGGAGGGAATATTGGGCATGACGACCACAAACTTGTCGCAGCCATAGCGTACAAGCTCGTCAGTCGAACGAATTCCGCTGCGTATGGCTGTCGCCACAGCACCGAGCGCAAGGTCGCCGGCATGACGGCCACACGTATCGTTGAAGACCCTAAAATCATCAAGGTCGATCACCGCAACGCCGGCATTCATGCGGGCGCTACGGAGCTTTTCCTCGTAATATCGGCGATTGCGCACACTCGTCAGCACGTCGGTGTAGACGAGGTCCTCTTCTGCAGCCTCTTGCTCATCGATCGGACGCACCATCAGCAGGACGTGAGGCTCGCCCTCGACCTTCAGAGGGCGCAGGCGAGCGCGGTACTCGGTACCATCATTGAGCAGCCGCTCCGATACATCATCGGAACCTGCCAAGGCCTCAAGACTCGACTGACGCAGACAAGGGCAGCGATCGCCGGCGAGCAAGCAGTTAGGCTCGCTCTTAATCTGATCGGCCGACAACAAACGCACCACGGGGTAGGTCTTCGCGACGCGGGCGACCTCGGCGGCAGCCTCCTCGTCGGTTAGATTGACCTCGTGATTATTGAGCATATGGGGCCCTTTCTATCGTTACGCACGGCAGCGGTGCATATCAATTGGTACAAGGGTAGCATCTAACAGCTGAAGGCAAACGCGCGATTATCGTTACATTTTTATGACCTGGCAAACGGCGGTAATGGAGCCGCGGGCGCGCGGTTATGGGCGCATTCGTTAACAATGACGAAACGCTAACAGCCCCTCTCCCCGCAGGTCATCGAGCGTGCTAACGCTCCAAGACATCGCGAACGGCGTTTGCCGCCGTAACGGGGCGATCGCGCAGACCGTTATGCGCGCCCGGGATCGTCACAAGGGGGCAATCGAGATATTCGGCAGCCGCTCGCGTGCCAGCCTCGCGGGGTGTATCGACCGAAAGCTCGCCCAAAAACACGGCCGACACCGCCTTTGACGCGCGGACGCGCTCCCAGTCGGGAGCATATGTCATATTTGTTCCGTATTCATTAGCCATAAAGCAACGACCATTGCGCAGGGCATGTTTGGCTTCCGCTTCGGTCGTCCCGGGAGCTTCGGGGTCCAAGTCGCCGAGGGCTCCCAAGAAAAGCCGGAGCGCCCTTGAAACCTTTCCAGCCGCAATCATATCGAGCAAAACCGGAGCTGCGCCCATGCCGACGCCTTCGGCCGACACAGCCGGCTCATGCAGAATCGCACGGGCGACGAGATGGGGTTCGGCGCGAAGAAGCTCCAGCGCCACCAACGTACCGGCGCTATGCGCAAGCACATTTGTCGGAGCGCCAACGTGTTCGATCACGGCTTGCAGGTCGGCGGCCTGAGCGGCAAGATCATAGCTGCCGTCTGCCGCATCGCTGCTGCCACCGCAGCCGCGGCGGTCGTAGGCAATTACGCGGTAGTTGCGGCTGAGCTCACAAGCGATACCGTCGAAAAATGTGCCGTCGACACAAGCGCCGTGCACGCACACCAAGGCAGGAGCATCAGGCGACACATCTGGGCCGGCATATTCGCGACAGGCAATCGTGGTGCCCGCATTCTCGACCGTAAAATTCATGTTGTGCCCCCATCATCAATGCTCATCCAGTTGCACGTCAGCGCGGTTGGATGGACCCACATTGCCTTACACCTTGTTAACAGATTAACTTTACCCGACCCGAGGCTTTTCATGGCGCGGCATAATGGGCGACGTGAAAAAACGAAACTTGTAAAGCAAGAGCCCGCACCTTGCTTTGGAGCCGATGCTATGCTTAGGCACAATTGTCTTGAGGAGCATATGCCTATGTCTACGTTTTTGAATGCCAGCCCCATCTTTGGGCCCGTTCGCAGCCGTCGCCTTGGTCTCTCGCTCGGCGTCAACATGATGCCGGCCAGCGGCAAAATCTGCACGTTCGACTGCATTTACTGCGAAAACGGCCTCAACGCCGAGCGCCCCTGCCATGAGCCGTACAACACAGCTGCCGTGGTACTCGACGCGCTCGAGGCAAAGCTGCGCGAGATGGCAGCCGAGGGCGAGCTCCCCGATGTGATCACCTTCGCAGGAAACGGCGAGCCCACCGCCGCACCGGAGTTTCCCCAGGCGATTGCCGGCGCCGTCGCGCTGCGCGATCAGCTGGCCCCAAACTCCAAAATCGCCGTGCTCTCCAACGGTACGCGCGCCGACCGCCCCGAGGTGCACGATGCGCTCATGATGGTCGACGACAACATCCTCAAGCTCGATACGGTCGATCCGGCATTTATCCAGCTGCTCGACCAGCCTGTTGGCCCCTACGACGTCGAGCACCAGATTGAGACGTTCGCAAGCTTTGACGGTCACGTTATTATCCAGACGATCTTTTTGACCGGTGAGTATCTGGGCAAGCCCATCGACAACACCGGCGAGGAGTACGTTGCCCCCTGGCTCGCGGCACTTGAGCGCATTCGCCCACAAGAAGCGACCATCTACACGGTGGCTCGCGAGACGCCGGTCGCCGGCCTTGCCAAAGCAGCGCCCGAGGCCCTCGACGCCATCGCCGCGCGCGTGCGCGCCCTCGGCATTCCCTGCCAGGTGAGCTACTAGCAAAACCACGCAGCAGCTAGTGCCTGCCATCCCGCTCCATCAGTTGCGGTGATATAGTTCCTATTTATGCTGTTAAACCGCTTAAATCGGAACTATATCACCGCAACTTTTATGGACGCGTGGGTGGGCTATACTAGCTGCGAATGAAAGGAAGTTAGCCATGTTTGACAATGGACCCGTGCCCGGCCGCAACGACGCCTGCTGGTGCGGCAGCGGCAAAAAATATAAGAAATGCCATAGCGCCTTTGATGAGCGCCTCGAGCGCTTGTGGGAAGAGGGCTGGGAGGTTCTGCCCCGCACGCTCTACAAGACGCCCGCCGATATCGAGGGCATCAAGCGCTCGGCCGCCATCAACGTGGGCGTGCTCGATTACGTAGGCGAACACATCGCCGCGGGCATGACCACCAACCAGATCGACCAGATGATCTACGACTACACCGTCGAGCACGGTGGCACGCCGGCCGACCTCAACTATGAGGGCTACCCCAAGAGCGTTTGCACCTCGATCAACGACGTGGTCTGTCACGGTATCCCCTGCGATACGGACGTGCTGCATGAGGGCGATATTATCAACGTGGACTGCTCCACGATCCTAGACGGCTACTTTAGTGATTCGAGCCGCATGTTCTGCATCGGCGAGGTCTCTGCCGAGCGCCAGCGCCTGGTCGACGTCACCCGCGCCAGCGTGGAGGCGGGTCTGGCTGCCGTCAAGCCGTGGCTGCCGCTCTCCGTGATGGCTGAGGCCGTGCAAAAGACGGTCGAGGACGCCGGCTTTAGCGTGGTGCGCGAGTACGGCGGACACGGCATCGGTAAGGAGTTCCACGAGGACCCGTTTGTGGGCTTTACCACCGAGGCGCCCGATGTGGACACCATCATGGCTCCGGGCATGGTCTTTACCATCGAGCCCATGGTCAATGCCGGAGCGCCCGACATCAAGATCAGCAAGGGCGACGGCTGGTGTGTGCGCACCAAGGACGGTAGCGATTCGGCCCAGTGCGAGGTACAGCTCGTGGTGACCGAGGACGGCTACGAGCTGCTGAGCTGGTAGCCGTGGATGCGCCGGGCTTCGCGATGGATATGTTAACCATCGCAAAGCCCGGCGTTTTTATAGCGTTTTGCCTGATAAAACCTGCCAAAATAAACCTGCCCCTTTTGGTAGGTCGAGCGGAGAGGACTGCTTGTGAACATCCTGGTTTTGCTGCCCGTCAACGACCGTCATCGTGCAATTCTTGAGTCGAGCGCTCCGGGCGAGGACTTTATCTACACGAGCGCCGACGCCGCCACGCGCGAGCAGGTCGCCGATGCTGACGTGATCTTGGGCAACATCGACCCTGACATGCTCACGGCATGCGAACATCTCCAGCTGTTGCAATTGCAGACCGCTGGCTATGACGATTACTTGGCCGCCGGCACCGTGCCGGCCGACGCCAAATTGTCTTGCTCGGTGGGCGCCTACGGCCAGGCCGTAAGCGAGCACATGTTTGCCATGGTCCTTTCCATGATGAAGCGCCTGCCCGGCTATCACAACTTGCAGCGCGAGCATCGCTGGGAGGATTTGGGGCCGGTCACCTCGCTCAAAAACGCCAATGTGCTGGTGCTGGGCGCGGGCGATATCGGCGGCCACTTCGCCACGCTCTGCCGCAACATGGGCGCGCACGTCCGCGGCATCAAGCGCCATCCACTCGTCTACCCCATTGTGTTTGAGGACATGGACGGCATGGACGCCCTGTCCGAGCGCCTGGCCGAGGCTGACATCGTCGCATCCTTTATGCCCAGCACACCCGAGACCCGCGGCCTGGCGAACGCCGAGTTCTTCGCCGCGATGAAACCGGGCGCCTTCTTTGCCAACGGCGGCCGCGGCGACCTTGTGGTCGCCGACGACTTGGTTGCCGCCCTGGAGTCGGGACATCTCGCCGGCGCCGCGGTCGACGTCACCGACCCCGAGCCGCTGCCTGAGACAAGCCCCCTGTGGGATGCGCCCAACATGCTCATCACGCCGCACGTCTCCGGCTGGTTCCACCTGGCAGCCACGCTCAACAATGTGGTCGACATTGCCGCAGAGAATCTGCGTCACCTGCAAGCCGGCGAGACCCTGCGCTGTTGGATCGAACATTAGGGTTCCGCCGTTCTAACGAACGGCGGACCGGTCGACGCTACGCGCCGCCCAGAGCGACAATTTGTCATTCAAAAGGCAAGGCATGACCAGAAGGTCTATGCCTTGCCTTTTTCATGCCAACTTGTTCGCTCTGGACATCGCTCGCTGACGCTTGCTCAACCTGCGGTGTCATAACAATTCTGTCCAGCTGTTGGCTTTGCGGCATTTGCCCAGATAAAACCTGCATAATAAACCTGTCCCTTTTAGCAGGTTTTAGAGCTCCACGCTTTCGGCGCCGTTGATGGTTAGGTTTCGCTCGTAGAAAGCCGTGAGGGCGCGAATGGCGTACATCACGTCGCGTACGCCGCCGGTCTCGTAGCTTGAGTGCATGGCCAGCTGCGGCAGGCCCACGTCCACGGCATGCATGCTCGCCTGCATGTTCGACAGGTTGCCGAGCGTGGAGCCACCCGCCATATCGCTCTTGTTGGCGAAGGCCTGCGTGGGCACGTCGGCGTCATCGCAGATGGCCTGGAACACCGCGCGGCTAAAGGCATCGGTGCAGTAGTGCTGGTTGGCGGCTTCCTTGATGACGATACCGCCGTTGAGCACCACCTGATTGCGGGCATCGCACTTCTCGGCGTGGTTGGGGTGCACGGCATGTGCGTTGTCGCAGCTTACAAGCATCGAGGCAGCAAGTGCGCGATGGTACGACTCGTCGTCAAAACCCAGCGATCCGTTGATGCGGCGCAGCGCGTCGGCCAAGAAGGTCGACATGGCACCCTGCTTGGTCTCGGAGCCAACCTCCTCGTTATCGAAGCAGCAGAAGACCGAGACGTCGTGCGCGTTTTCGGCGCCCAAAAATGCCTGTAGCGAGGTATAGACACAGGCCAGGTCGTCGAGCTTGGGCGTCGAGATAAACTCATCGGCCCAGCCCCAAATGCGCGCATCCTGACGATTGACCAGGAACAGATCGCGGCCCAGAATCTGCTCGGGCTCAACGTCCAGCTCGTCGGCGATCAGGGCATCGAAGTCACCCTGCTTAAGCTCGCCGGCGCTGATGAGCGGGCACAGGTCAACAGCTCGGTTGGGAGCAAAGCCCTCGTTAACGCCGCGGTTCATGTGGATGGCAAGGCTCGGAATGATAGCGACCTCGCGCTCGGTGGCAAGCAGACGGCTCTCCATACGGTCGCCTTCGCGCACCAGCACGCGACCCGCGAGCGCCAGCGGACGGTCGAACCAGGTGTAGTCAATCATGCCGCCGTAGGCCTCGGTGTTCAGGCGCAGCGTCTCGCCTGCGCCGTCGAGCTCGGGCACGGCCTTGACCTTAAACGTCGGAGAATCGCTGTGCGACGCCGTGAGCTGAAAATGATAGTCACCGGCAACGCCGTCCTCGCCCCACGTCGCGGCCAGGTCCTCGCCCACCTTAAAGGCAACAACGCTCGAGGTGTTGCGCTGCGTGTAATAACGCCCGCCCGGCTCGATGTCCCACGCCGCGTTCTCGGGCAGGTAGGTAAAGCCCGCCTCGTCGAGCTCGGCCATAATGGTCGCCGCCGTATGGAACATGCTGGGGCATGCCTCGATAAAGTCGATAAGGTCGTTGGCGGCCTCGATATCGTCGGCCGTCACATGTGCGCGCTCGAGCGTTTCCTGATCCGTCATGCTCTCCCCTTTCGCTGGGTTGATGGTCCCCTCCAGCATACCCCGCCACGCCAGTGCCGCACTCTTCATTCCGTGCTTAATTCCGCGCCACTCACCAAGTTGAGCCATCATGCCCGTGCACCTTTTGCGACAATTACGCTAACAGGACGAGAGGAGTCGTCATGAAGCCACGTAACATTGCCATCGCCTGCGGTGTCGCGGGAGTCGCCGTCGGCCTTGCCGCTGCCACCGGCATCGTTTACCGCAAGCAAATCAAGTCCGCCGCGTCGCTCAAACGCTTGACCGGCTACGCGAATGGCTATGACCTGTACGCAATCGACATCGCCTACGACTACGATCTTAATCGCATCATCGCCGCTGGCGTGCGCGACGACCAGGCCTACATCGATGCCGTGGTGGCGCAGGTGCTGCCCGGTGTGCCGGCGCATGTCCAGGCGCCCCAGTTTGCCTGCAGCGCTTTTGTCGCCGTAGATGCCGAAGGCCGTGTGCGCACCGGTCGCAATTACGACTTTAAGGACGACACCTCGGCGCTGCTGGTGCGCAATCACCCACGCGACGGCTATGCCTCCATCGGGTTTGCCGCCCTTAACAACCTGGGCGATAACACTCCGCTTGACTCCGTCGGCGGACGCGCCGCCGCACTCATGGGCCCGTTTGCCCAGCTCGACGGTGTTAACGAATGCGGCGTGTCCATTGCCGTACTCACTCTGGACTCCAAGCCCTGTGACCAGGACACGCAGCGCCCCGTCATCAATACCTCGCTCGCCATCCGCCTGGTGCTCGACCGTGCCGCCACCACGCAAGAAGCTGTCGACCTGCTTTCCGCCTACGACATGCACGCCATGGCAGGACGCGATTACCACTTCTTTATCAACGACGCCGCCGGTGACGCGCGCGTAGTAGAGTGGGATCCGCGCGATCCGGACCGCGCTTTCAAAGCGACTCCTGTACGCCAGGTTACGAACTTCTACGCCTGCTATGGCGACGAAGTGCTGCCCAACCAAAAGAATGACGAGCTGGGCCATGGTAAAGAGCGCGCCGTCGCAATCGCCGATGTCCTTGACGCCCATGTCGGTGCCCAGGACGAAACGATTGTCTGGAAAGCCCTGCGTGCCGCAGCGCAAGAACCCAATCCGGAAGACATCACCAGCAATACGCAATGGTCGGTCGTCTTTGACAATACCGAACCCGCCGCCGCCATTACGCTGCGCCGCCACTGGGGCGACGTCGACGCCTTCGCACTGTAAGGACCCAGGCTCGTCGACCTTACGCTCGCCTGACGTTGTTTACATTTCTATACGCTTGAGCTAACACGTTTTACCCCCGTATCAACAGTGTGCGGGGGTAAACTTATGCGCATGTTATAACTTGCCCGGAAGGATTCATCATGCTTAGGATTGGTCTTCTTACCAGTGGCGGCGACTGCCAGGCGCTCAACGCCACCATGCGCGGCATCGTCAAAACGCTTATGACCAATAGCGAAGAGCCTATCGAGATCTACGGTTTTGAGGACGGCTACCAGGGCCTTATCTACAGCAGGTTCCGCGTCATGACGCCCGCCGATTTTAGCGGCATCCTCACCCGCGGCGGCACCATTTTGGGCACGAGCCGCACGCCGTTCAAGCGCCTGGATACTCCCGAGGCCGATGGCGTCGAGAAGGTGCCGGCGATGGTCCACACCTATCATAAGCTGCAGCTCGACTGCCTGTTTATGCTGGGCGGCAACGGCTCCACCAAGACCGCCAACCGTCTGCGCGAAGAAGGCCTCAACGTTATCGCCCTGCCCAAGACCATCGATAACGACACCTGGGGCACCGAGCTGACGTTTGGTTTTACGAGCGCCATCGACGTCGCTACCAAGTGCATCGACGACATCCACACCACCGCTTCGAGCCATGGGCGCGTGTTCGTTATCGAGATCATGGGCCACAAGGTTGGCTGGATCCCGCTGTATGCCGGCGTCGCGGGCGGCGCGGATGTCATCTTGATTCCCGAGATCCCCTACGACATGGATAACGTCATCAAGACCATCGAGCATCGCATGGAGACCGGCAGCCGCTTTACTATCGTGGCCGTCGCCGAGGGCGCCATCTCCAAGGAAGACGCGGCGCTGTCCAAGAAGGAGTACAAGAAGAAACTCGCCGAGCGCACGAGCCCGTCGATCGTCTACGACATCGCCAAGGAGATCGAGGCCAAGACCGGTCGCGAGACCCGCGTCGCCATCCCCGGCCACACGCAGCGCGGCGGCCAGCCCGACGCCCAGGACCGCATCTTTGCGACCCAGTGCGGCGTCGAGGCGGCGCTCGGCTGCCTGCGCGGCGAGTTTGGCTACATGATTGCCCTGCGCGATGGCAAGATGTGCCACATGCCGCTCGAGGATGTCGCCGGCAAGCTCAAGTATGTCGATCCCCAGAGCGACCTGGTACGCGAGGCCAAGGCGTTGGGCATCAGCTTCGGCGACGAATAGCCTCGGCCGAAACTGCTCTCATCGGAGACCCCAGGGCTTACCTCCCAAATCGTCCTCGGACATGTCAGGATCCCGCCGTGCGCTTCGCGCGGCGGGATCCTTCCGTCCTGCGGAAAGATTTGGGAGGTAAGCCCTGGGGCCTCCTACGGTGACTGGGGAGGCCGAGGCTATTCGTCTTCTTGCTGCAAGTGCCTGGGGTAGGATGCGGCGTGCATTTTTGGGAGTATTCAGCAGCCGAGGGTGCCTGCATAGGTCGCGCGCGCAGACGTGGTGTAAGAGTGTCCTGAGGTCCGTCGCTGCAAGTCC
>ERZ1673695.638-NODE-638-length-49534-cov-13.494412_pt1 | contig 49534 bp, 36 predicted proteins | sample MGYA00580225_ERZ1673695 | MGnify/ENA primary metagenome ERZ1673695 (study PRJEB41218, sample SAMN15661739) | gut metagenome | host: Homo sapiens | place: Canada: London | collected 2015-08-20/2019-03-30 | study: EMG produced TPA metagenomics assembly of... | reverse complement strand
TCGCTATTTTTTTCTAGGTTCAACTGTAACACATGTATTGTAATCCTACACAAAGCAATCGTGAAATTCGCCGGGACAGATTGACCTTTTCTGAAAAACGTGCTAATCTTAAAAAGTATATCTTAACACGCCGCGGGCGCTCGGGAAGCGAATCCGCTTAAGAGAGAGGGTGAACGTATGGTTGTAAAAGTCGTCGTCATAGGTATTGTACTGGTGTTTGCGATCCTTGTGATTCTGACGCTGCTGCTGACGCTTTTTCGGAAAGCTGCCGGCGGAAAATCGGAAGAAAGAAATGAAAAACAGCCGCAAACGCTCCGCACGGTTCCAGAAAAGGCGCCTGCTTCCACGGGGCAGGCCAGCGAAGAGGATGCGCTGTCTCTGATTTGCGTACTGACTGCGGCGGTGGCCGCCTACCGGAGTGAAATGGGGGAAAACGCTGATCCCGGACGCTTCCGTGTCGTAGCGTTCCGCAAAACTCCCCGCAGAATACGGTAAAGGGAGAGCTCGGCTATGAATGCTTTTTTCGAAACAGTGGGTGACCTGTTAAGGGAATCCGGCTTTTATTATATTATTTCATATTTCAAGGACGGCGGCTGGCAGACGCTGGTGATGCTGCTGCTCTCCCTGGTCTTGATTTATCTCGCCATCGTAAAAAATTTTGAACCGCTTTTGCTGCTGCCGATCGCGTTCGGAATGCTGCTTGCAAACCTTCCGCTTGCCGGTCTGTCTTCTGCGGACGAGGGCGGCCTGCTATATTATTTATATCAGGGCGTGGCTTTAAAAATCTATCCGCCTCTGATCTTTCTGGGAATCGGTGTCATGACGGATTTCGGGCCGCTGATCGCCAATCCCAGCAGCCTGCTGCTGGGCGCTGCCGCGCAGATCGGGATTTTTGTCACGTTCATCGGCGCGTCGCTTTTAGGTTTTACGCTGGCGGAGGCCGGCGCTGTGGCGATCATCGGCGGTGCGGATGGACCGACAGCGATTTTCACGGCTCAGGCGCTGGCGCAGCATCTGACGCCGTCCATTGCGATTGCGGCATATTCGTACATGGCGCTTGTTCCCGTAATTCAGCCGCCGATCATGCGCCTTCTGACGACAAAAAAGGAGCGCGCTGTCAGAATGACACAGCTGCGGGAGGTCAGCAAAAGGGAAAAGATTATATTTCCCATTCTTGTGACGCTTGTTGTTTCTCTGCTTTTGCCTTCGGCTGCGACGCTGGTGGGAATGCTTATGCTCGGAAACCTGCTCCGCGAATGCGGCGTTACCGAGCGTCTGGCCAAAACGGCGGAAAATGAATTGATGAATATCGTAACGATCCTGCTCGGAATTTCGGTTGGTTCGACGGCAAGCGCCGAGAACTTTCTGAACACCAAAACGCTCCTCATTCTGGCGCTTGGGATGTTCGCATTTGCAATGGGAACTGCCTTCGGCGTCTTGTTCGGTAAAATCATGTGCTTTGTAACAAAGGGAAAGGTCAACCCGCTGATTGGAGCGGCTGGCGTATCGGCAGTTCCGATGGCTGCCAGAATTGCGCAGAAGGTTGGAAGAGAGGAAGATCCGGACAATTATCTGCTCATGCATGCGATGGGCCCCAATGTGGCCGGTGTGATCGGCTCGGCTGTCGCTTCCGGGATACTGATCGCCATGCTGGGAGGGTAAAAAACGCTTCTCAGCACCCTTCGTTTCTGCTTGACAATCGCGGAAAACAGATTAAAATTACAGCTGTTCTTAGTTTATATTACATTTATTCACAGGAGGTTTTGGTATGGAAAACATGCAGGGCTCCGTATCAATCAGTACGGAGAATATATTTCCTATTATAAAAAAATGGCTCTATTCAGAGAAGGATATCTTTTTGCGGGAGGTCGTATCGAACGCAAGCGACGCGATCAGTAAGCTGAAAAAATTGATTTCCGTAGGTGAGGCGAGCGTTGAAGAGACAGAATGGAAAATTGAAGTTTCTCTTGACAAGGAAGCCGGAACCATTACGATTTTTGATAACGGGATCGGTATGACGCAGGAAGAGGTCGTCAAATATATTAATCAGATTGCGTTCTCCGGCGCGAAGGACTTCCTGGAAAAATACCAGGGAAAAACGGATGACGCGCAGATTATCGGCCATTTTGGTCTGGGCTTCTATTCGGTGTTTATGGTGTCCGATAAGGTGGAAATCGATACGAAGTCCTATCAGGAGGGCGCGGAGGCCGTTCACTGGGAAAGCGTAAGCGGCATGGATTATGCCATAACGCCTTCGGAAACGGAAGAGCGCGGTACTTATATTACGCTGCATATCGCGGAGGACAGCAAAGAATATCTGGACGCCTTCAAGCTCAGAGAAACGCTGCGGAAATACTTTTCCTTCCTTCCCATCAATCTGTATTTTATCGATGTAGAGGAAGAGCAGAAAAAAGCGGCGGAGGCGGAAAAAGCCGGGCAAAAGCAGGATGCTTCGGAAAACGAAGCGCCCAAAGAGCCGGAAGCGCCGAAGCCGATCAACACGACGCCGCTATGGGTGAAACCGGTGAAGGACTGCACGGACGAAGAATATAAGGAATTCTACAGGACGCTGTTCCATGATTATAACGAGCCGCTCTTCTGGATTCACCTGAATATCGACTATCCTTTTAATCTGAAGGGGATTCTGTATTTCCCGAAGCTCAAGAGCCAGTACGACACGCTCGAGGGAGTAATAAAGGTCTATTATAATCAGGTGTTTGTAGCCGATAATGTGAAAGAGATCCTGCCGGAATTTCTCATGCTTCTCAAGGGCGCGATCGATTGCCCGGATCTTCCGCTGAACGTATCGCGGAGCTTTTTGCAGAACGACGGGTACGTGAATAAAATATCGGCGCATATCACGAAAAAAGTAGCGGACAAGCTGACCGGCATGTTCAATACGGAAAAGGAAACCTACTGCAAATATTGGGATGATATCAATCCCTTTGTGAAATTTGGCTGCCTGAAGGACGAAAAGTTTTTTGATAAGGTGAAAGAGGCGATCGTTTTCAAAACAACGGACGGGGAATATCTCACACTGGAAGAAATGGGAGATCAGAATGCGATCCATTATATCGACGATGCGCTTCAGCAGGCGCAATATGTTAATATGTATAAAGACAGCGGCGTAAAAATCGCCGTGCTGGACGGACCGCTGGACAATCACTTTATCAGCTTTCTGGAATACAAAAATCCGGGAAAGGTCAAGTTCGTACGGGTGGACGCCGATGTGACGGAGAATATGAAGGATCCGTCCGGCGCCTATTCCAAAGAAGAGCTCGAGCAGCTGGCGGAGCTGTGCAAAGAAGACTTTGTGAAAGTTTCTGGAAATGAAAAGCTTACCGTCAGGGCTGAGGCTATTAAATCGCCGATGCCGGCGATCCTGCTTCTGTCAGAAGAAGCCAGAAGAATGCAGGAGATGGCCAAAATGTACGGCTCTCTCGGATTTCCGATGGAAAACGACGTTACGCTCGTCCTGAATGCCTCTAATAAAACGGTGCAGAAGCTGCGGCAGATAAAGGAAAGCGGCGATGCCTCCCAAGACACGGAGCTGATCTGCGGTCAGATCTATGATCTGGCAAAGCTCGCCCATCAGCCGATGGAGGCGGATGCAATGACACGCTTTATTGAGCGTTCTGCGAAACTTCTGGACAGGATAACGGAATAAAATAAGAATGAGCCGATGTGAAAAAACAGAAAGGACGGCAGACGATGAAATTTTTTGTACTGTTGGGAGATGGAATGGCAGACGATCCGGTAAAGGAGCTTGGAAATCAGACGCCTCTCCAGAAGGCAAACAAACCGGTCATGGATCATATGGCCAAATACGCGGAGCTCGGTCTCGTAAAGACAGTGCCCGATCATCTGAATCCGCCCGGAAGCGACATTGCGAACATGTCCGTGCTCGGCTATGATCCGGATCGGTATTATACTGGAAGATCGCCGCTCGAGGCGGTCAGCATGGGAATCGATCTGGCAGAAGACGATATTGCGATCCGCTGCAATCTTGTTACTCTGTCCGATGAGTCGCGCTACGAGGATACGACGATGGTGGATTACAGCTCGGACGAAATTACGACGGCAGAGGCCGGAGAGCTGATTCGCTTTCTTGATCAAAAGCTCGGAACCGATCAGGTCCATTTCTATCCGGGCGTCAGCTATCGCCATTGTGTCGTTTTGAAGCATCAAAAGTCGGTGGATCTGCATTTTACTCCGCCGCACGATATATCCGGCAAAAAAATCGCTTCCTTTCTTCCAAAGGGAGAAACCGCCGCGATGCTTTATGACCTTATGAAGAAAAGCCGCGTGCTTTTAAAGGATCATCCCGTAAATCTCCGCCGGATGCAGAACGGACTGCGGCCTGCATCCTCCGTATGGCTCTGGGGCCAGGGGAGAAAGCCGTCTTTTGACAGCTTTTACGACAGACATCACGTAAAAGGCGCCGTAATTTCCGCTGTGGATCTTGTGAAGGGCCTGGGAATTTGTGCGGGCATGGAGGTCCCGGACGTGCCTGGAGCAACTGGAAACATCGATACCAACTACGAGGGAAAAGCGGACGCCGCCATCGCCTTTTTCCGCAGCGGCGGGGATTTTGTATACCTTCATGTGGAAGCGCCGGATGAATGCGGACACAGGCAGGAAATTCAAAATAAGGTACGCGCGATCGAATATCTGGATCAAAGGATCCTCAAAAAGGTCTGGGACTATCTGGAAAACACCGGCGAGCCGTACCGGATTCTGGTACTGCCGGATCATCCGACGCCGCTGGCGCTCCGGACACACACGCATGCCCCGGTGCCCTACATGATCTATGAAGGAGACCGCGCTGGAATCCGCAGCGCTTCGGCGGAATATAATGAACGAGACGCGGCCGAGACGGGGATTTACATTGAAAAGGGATTTCAGCTGATTGACCGCTTTTTGAGTTGACAGAGAATCTATTCCGTATTACAATACCGTTTGTAACCAAAGCATGGAGGCTGCGCATTGAAACGGAAGCTTTTTACAAAGGCATATTACTTTTTTTACTTTTACTTTTATTGTTTATCTGATAAAGTAAGAGAAGTTTCTGCTGCGTAGAATCACCGGTTTTCAAGCCGCTTCCCAATCTGATCGAACACGATACCGTACGGCAGAAACGCCTGTACGGTATTTTTTTTCAAAAGGAGGAATCTTGATGGTAACAGTATTAAAACCAGGCGTAACAGAAGAACAGATTGAAAATCTTTGCAGATGGTTCCGCTCAAGAGGTCTGGACGTTCATGTTTCAAAGGGAAAATATCAGACGATCATCGGCCTGATCGGGGACACCAAGCAGATCGACACGGAGCTTCTGGAAAGCCTGGATATTGTAGAGGCAGTCAAGCGAATCAGCGAACCGTTTAAAAATGCCAATCGGAAATTCCATCCGGATGATACGATCGTAGAGATCGGCGACGTTCGGATCGGCGGGGGAAATTTCGCAATCATTGCCGGCCCCTGCTCCGTTGAATCTCCGGAGCAGATTATCGAAGTGGCGAGAAAAGTGAAAGAGGCCGGCGCTTCGATTTTAAGAGGCGGCGCCTTCAAGCCGAGGACGTCTCCCTATGATTTCCAGGGGCTGAAGGCGGACGGAATCGAATATCTTCTGGAAGCGAAGAAAATCACGGGCATGCCGATTATTACTGAGATCATGAACGCAAATCATCTGCCTCTGTTTGAACAGGTGGATATTATACAGGTCGGAGCACGGAATATGCAGAATTTCGATTTGTTAAAGGAGCTTGGACATACCCGCAAGCCGATTCTTCTGAAACGCGGGCTTGCAAACAATTTGAAGGAGCTCCTGATGAGCGCAGAATACATTATGGCAGGCGGCAATGAAAACGTTATCCTCTGCGAGCGCGGGATCAGAACCTTTGAGACCTATACGAGAAACACGCTTGATATCTCTGCGGTGCCGATGCTGCGGGAGCTGACGCATCTTCCGGTCGTTGTGGATCCCAGCCATGCATCGGGGATCGCCCGCCTGGTAAAGCCGCTTGCAATGGCCGCAGCGGCAGCGGGCGCGGACGGCGTTATGATCGAGGTGCATAATGATCCCGTACACGCGCTTTGCGACGGCGCGCAGTCCCTGACGCCTGAGCAGTTCGCCGATACTGCTGACAAAATCAGAAAAATCCGCGAGGTGACTGCGGAATGAAAATCGGCATTGTGGGACTGGGACTGATTGGCGGATCCTTTGCAAAGGCTTATAAAAGCGCGGGAAGCCATGCAGTATACGGGTGTGATACCGACGGCAGGATTCTTGAGTTCGCACTGCTGGACGGAGCCATAGACCAGAAGCTTGATGCTCAGAATCTGCGGGCGTGCGATTTACTGCTGCTCTGCGTATATCCGGAGGCAGCGATTGCATATTTGAAAAATGCCGCGCCGCATCTTTCACAGAAAACGGTCGTCATTGACTGCTGCGGAACGAAGCGCAGCGTATGCGAGGCCTGCTTCGCCATTGCGGAGAAATACGGTTTTACGTTTGTAGGCGGCCACCCTATGGCCGGCACGCAATATTCCGGCTTTAAATACAGCAGAGCAGGGCTTTTTAAAGGCGCCTATATGATTCTCGTGCCGCCGGTATATGACGATATGAGCCTTTTTGACCGGATCAAAACGCTTCTGGCTCCTGCGGGGTTCGGCCATTTCTCCATAACAAGCGCAGAAAAACACGATCGGCTCATCGCGTTTACTTCCCAGCTTGCGCACATCGTGTCCAATGCATATGTAAAGAGTCCCACCGCCCAGAATCATAAGGGCTTTTCTGCCGGAAGCTACAAGGATCTTACGCGTGTCGCGTGGCTCAACGAGGCTATGTGGGCAGAGCTCTGCATGGAAAATAGAGAAAACGTTATTTTCGAACTGAATACGCTTCTTGAAGCTCTCGGAAAATATAAAGAAGCTCTGGAAAACGAAGATACAGGCACGCTGCGGGCTCTGTTTGCGGAAGGAAAAGAAATCAAGAGAAAAATAGACGGAGGAAAGGAGAATGTCAATGGAATACGAGCCGCTGAAACGCGTTAAACGCGAAATTTTACTGGATACGGATATCGGACCGGACTGTGACGATGCAGGCGCGCTGGCCCTGCTTCATCATTTCTCAAAAAAATACGGAATCAGGATTTCAGGAATCTGTAATTGCACGTCAAATTTGTATGGCTGCGGAGCAATCGATGTGATTGGGCGGTACTGCGGCGCTGCCGACATCCCGATCGGAATGACCGACCGAAAGGGATTTTGGGATGGACCGGATACGCAGCATTACAACCGGCTGCTTTCGGAGCGCTTCCGCACGAGGTACCGTCCGGTTGGGACGCACGAGCCGGAATCCGCGGCAAAGCTTTATCAGAAAGTACTGAAAGCCGCGGAGGACAAAAGTGTCGTCTTTATTACGATTGGGATGCTGAACAACGTTGCGGAGCTGATGGACGCGGCGCAGGAGCTTTTGGAACAAAAAGTGTACGCGTTCATAACAATGGCAGGCTGCGAACGGAAGGCCCAAAAGGAATTCAATGTTGAATGCGATGCCGATGCCTTTCGGAAATTTTCTGAAGAAATTCGTGTCCCCATTTTCTACAGTCCGGTTGAAACGGGAGCGTGTGTGCTGTCCGGCTTTGATTCGGAAGAAACGCCGGCCTCTGAGGATCATCCGATTGATCTTTCCTATCGGCAGTACCTTGCCGCGATGCGCACGGAGAAAACCTGCATGAACGCATCCTATGATCTGACGGCCGTGCATTTTGCCTTTGAAGGGGAGGGCCGCTATTATAAGCTTTCTGGACCCGGACGTATGACTTGCCGGCCCGTGACAAATGAAACGGTTTTCTGCACAGGAATGGGGAAAGATCGCTGTATTGAGCTGAACTGTCCGGAAGAGGAGCTCGGCGGATATTTCAGCAAAATCCTTAAAAACCCGTAGGATATTGCCAATGCTTTTAATTTAGAGTAAAATAATGACATCCTATTTTATGCAAGGAGCACGCAATGATATCGGAAGAAATGCGCGAAAAGCTGAATCGCTATGGACAGGCACACCTGATCAGATTTTACGGGGAATTGAGTGCCGCAGAGAAAGGCCTGCTTGAAAGCCAGCTGGAAACGATCGATTTTGCCCTTATGGAACGGCTTTTTCGTCAGATACAGGAGCAAAAAGCGGAACCGCCCGCCGGAATCGAGCCGATTCCCTGCGCTGTGGAAGCGGCGTGGACGACGCAGGAAAAGCAAAAATACTATTTTCGCGGCATGGACATCTTAAGGGACGGCAAATATGCGGCGGTCACGATGGCAGGCGGTCAAGGGACGCGGCTCGGTCATCCCGGGCCCAAGGGAACGTTTCGAATTTACGTGCCGGAGGAAATTTCGCTGTTTGAAATTCAATGCCGCCGATTGAAGGCGCGCTCAGAGGAGTGCGGGAAAACCATTCCGTGGTATATTATGACAAGCGAGGAGAATGATGCGGAAACAAAGCGCTTTTTCCGGGAAAATGGTTTCTTCGGATATCCCGAGGAGGACATCGTGTTTTTTCGTCAATTCATGCTTCCGATGCTGGATCAGAACGGGAAGCTCCTCCTGGAAGAGAAATACAAAATCAGGGAAGGCGCGGACGGACACGGAGGCATATTCCGCGCAATGCGGAAGCGCGGAATAACGGAGGATCTGAAACGGCGCGGAATCGAATGGGTTTATACCGGAGGAATTGACAACGTGCTGGCGCGCCCGGCAGATCCCCTTCTGATCGGCTATCTTGCGGAGAATCATTATGAGCTGGGGGGAAAATCCATTATTAAAAGAGACGCCTATGAAAAGGCCGGCGTTTTCTGCAGAAAAAACGGACGTCCGTTTGTAATAGAATATACGGAAATTCCTGCGGAGCTGGCAGAGCAGAGAGACGACGCCGGCGCTTTTGTATACGGAGATGCGCATATTTTGTGTAATTTGTTTCGAACTGACGTTTTCGACAAAATGGGAGAGGAGGGCCTTCCGTATCATGCCGCCTGCAAAAAAGCCTCCTTCATCGATGCTGAGGGTCGCCGAATCGAGCCGGATCAGCCAAACGCATATAAATTTGAAGCCTTTCTCTTCGATGCTTTCTCTTTTTATCAGAAAATGGGAATTCTGCGCGTAGAGCGGGGACGCGAATTTGCGCCGATTAAAAACAGAACGGGCGAGGACAGCCCGGAAACCGCGCAGAAATTATATGCAGAGGCGGCGGGAAACGGAGCGCGCTATGAATAAAGGCCGGAACTTTTTCATACTGATGTCCTGTTTGCTTCTTTTAGGTCTGCTCACCTTCCTGACTCGCACCAAGCTGGAAAATCGCTCTGGCGTGGTGGACAATGTGCGCTATATTTTAAAAAGCTCCGTAAACAATGTGAAAAATTACGAGTTTTATTTTACGGACGACATGGTAATGACCGGCACGCTGGAAAACGCGGACGGCTCATATACGCTGCACCTTTACGTCAGAGAAGCGTACGATGAAACGCTGCAGGACTATTTGACGCAGCCATATGCATATTATTATACAGTCAGCGGATCGCAGAAAAGCAATGCCGCTGTAGAATGGCATTACGAAGAGGATGCAGAGGAAGCTCAGAAAACGGGAGAGCCGTACGAACGATTTACAGAGCGCGTCTTTATTTCCATGATTTACGGAACGGATTCCATTATTACGATCTGGCAGGCGATTGCGGTGGCGATCATTGCCGTGACGGGCGGCGTGATCATCGGAAAAGCGGAAGAGCTTTGGCATATCTTATATAAAAAGCCGGAGGAGGAGAATCCTGTCTGGGAGGATATGAACGGAATCAAAAGGACGGGAATCGGAATTCTGATCTTTGATGGAGTTCTCCTGCTCGTATTTATCTTCCTGTGAGCAGAAAAGGAAAATTCTGATATGAGCGTAAAAAAAAGAATTTTATTCTCAAATGTGATCATGCTGCTTTTTTTGCTTGCGCTTGTTATGGTGCTGTCTTTTTACATCATGCGGATTTTTCTGATGACGTATATCAGAAATGATGTTAGCAGCCTGGAAATTCCCGATTATCATGAGGATTCGATTTCGGTATATGAGCTGCAGATTTTATTTGACGGGATGATTGACATGGCGGCGGAGGCCCCGTATCAGATCCAGGAGCATGAGGATTATGCCAGAATTGACGAGTATATTACGAAAACAGCTTCCAAAGCGTATATTCTGGTCAGCGGAGCGCCGGTTTATCTGAACGGCGGAGAGACTGCAAATGAAATTTATGCAGGTGCGATCTTACTCAACGACACGCTGGCTCAGAATAAAAAAACAATTCTGTACTCAGACTCCGACAGCTTTCTGTATTACGCAAACATGAATTTGAATGATACGGACGGGGAAGCGGAGGTGCTTCTGTACAACGATCATATGGGGACGATGGAATTCCGCAATGAGAACAGCCGCTACTGGCGCGATGCCGCGCAAAATATCAATGATGCGGTCCGCTCAATTACCATTCTGGGCTCTATTGTCATTATTATTATTAATTTTGTTTTGATTGTCGCGCTTTCGAACAGCATTATGAGCCCCCTGAATAAATTAAAAGAAGCGGCTCAGAAAATCAGCGAAGGAAATCTTGATTTTGAAATCAGCTATACGGGCGATGACGAAATTACGGACGTATTGCAGAAATTCGAGCAGATGCGGGAAAAGCTCGTAGAATCGAATGAAAAACAGAAAGCCTATGAGGAGGACCGAAAGGAAATGATCGCGGGGATCTCACACGATCTGCGCACGCCGCTGACCTCCATTAAGGGCTACGTTTCAGGATTGATCGATGGAATCGCAGATTCTCCGGAAAAACGGCAGAAATATCTGACGACGATCTATAATACGGCGGAAGAAATGGACCGTCTGGTGGACGATCTGTTCCTGTTTTCCAAGCTGGACCTTGATAAAGTTCCGTTCAATTTCGAACATGTAGAAATTGGAAATTATATCTCGCAATGTTGTGAGGAGCTTAAATTTTCTTTGGAAAAGAAAAAAATGTGTCTTGCCTATGCAAATCTCTGCCCAAATCCTGTGTATGTGATGCTGGATCGCGGGCAGTTCGCGCGTGTATTGATCAATATTGCGGATAACAGTGCAAAATACAAGAAAAACGAAATTGGCAGCTTTTACGTTGCCATTACGGAAGACAATGGGGAAGTGCTGATCGCGCTGAAGGATGACGGAGAGGGGATCGATTCCAGCCTGACGGGAAAAATATTCGATTCCTTCTATCGAAATGATCCCGCCCGCACGAACCCTGTAAAAGGAAGCGGGCTGGGGCTTTCGATCGCAAAACAGATTGTGACGAGCCATGGGGGGCGAATCTGGGCAGAGAGCAATATCGGAGAGGGACTGACAATATACATCGCTCTTCCCGTGGAGGAACAAATCATAGATGAAAGGAAAGACGAAAATGGAGAAAAAGAAGATTCTGATCATAGAGGATGATGAAAATATTTCAGCCCTGGAACGCGATTACTTAGAGGCAAACGGCTATGAGACAAGGACGGAGCTGAACGGGCCTGACGGGCTGAAGTCTGCGCTGGAAGAAAACTTTGCCTGCGTTATCGTGGATATCATGCTGCCCGGCATGGACGGCTTTGAAATCTGCAGAAGGATCCGGAAGGAAAAGGACGTGCCGCTGATCATCGCTACAGCCAAGAAAGAGGAAATCGACAAAATACGCGGTCTTGGTCTGGGAGCGGACGACTATATCGTGAAACCGTTCAGCCCGAGCGAGCTGGTGGCCCGGGTAACGGCGCATATTAACCGCTATGAACGGCTTGTTTCGAAGAGCGGCGAGGGAACGGCAGACAAAAACGATATTATAGAAACGGGCGGTCTCAGAATCGAAAAACCGGCCCGGCGCGTATATGTGGATGGGAAGGAGATTATGCTTTCGAATAAAGAGTTTGATCTTCTGGTGTTCCTGGCCTCCAATCCGAATGTGGTTTTCAGCAGAGACCAGCTGTTCGACCGGATCTGGGGCGTAGATTCGTTCGGCGAAACTTCTACGGTAACGGTACATATTAATAAACTGCGGGAAAAAATCGAAAAAGACATGTCGAAACCGCAGTATATTGAGACGGTGTGGGGCGCGGGCTACCGCTTTAAGCAATTATAAATTTTAAACCGGAGGCGATCCGTATGGAGGAAAAATACAATGTTTGTCTTTCAAAAATCGTAAAGGATGAGGGGCTTGAGGTCCTTTGCTGCGAGGATCAGATCGATCATATTTTTCTGGACGGTCCGGATATCAACCGGCCCGGCCTGGAGCTGGCCGGTTATGCCGATAATTTTGCAAACGACCGCATCCAGCTTCTCGGAAACGTCGAGATGCAGTACCTGTATGCGCTTTCCGCAGAAGAACGGATTCGCAGGATGGAGCTTCTGTTTCAGATTGGGTTTCCCTGCATGATTATAGCCAGAAAGCTTGCTCCCTGCGAAAACATGCTGGAGCTTGCCGTTAAATATAACATCCCCATCCTGCGTACGGAGGAAACGACGACAGCCTTTCACAGCGAGCTGAACCGCTATCTTTGCGTACAGCTGGCGCCGCGGACAACAAAACACGCCTGCTTTATTGAGGTTTACGGCGAAGGTGTTTTGATCACGGGCAACAGCGGCGTCGGAAAAAGCGAGACTGCTCTGGAGCTTGTCAAACGGGGACACCGTCTTGTAGCGGACGATATTGTTGAAATTCGCCGCGTTTCCAATAAAACGCTGGTTGGCTCGGCGCCGGAGATTATTCGTCACATGCTGGAAATTCGGGGAATCGGGTTCCTGGATGTGAAGCGGCTTTACGGTGTAGGCGCCGTGAAAATGACAGAAAATATTCAGCTGGTGGTAGATCTCGAGCGTTGGGTAGATGGGAAAGAGTATGATCGGGTGGGGATCGAGGATCATTATACCGAAATTCTCGGAATCCGAATTCCCTCCGTCAAGATTCCGGTAATGCCGGGACGAAATCTGGCGATTATCATTGAAGTAGCTGCGATGAACAATCGTCAGAAAATGATGGGATACAACGCGGCAAAAGAATTAAACAGGCGCGTTTTTGAAAATAAGGGCGTCCCGCGGGGCGGGAGCTTTAATGGCGATCTGTTTTATTGACAGCGGAAGGACGGTTCGGTCTTATGTATGCGGAGCTTGAAAAAATCCTCCCTCGGGATTCGTTTTCCTTTGATGAGCCTTTGCAGAAGCATACCACCTTTCGCATCGGCGGACCTGCGGACGTTCTGGCTGCTCCTCGCGAGGATACGCAGCTCCTGGCGCTCCTGGCTTATATCCGAAGCGCCGGATTGCGATCGGTTATCATCGGAAATGGAAGCAACATTTTGTTTCCGGACCGAGGCTTCCGGGGGATTGTCATCAAGCTCGGCGCTGAATTTTCCGGCATCACGCTTCATGAGGAAGCGGACGAAACCGTGACATTACACGCAAGAGCCGGAACGCTGCTGCGTCGTTTGGCCAATACGGCTTGCGAGGCTGGCCTCGGCGGACTGGAATTCGCCGCAGGAATCCCCGGAAGCGTCGGCGGCGCAGTTTTGATGAATGCGGGCGCATATGACGGTGAAATATCGCAGCTTGTTTATAAAAGCACCTATATCGATGCGCAGCGTCTTTCTGTCGCAGTGAAAACCGGAGCGGCTCATGCATTTGCTTACCGAAGCTCTTCTTATCAGGAGGATCACGGCGTAATACTGAGCGCCGATTTCCGTCTCCGGCGGCGCGACAAAGCGGAAATTTTAATGAAAATGAAAGAACTGAACGCAAGGCGGCTTGCAAAGCAGCCGCTCGAATATCCAAGCGCCGGCAGCGTCTTCAAGAGACCACAGGGGTTTTATGCGGGAAAGCTGATCGAAGAATGCGGCCTTAGAGGATACGCCTGCGGCGGCGCCCGCGTCTCTGAAAAGCACTGCGGCTTTATTGTCAATACCGGCGGCGCGACTTGTGAGGATGTGCTTCATGTGATAGAATATATTCGGAAAACGGTTTTTGAGCAAAAGGGAGTAATGCTGGAGCCGGAGATCAAAATTATCGAGGGATAAACTGCATGGGTTTTTTGATACTGACCGGGATGTCGGGAGCCGGAAAAACACAGGCGACGAAATTTTTGGAGGATATCGGTTATTTCTGCATTGATAACATGCCTCTGAAGCTTTTCCCGAAATTCGGAGAAATGTACCGGCGCAGCGAATTTACAAGCAAAAAGACGGCGCTTGTTACAGATGTGCGGAGCGGAAACGATTTTTCCGATCTTTATAATTTTATTGACAATATGAAGGCGATCGGGGAACAGATTCGGATTGTGTTTATAGACTGCAGCGATTCCGTGATTCTGAACCGTTATAAAGAAAACAAGCGCCTCCATCCGCTTGCGGAGGACGGGAATAATTTGAATGCGATCGAAGAGGAACGGAGAAAGCTTGCACATTTGAAAGAGCTCTCTGACGTCATTATCGATACGAGCGCATATTCCGTATGGGAGCTCAAAAAAAATATCGTTAAGCTGTTTGGCGCGGCGGAGGCCGAACACGCGATTAAAGTCAACATTCTTTCCTTCGGCTACAAGCACGGTCTGCCGCAAACGTGCGATCTGATTTTCGACGTGCGTTTTCTGGACAACCCGTATTATGTAGCGGAACTGAAAAATTTGACCGGTAACGACGAAGCTGTCCGAAGCTATGTGCTTCATTCAGAAAACTGCCCGGAGTTTTTGCAGAAGCTGGAAGATTTGCTCGCCTTTTTGCTTCCTCTTTACCGTTCGGAGGGAAAAGAAATTTTAGAAATCGGAATCGGCTGCACAGGGGGAAAGCACAGAAGCGTCGCGATTACAAATGCGCTTGCGTCGGCTGTTCAGACGCTGGGGTATTCCGTATTTACAGAACACCGGGATATTCTAAAATAAGCAGGGGAGGAAATACCGATGGACCGCGATACGATTTATATTTTTGGTCATAAAAATCCGGATACGGATTCCATCTGTTCTGCGATCGGATATGCGGAGCTGAAGAAAAAACTCGGATATCAGGCAGAGGCCTGCCGTCTGGGGGAGCTTAATGATGAAACGCGGTTTGTACTGGACTACTTCAAGGTTCCTGTGCCGCAGAAGATTTCAAATGTTCGCAGACAGGTCAGCGACCTCGATCTGGATATCGTGGATAAGCTTTCACCGGATGTTTCGATTAAGATTGCCTGGCATATTATGGAAAAGTCCAATATCCGCACGCTACCGATCGTAGACGACGCGCAGAAGCTTCTCGGGCTCGTATCGCTTACGAATATTACGGATAAATATATGGATGCGTTTGATTACGCCAGCATTTCTGCATGCGGAACGAAGCTCGATAATATCCTGGAAACAATCAATGGAGAGCTTACGGCAGGAAGCCGGCATCATTACAATTCCGTGGGAAAAATCGTTGTTGCCGCATGCATGCCTGACGGCTACGGCGATTATATTGAGCCCGGCGACATCGTGATCGTCGGAAACCGCGATGATTCGCAGGAAAAAGCGCTGGAGCTCGGAGCAAACGTAATCATTATCACCTGCGGCTTTAAGCCGCAGGCGGAAATTCGAGAGAAAGCGGAAAATTTAGGCGCGCTGATCATAAGCACGCCGTATGATACATATACTACAGTGAGGCTGATCAATCAAAGCATTCCGGTCAGTTCCATCATGACGGCGGATAAAAACAATAATATCGTAAAATTCCGCATTGACGACTACATTGAGGATATCCGCGACAGTATGACGAAAAACCGGTACCGGAGCTACCCGGTCCTTGACAAGACGGGCGTGGTTTTGGGATTTATTTCCCGTTACCATTTAATTTCACACAGGAAAAAAAAGGTCATCCTGCTGGACCACAATGAAAAGGGGCAGACAGTAAAAGGAATTGAAGAGGCCGAGATCCTTGAAATAATTGACCATCATAAGGTCGGAGATTTGACGACGGCAAGTCCGATTCTGTTTAAAAATGAACCGGTCGGCAGCACGGCGACGATTATAGCAAATCTGTATACCGAGAAGGGCAGACGGCCTACGCCTGCTGTGGCAGGTATTCTGTGTGCGGCAATTCTTTCGGATACGCTTAAGTTTCAGTCGCCAACGGCAACCGATTATGACCGAAGCACGGCGGAGCGTCTTGCAGATATAGCGGGGATCGATATCGATGAATTTTCGGAAATGATGTTTAAAGCCGGCACGTCGCTTCTCGGCAAATCGGCAGAGGAGGCGTTTCTACAGGATTTTAAAATGATTTCCGTTCAGGGATATACAATCGGAATCAGCCAGATCACGGTAATGGGAATGGCCGGCATATCCTGCCTGAAAGAAAGCATATATGCCTATATGGAGCGGCTGGCGGACACGGAGGGCTATGACCTGCTGGCGGTCATGTTTATTGATCTTCTCGCGGGAAGCACAACGCTGCATTTTTCCGGCGGTCTTGCGGAGGAGGCCGGCGCAGAGCTTGACGGAACAGGGCAAAACAGGGATTTCACATACGGCAGCATCATGTCGCGGAAAAAAGACGTGATTCCGCTAATAACCAATATTATTGAAAAGAAAAAAACATAGAAAATCCAGTATTTACAATTCTTTCATAATTATTTTACTGAAGGATTCGTTGTATTTATGAACACGTTCTGTTATACTGCTTGTAAAGCTACATATATAATTATTCTATTAACGGAGGGGTTTTATGCGTTCTAAAAATTTTATGACAAGATGCTTGCTGGGCGGTCTGGCGGTTCTCTCGGTTTTGTCTTTTACCGGATGTAAGGAAGAGGAAACGGTCATCTATGGGGAGGAACCTTATTATACCAATCAATATGTGAACGGGCGCTATTATTGCCAGCAGGGCTATCCTGACGATTGGACGGTGTCTGCAGATCTGGAGCAGAGCTATTATTTAAAAACGATTGAGGAGTATGCCGATGGGACGCCCATTACGCAGTTCAACGACTGCGGCCTTGTTGCGCAGTTTTCGCCCTCGAGTGATGCGGATAAAGTGAAATACAGCGTTTACAGTCTGAAGGGTACGTTCATGCTCGCTACGCAGGGCGATATTTTGATCGGTCTTTTGGGAAAGAACGAATATAACTTCTCCTTTAATAATTTGTTTTTGGACAGCGAAGAGCATACTCCGAGAGACGCGTTTGTCTGGGAAGAGGATATAGAGGATACGCAGGAAAGTATTGAATCGACGAATGCTTCTTATAACAAAATCGTGTTCCAGAAGCTTGGCTATACCTTTACGGTCGACGGCGTTGACTGGAAGGGAATGCTGCTTGTAACAATCGGCAAAGAGGGCTTCTACGTCATCACGCTGGAGGCGGAAAGCGGTTCCTGGGATACTTATTATTCTACCATGGAAAGCATGCTGAACGACTTCCGGATGCTTGGCTGGGAAACGGAAAAATAAGAGCTCTTCTGCGGGAACAAACGGGAGGAACCTGCAAAACGGCGGTCTGAAGGAAAGGCTGCCGTTTCTGTTTTTTATGATCAGATATATTGCACAAAAAAACGACGACGGAAAACCTGTAGAGCGCCTGCTGCTCTCTCGTTATAAAATAGAAAGAAACAGCTTCTACAAAGCGCTTCGAAAACGTGATGTTAAAATCAACGGAAAGCGGATTTCAGAAAATGCCGTTGTTCGGGAGGGGGACATCATAGAGGCTTATCTTCCTTTTAAACAGGAGGATGAAAAAGGATACAAAATTTTATATCAAAACGAATATCTTCTGATTGTGGACAAAAAGCAGGGGATCCCCGTGACAGAGGACAGAAATCATGAATTTTCTTTGCTTGAAAGACTGAACCGCGATTTGAGCGGGGAATTTATGCTTTGCCACCGGATCGACCGCAACACCGGCGGAATCGTAGTGCTTTCCAAAAAGAAGGAGTATGCGGATACGATTAAAAACGCTTTAAATACGCGACGCTGCGAGAAAATTTATCACTGCCTCGTTTTCGGAGACGCCGCGAGCCTTCTTGGAATCCAAAAGGCCTGGCATTTTAAAGATCGGGCGAAAAACCGTGTGTACATCTACGCAGCGCCGCGAAAATATGCAAAAGAGATTCTTACTGAAATCAAATCGGTGAAATATGATTCCCAGAGCAATACTTCTGCGCTCGAAATCAGTCTTATTACGGGCAGAACGCATCAGATTCGCGCGCATCTGGCCTTTTTGGGCTTTCCCATCCTGGGAGATGGGAAATATGGCAGCAATGCGGTCAACAGTAAATATGGCTATCGCTATCAGGCGCTATGGGCATGCGCGCTTATCCCGCGGCAGATGGATGCGCAGCTTGCCCGCATTTTTCCTGATCGGGCAGTAACGACAGTACCGGCGTACGAATAAAATTTCTTGAATCGGTAATAATATCCATTGCCATAAAAATGAATGGAGGTTATCGGTTATGAATAAAAAAGCAAAATGCTGTGCGCTCATGATCGTATTTGCAATGATTGTGGCAATGATTACTGCTCCTGCGGGAGCGTCGGACGACGGACAGGAAACGTTTGCTTATAAAACAGGCAACGCTACGGTAAACGTGTCCGGCTTGAATCTTCGATCCGGTCCGGGAACGGATTTTGCGGCGCTTGCTTCGATCGGAAAATCACAGGCAGTGAAGATTCTTGGCCAGCTGGGCGAGTGGTATGCGGTATATGATTACAATTCGAAACAAGTTGGTTTTGTAAATGGGAATTATATCACGGCCGTTTCTGAGGATTCCAAAAACGATCCGAAGGTTCCGGATGAAGAAGCTCCCAGCATATCGGAGGATGTCTCCAATTTGGAAAACGTGAGCGACGATGCGCAGCGTCTGCTGAGCCTGGTCAACAACGTAAGGCAGGAGGCAGGCTCTGCGAAGCTGGAATACAGCGAGGAGCTCAGCAAGGTGGCTTACGATAAGGCAAGAGACATGGTAACAAACAACTATTTCTCACATCAGTCACCGAGCTACGGAACGCCCTTTGAGATGATGAAGGCATATGGACTTGCTTTTACCGCAGCGGCCGAAAATATTGCCGGGAATCAGACCATTGACGGCGCATTCTATGCGTGGATGAATTCGGACAGTCATAAGGCAAATATCACGAACGGCGATTTTACAAAAACGGGAATTGGAGTCTATACGAGTCCGATTTATGGTAAAATTATCGTACAGCTCTTTATGAAATGACGGTGATTCCGCTTTGATCGGCTAATTGCTGAAGTTCGGCGGAAAGCGGTCCGTCGGTAATCAGAACATGAATCTCGCTAATGTCGGCAAGGGTGAACAGCAAATCTTTGCCGATTTTACTTTGATCCAGAAGCATAATTGTTTTTTTTGCCCGGGAGATCACCTTTCGCTTCAGCTCCGCCTCGCTGACATTGGAAACGGTAAAACCCGATTCGGGCGAGAATGCAGAAGCAGACATAAAAGCGAGCTCAATATTGATTTTATCAATAAAACTCAGAGAATCGGAACCGGATACGGAAAGCGTGTTGCGATTGACGCTTCCGGCTGGAACCATGACGTTGATATTGGAATTAGACACCAGCGCCTGTGCGACGTTGATTCCGTTTGTGATAATCGTCATGTTCTCGTTGGGAACAAGCTCGGCAAGAGCCATAATAGTAGAGCCGGCATCGAAATAAATGGAACGCCCTTTCTGTACATAGGGGAGCGCTTTTGCTGCGATTGCCTTTTTCTGTAAAATATTTTCTCTTGCCCGCAGGGAGTACTCGTTTTCTTCTCCTTTTGCGGAGCGGGAGGAACTGAATTTGCGGACGCTCAATGCACCGCCTTTGGTACGGATGATGCTGCCGCGGCTTTCCAATTCGGAAAGATCCCGACGGATCGTCATAGACGATACGTCGGGAAATAAAGAGCTTAACTCCGCAAGAGAAATTTCTCCATATTCATCAATGACAGATAATATAGATTTTCTTCTCTCGTCCAGCATCCGTTATACACCTTTCTTGGAAATCCGCAGACGCTCGTTCGTCGTATAATTGACGTTCGGCGTATTGACGTGGCCCTTTAATGGCATAATCTTCTCATTGATAGCATCGAGGAACCAGGAAGCCTGCGGGAAGAACTCATGATCGAATTCATAAGCGGGTGTGATCCAGTTCTTGGCGCCGACGATGACCGGAGGCGCGTCGAGGTAATCAAATGCCATTTCTGTGATGTTCTCTGCGAGATCGTTCAGGAAGGAACCGCGCTGGCAGGCGTCGCTGGCGAGCAGGATTTTTCCTGTTTTCTTAACGGATTCAATTACTTTTTCGTAGTTGAACGGCACAAGAGAACGCGCATCGATAATTTCCGCGGAAATACCATATTTTTCCTCGAGGATTTTTGCAGCCTCGAGCGCTTTATACAGCGTTACGCCAATGGTAAGGATGGTGATATCTTTTCCTTCCTTTTTGATATCGGGCTCTCCAATCTCGATTTCATAGCTTTCCTTCGGAACGCCGCCCTGATGGAATTCTTCGCCCTTGTCATAAATTCTCTGGCTTTCAAAGAAGATTACGGGATCCGTTCCGTTCAGAGCGGAGGTCATGAGGCCCTTCGCATCGTAAGGCGTAGCCGGGAAGCAGACCTTCAGACCGGGGATGTGAGCGCAAAGCGAGCTCCAGTCCTGGGAATGCTGCGCGCCGTATTTTGAGCCTACGGAAACACGCAGAACGAGCGGCATTTTCAGAACGCCGGCACTCATGGACTGCCATTTTGCCATCTGATTGAAGATTTCGTCGCCAGCGCAGCCCAGGAAATCGCAATACATCAGTTCTACGATCGCACGTCCGCCGCTCATTGCATAGCCGACGCCTGTGCCGACGATCGCCGCTTCGGAAATCGGGGAGTTAAACAGTCTGTGATAAGGAAGCGCTTCCGTAAGACCTCTGTAAACGGCGAAGGCGCCGCCCCAGTCTCTGTTTTCTTCTCCATATGCGACCAGCGTCGGATCCTCATAGAATTTATCAAGGATCGGCTCAAAAATAGCGTCTCTGTAGTTAAATGTTTTCAGCTTGGAGAACGGCTTGCCGTCTTTGTCGAAGGCGAAGCGCTCTTTCTTGGCGATCTGCTGGACGCGCGGATTCTCTTCCTTGGAGATCAGAACGTCAGGCTTGCGATCCTCCATCTTGGCAATTTTCTGGTTCGAGAACATCAGATCTTCAATCTGATGAGGATTTTTCAGAAAGTCCATACGAGGCGAAATTTCCGTGTCGACTGCCATTGCGCAGATCTTCGTAATCAGCTCGACGCATTTCTTGTCAATTTCATCGAATTCTTTCTTCGTGGCGACCTTGGCCTTGATCAGCTTGTTCTTGAATTCGTTGACGGAATTTCCTTCGAACCACATGTCGATTTCTTCCTTCGTCCGGTAGCTGGAGGCGTCGGAGGGGGAGTGTCCCGTCGTTCTGTAGGTCAGCGTATCCAGCAGCACCGGCCCCTTCTTCTGCGCCAGAATTTCTTTCTTTCTGCGGATGGCGTCGATTACGGCCAGCGGATTGTAGCCGTCGACGCGCTCGGAATGCATCTGCTCCGGATTGACGCCGGCGCCGAATCTGGCAAGGATTTCAAAGCCCATCGTTTCGCCGTTTGTCTGTCCGCCCATCGCGTACTGGTTATTGTAGAAGTTGAAGATCAGCGGAAGACCGCCGTTCATGTCGCCTTCCCAGAGCTTTTTGTACTGGTCCATTGTCGCAAAGCAGATCGCTTCCCAGACCGGACCGCGGCCAAGAGAGCCGTCGCCGATGTTGGCAATGACGATGCCCGGCTTTCTGTTGACCTTTTTAAACAGCGCGCTTCCGGTTGCGATCGTAGCGCTGCCGCCTACGATGGCGTTGTTCGGATAGATGCCGAAGGGGCAGAAGAAGGCGTGCATCGAACCGCCCAGCCCTTTATGGAAGCCTGTTTCTCTGGCAAAGATTTCAGCGAGCGTACCATAGATCAGGAAGTCAATTGCCAGCTCTTTTACGGTCGTCTGATCTTTTTGCACGACTTTGAGAACGGCGCCGTCAAAATAATTTTCCATGATTTCCATGAGTTCTTTGTCGCTGAGCTTCTGGATTGCGGAAAGCCCTTTGGCAAGGATTTCGCCGTGGCTTCTGTGCGAGCCGAAGATCCAGTCGTTGGTGTCGAGCAGATAAGCCTGACCAACTGCGGACGCCTCCTGACCGATCGAAAGATGTGCCGGTCCAGGATGACTGTATTTAATTCCGTTATATTCGCTCGTCGTCTTGATGCTGTTGATCATCATTTCGAATTCGCGGATGATAAACATATCTCTGTAAATCCGCAGGAAATCCTCTGTGGTAAAGTTTTCCTTTTCTTCCTCGATCGTTTTCTTATACTGGTTCACAGGGGTATCCTGATATTTGATCCAGCCGCTTTTTCTTACTGTCTTTTCATCAATAAATTGTGATTTTGGCATATGCGTTACCTCTTTCCTTTATAATCTATTATTATTCAAATTCGAAGATTCCCTCGCGGATCGCCTCGCATACGGAGGGATGCGGGAAGACAAGCTTTTTCACGTCCTTTACGGGCATTTCCGTTTCGATCAGAATTCCGGCGCCGTAAATGATTTCGGAGGAATAATTGCCGATCATATGTACGCCGATGACGTTTCTGTACTTCTTATCGATCAGGATTTTGATGATGCCGTCGCCGCCCTCATTTTCCGCAACATATCTTCCGGAGTACAGCATGGAAAGCTTTGCGACTTCGTAATCGATTCCCTTTGCCTTGGCCGTTTCTTCTGTCTCACCTACGCCGGCAACCTCCGGATTGGTGTAAATGACGGAAGGAATCGCGTTGTAGCGCATGGCGTCCCGAATCCCGAGAATATCGTTGATCGCCACCTCCGTTTCGCGGTAGGCCGTGTGAGCGAGCATCGAATAGCCGTTGACGTCTCCTGCGGCATATACGCCGGCAATATTGGTGCGGCCTTTATTGTCCGTTTTGATTTTGCCGCGCTCCGTTTCCACGCCGATCGTTTCCAGGCCGAGCCCTTCGGTAAATGCGCGTCTGCCGATGCTGAGCAGCACCTTATCCGAGGGAACCTCGAACGTTTTGCCTTCGGACTCGTAAATCACTTTGCCGGGCTGGACGCCGGTTACCTTGCAGCCGAGATTGAATACGACGCCTTTTTTCTGATAATTTTTCAGCAAGATTTCGGAAATCTCGCGGTCTGTAGGACCGGCGATCTTATCCATCATTTCTACGACGGTGACTTTGGAGCCCGCCGTATTGAAATAGGAGGCCATTTCCAGACCGATAACGCCGCCGCCGATAATCGTGAGCTTTTCAGGAACCGCCTTCAGATCGAGAATTTCGCGGTTTGTCAGAACAAAGCCGGATTCCAGTCCTTCTTTGACGCCGGGAATCGGAGGCGTGACCGGAACGGAACCCGTTGCGATCAGCAGCTTTGCGCCTGTATACGTCTGGTCTGCCGCCGAAACGGTGAAGCCCTCGGCCGTTCTGCCGGTGATTTTGGCCTCTGCCATTACTACGGTGACTTTATTCTTCTTCAGCTTGGACTTGATTCCGCTGACGAGCGTATTGACCACCTTGTTTTTGCGTTCTATGACGAAGGAATGATCGAGATGAAGCTCTTTGGCAGAAACGCCGTATTTTTCGCCGTGCGCGGCGCCGTCGTAAATTTTTGCGGAATAAAGCAGGGCCTTGGAAGGAATGCAGCCCTCGTTCAGGCACACTCCGCCGATAAACCGCTTTTCGATCAGCAGCGTGTTCAGCCCGGCGTGGCCGGCGCGCTCTGCAGCCAGATATCCGGCGGGGCCGCCGCCGATGACAATTAAATCATATCCCATGGAAACACACCTCTTTCTTATTTAATCAGCAGCATTGTAAAATTCTCGAGATTCTTGCAGAGCTCCTGCAGGAATCTGGCGGCGGGAGCGCCGTCGAGCGCTCTGTGGTCAAAGGTCAGGGAAAGCGTCATTGCCTGATACATCTTCGGCTCGCCGCCCACGTTCTTTACGCGCGTCTCCAGCGTATTGACGCCGAGAATTCCCGTCTGGGGCGGATTGATCACGGGCGTGAAGGATTCGATGCCCATTGTGCCGAGATTCGTAATCGTAAAGGTACCGCCCTTCAAAAGGTCGGGGTTGATCGTACCTGCCTGCGCGTCTGTTGCGAGTTTCTTCGCCTCGATGGAAATTTCGTTCAGCGACTTCAGATTGGCATCCCGGAGCGTCGGAACCATCAGGCCTCTGGGCGTATCCACGGCGACGCCGATATGCGCGTTTTTAAAATACCGCATTGTGGTGCCGTCGTTTATGAAATTTGCGTTCAGGTCCTTGTGCGCAAGAATCGTTCTGGATACGGCGAATATAATGATATCGTTGATGGTGATATTGTTCAGACCGAGCTTTTCCTTGTTTTCCTTGATCTGCTTTCTGAATTCCAGAATATTTGTGGCGTCGAAGGACGCGTTGAGCGTAAGCTGCGCCATTGTGGAAAGGGAGGTATGCATGGATCTGGAAATAACCTTGCGGATATTCGGGATTTTTACATCCTCGAAATCGGCGTCGGCTGCTGCCGGAGCGGCGGGGACAGACGCCGGAGCGGCTTCTTTTGCAGGAGCCTGCGGCGCGTTCAGATCGGATACGGAAATCTTGCCGGCAAAACCGCTGCCGCTCATGCCGTCTTTGGCAAAGGCTTCTGCGGCATACGTCGTATTGCCGCCGGCTGCGATAAACGCCCGGACATCCTGTTCCACGATTCTTCCGTAGGGACCGGAGCCCGCAAGAAAAGCAGGATTTACGCCGGTGCGCTCCGCAAGCGCCCGGGCTCTCGGAGAAATAAAGCGCTTTCCATCCGCAGCTGCGGCCGGAACCTGCACCGGCGCGGAGGAAATAGGCTGCGAAGGTGCGGCAGCTTCCTGGGGCTGCGGCGCGGGAGCCTCTGCGGCGGCGGAAGCGCTGGGATCAAATTCCGCATAGCTGTCGCCGGGCGCACCGATGACGCAGACGTTTGTAAGACACGGCACGTCGTCGCCCTCGCCGAAAAAGATCGCGAGCACGGTACCTTCGAATTTGGATTCTTCGTCAAATGTCGCCTTGTCGGTTTCGTATGTAAAAAGGTTGTCGCCGACTTTTACTTTATCGCCGACTTTCACGTTCCACTTTGAAATGATGCAGCTTTCTACGGATTGCCCCTGCCGCGGCATAATCACGGGATTCGCGTTAGACTTGGACGCCGCGGGAGCCGGAGCGGGTGCAGCCGGGGAAGCGGGAGCAGCCGGAGCCTGCGGCTGAGCGGGCGCAACTTCCGCTTTCGCCCCGTTCGGAGAAAATACGGAGAAATCCTCTCCCTCGTTTCCGATGACGCAGACGTTTGTAAGACAGGGAACGTCGTCGCCTTCCTCAAAAAAATGAACCAACATGGTACCTTCAACTTTTGCTTCCTCGTCGAATGTAGCCTTGTCGGTTTCATAAGTAAATAACGTGTCTCCCGGGACGACCTTGTCTCCAACGTTCTTGGCCCAATTAGAAATGATACAGCTTTCAACTGACTGCCCCTGACGGGGCATGATAACCGGTGTCGCCATTCAAAAACCTCCTTGGTCTGTTATATATTTACAACTACATGTTATAATCTAACACAAGTCTGTTAAATTGTAACACCGACAGACCGGATCGTCAACCGGAAAATATGAACTTTCAGGAAAGAAGTTTTCTCCAAAACAAAACGCTAAATCAGAACGTCAGCGCCTCGTCGAGCCTGGAAACGGCGCGGATCATCAGCTCGGTATTTAATTTAAAATCGGAAACGCGGATAAATTCATCCGCAGCATGCATATGATTGTCGTCTCCGGGCACCTCCGGGCCGAAGGCGACGGCTCCCAGGATCCCGTGCGCATAGGTGCCTCCGCCGGTTGCAAGGGCTTTTGCCGGCTTGCCGGAGGCTTCCTCATAAACGGAGAGCAGCGTGCGGACCAGCAGGGAATCGGGCGGGGTATGGTGCGGCTCGGACGCGTGGTATCCCTCCAGCGCAAAGCCGCCGGCGTCAAGCGTCTTGCGCAGAAGCTGCAGAAGCGCGGCGCCGGTTTGACCAAGCGGGAACCGGATATCAAACGTTCCTGCGAAATCCGGAGCGCGGTAGGAAAGCACGTCGAAGGAAGCCGTAAGAGCTCCGGAAACGGAATCGGAACAGGAAATGCCAAGCGACGTTCCGTCCGTTTCTCCGTGGGGAAACAAGGCGGCAATTTCTTTCCAATCCGGCTCGATAAGCGACAGAAGGGCAATCAGGCCCGTAACAGCATTCTCTCCTGTGCCGGGAGCAGAGGCGTGGGCGCTTTTCCCGGCTGCCAGAATTCTGTATCTTCCGCCGCTTTCCGGGGTAAAGTCATACCGGATCCCGGAGGGGGAACGGGCGGCAGCGGCATACAGCTCTTCCGTAGAAAAGCCGGAGACAAGCGCTTCCGCCCGATCGGGAACGGCGTTTACCGCACCGCCTCCGGAGGCGAGCTCTACCATTTTTCCAGGAGCGGAGGGACGAAGCGTTTTCAGAAAGGAAGCGACTGCTCTGCCTTTTTCCGTATTGATCACAGGATAGCCTGCGTCCGGCGTAAAGACGATCGGGGGAAGCGGTTCCTGCTGCCTGTAGGAGGAAAGATCCTGAGAACCGCATTCCTCATCGGTGCCAATGAGCAGCCGGACGCCATGCCTGAGCGGCGGACAGAAATTTTTCAAATATTTCATTGCGTATAATACGGAAACAAGCGGCCCTTTGTCGTCGATCGCACCGCGTCCGTATATTTTGTCTCCGTCAAGCGTGGCGCGGTAAGGGGAGTGGATCCAGCCGGCTCCGGCAGGAACCACATCGGCGTGGCACAAAATACCGATCGCCGGCTCAAGGCCGCCGCATAAATCGACGATTCCCATCTGATTTTCGTAATTGCGAATGGCAAAGCCCATTTCGGAAGCCGCTTTCAGAACCTCCTCCAGCACGCGCCGCGTTTCTTTTCCAAAGGGCGCGTCCGCCTCCGCGCTGCTTCTTACGCTGGGAATCCGGATCAGCCGGTCCAGACATTCCAGCATACCGCCAAACTCCCGATCAATAAAATCTCTGATTTCCATATCGAATCCTCCGAATCTCTCAAGCTTCCTTCCTATTTTACCGGAATAAATAATGATGCGCAAGGTTGACAAGCTCTTTAAAAATATTGTAAAATCCGCTTTGATTGAAATATTTTCCGGGAGCCGAGGAGAGAAATTTGTATTTAAAAAGATTAGAGATGCAGGGCTTTAAGTCCTTTGTGGATAAAACCGTACTGGATTTCAATAAGGGAATCACGGCAGTCGTCGGCCCGAACGGAAGCGGTAAGAGCAACATTTCTGACGCTGTGAAATGGGTGCTCGGAGAACAAAGCCCTAAGACGCTCAGAGGCAGCCGCATGGAGGATGTGATCTTTTCCGGTACGGAAAACAGGAGGCCCGTGGGGATGGCGGAAGTCTCTCTGGTCATGGATAACGAAGACCGTTTTCTGAATATCGATTTCAGCGAGGTCAAAATTACACGCCGGCTTTATCGTTCCGGCGACAGCGAATATCTGATCAACAATGCGCAGTGCAGGATGAAGGACATTCATCTCTTATTTGCCGACACGGGAATTGGAAAGGACGGCTATTCTTTAATTGGTCAGGGCAGGGTAGACGAAATCCTGAACAGTAAATCGGAGGACCGGAGAAATATTTTTGAAGATGCCTCCGGCATTATGAAGTACAGAATGCGAAAGCAGGAAAGTGAACGAAAGCTGAACCTGACGGAGCAGAATCTCCTGCGCGTAGGAGATATCGTTTCCGAGCTTGCGCAGCAGCTGAAGCCCTTGGAAAAGCAGGCTGAAACGGCGAAAAAATATCTGGATTATAAATATGAGCTGCGCGGCATTGAGGTCGGCGTGCTCGTGGACGGAATTGATTTTGCGGAAGAGCGCCTGAAAAAAATCATCAATGACATTGAAATTTTAACGCAGGACAGAACCGAAGCCGAAAAATCATTGGAACGCATCCGGCGCGAAAATTCGGAAAAAACGGAAAAAGCAGGACTGCTTTCCGGCCTGATCAACGCCAGCAAAGAAAAATCGTATGCGCTGGAAAAAAAGATCGAGCGTCTGAAAAGCGAAATCGAAATCAATCGGGAAAAGATTAAAAGCGCCGAGGAGAATAAAAACAGACTGGCCGCAGAGCAGGAGCAGCAGAAGCAGAAGAACGGAGCGTATGAGCTTCGCATCGAGGAAACGGAGCGGGAACGTTCGGAGGCGCAGAAAACGCTGGAGGCAGAGCTTGCAGAGACGGAAGCGCTGCAGGAGGAATATCGCGCCGATTTCAAGGCCTCCGAAGAAATCCGAAAAGAGGTTTCCGCTGCATCAGAGGCGATTCTGGAAATCAAGCTGCAGCAGGGAAACGCGCGCAGCGCCGCCGAATCGTATCAGAAGCAAATCGAAATGATTACCGACAGAAAAAACGCCATTGATGAAGAATTGGCCGTTCTGGATTCCAGCACTGCCATTGCGGCGGAGGAAATCGAAGCGGCGGAGGAAAACCGGCAGAAAACAGAGGAGTCCCTTGAGGACGCCAAACAGCTTTATAAAAATAAAACAGAAGCGCTGGAGACGGCAAAAAGCGGAGAAAAAAAAGAATCGGAGCGTGCCGCTGTCCTGTCGGCGCGTCTTCAGGGAGATACGGCGCGCCTTAAAGCGATCCGGGAAATGGAGGCAGATTACGAGGGATACGCCTACAGCGTTAAGAAGGTTTTGTCACTGTGCAAATCGAATCCGGACTTTGGACGGGGCATTTGCGGCGCCGTAGCGCAGATTCTGCGCGTCCCGGCAGAATATGAAACCGCAATTGAAACGGCGCTTGGTCAGGCATACCAAAATATTGTAACCGAGACGGAGGAGGACGCCAAAAAGGCGATCGAATATCTGAAAAAGGGGAGATACGGCAGAGCGACGTTTCTGCCGCTGACTGCGGTAAACGGCCGGCCGCTCGATCCGGAAACGGTTCGTATGCTGGAACGGGCGGAAGGCTTCCTGGGCACGGCCTCCGGGCTTGTGCAATTTGAGGGAAAATATAAAAAAGCGGTCGAAAGCCTGCTTGGACGCACCGCCGTATTCGACCGGCTGGATCATGCGCTGCTCTTTGCGGGCAGAACACGCTACGCCGTCATGTGCGTTACGCTGGACGGAGATATCCTGCGGACCTCGGGAGCGATTACAGGCGGCAGCACAGAAAAAGGACGCGCCTCCGCCGGAACGCTTTCCAGAACGAGAGAAATACCCGAGCTGGAGAAAGCCGTGGCGGATAATAGCGCTTTGCTCATACAAATCCGCAAAACGCTCGATTCCTATCAGACGTCTGCGCAGGGAATCGAAAAAGAACGCGATGCGCTCATGAAGGAAATGCGTGCCCTGGAGGTTTCGCTTTCTCAGTGGACGGCAAAATGCACGGCAATGCGGGACCGACAGGCCGGCGAAACGGCGCGCCGGCAACGGCTTGTAGCGGAGCTGAAGCTCCAGATCAGCAATATGCTGGATGCGCGGCGCGCAATTGAATCGGCGGAAGAAGCACAGGAGCGGCTCGCGGGGGAGCAGTCCAGGGCGGAGGAACGGCTGCGTCTGGCGGACCTTCGCAGAGAAGAAGCAGAACGGCTCCTGGAAGCAAAAAACCAGAATTTGATGGAGCGGAGAGTCAAGGAAGCCGATCTCCGCGCCCGACTCCAAAAGGCAGAGGAGGATCGAAAACGATACGAGCGTTCCCTCTCTGAGGGGAAGGAACAAATCGAATATTGCAGCCTACAGATCCGGGACTGCGAAGCAGCGGTCCGCCAGCTTGAAAACAGCAATACAGAGAATGAAATTTCCATCGCCGGCATTTCCGATGAACGGCAGGCGGAAGCCGAAACGCAGAGAAATTACGAAGAAATGAAACGGGAAATTGACGCGGAGCTTGGCGGAATGCTCGGCAGAATTACGGAAACCAGCGAGCAGATTGCGCGCTGCACGGAGCGTCTGAATCAGGCGGAAATCAAAAAGGTACGGGAAGAAAGCGAGATCAACGCAAATAAAAACAGATTGTGGGAAGAATACGAGCTGGCGTATTCCTCGGCAAAGGAGCTGACGGGAGGAAAACGTACGGAAAATTATACGGAAGCCTCCCGCCGCATTAAAGAGCTGAAAGCCAGCATAAAGGCGCTCGGCGCGGTAAACGTCAATGCCGTGGAGGAATACGAAAGCACAAAAGAGCGCCATACGTTTCTTTCCGCCCAGATGGGAGACCTCAGCGAAGCAAAAGCAAAGCTCCAAAAAGTGATATCAGATCTGAACGCTGTGATGCGCCGCCAGTTCTCGGAGCAATTCCGCCTGATCCGTGATAATTTCAAGGAGGTTTTTCGGCAGCTGTTCGGCGGCGGGAAGGCAGATATTGTTCTGGATGAAACGCAGGATATCCTGGAATGCGGCATCGAAATCCAGGCGCAGCCTCCCGGGAAAAAGCTCCAGAATATGCTGCTGCTTTCCGGCGGAGAGCGCGCGCTGACCGCAATCGCACTGCTGTTTGGAATTTTGAAAATGCATCCCTCTCCGTTCTGCCTTTTGGACGAAATCGAAGCGGCGTTAGATGATGCCAACGTATACAGGCTTTCGGATTATTTGCGTCAAATCGACGGAGGCACGCAGTTTATTCTGATTACCCATCGGAAAGGCACGATGGAAAACGCCGGCTCCCTTTACGGCGTAACGATGGAGGAAAAGGGAATTTCGAAAGTAATATCGCTGAAAATGGATTCATAAGGAGAACAGGGAAAGGAGATGCCGGCCATGGGATTTTTCGATAAGCTGAAAAGCGGGCTGAAGAAAACAAAGGAGAGCTTTCTGGGAACGGTTGATACGATTCTCGCGGGGTTTGGCAAAATTGATGAAGCGCTTTTTGAGGAATTGGAGGATGTGCTGATCTCGTCCGACTTCGGCGTGCAGACGACGGAGGAAATCCTGAAAAAGCTGCGGGAATCCGTAAAGACGAAGAAGCTGACGGAGGCCTCGCAGATCCGTTCCGAGCTGCAGGAGATTATTGCAGGGCTGCTCGATATCGGAGCGCGCGGCCTTGATTTGGACGACGTGCCTGCAGTTATTACGGTGATCGGCGTAAATGGCGTCGGGAAAACGACGTCCATCGGTAAAATTGCCCATCTGTACAGGAACGCGGGGAAAAAGGTGCTTCTTGCGGCCGGCGATACGTTTCGTGCGGCGGCGGGCGATCAGCTTGCCGTCTGGGCAGAACGCTCCGGGGCGGAGCTGATCCGGCAGGCAGAGGGCGCGGATCCCGCGGCAGTGCTGTTTGACGCCTGCAGAGCCGCGAAGGCCAGAGAAGCCGACGTTTTGATCTGCGATACGGCGGGACGGCTCCATAACAAGAAAAATCTTATGGATGAGCTTGCGAAGATGGCGCGTGTCGTGGCCAGAGAGCTGCCGGACGTTCGGCGTGAAACATTTCTCGTGCTGGACGCCACGACGGGACAGAACGCGGTAAATCAGGCTAAGGCATTTTCCGAGGTGGCGGAGCTGACCGGAATCGTTCTTACAAAGCTGGACGGTTCCTCTAAAGGCGGCATTATCGTCTCCATTTGCAACGAGCTGAGCATTCCGGTCCGCCTGGTCGGCGTAGGAGAAGGCATCGGGGATATGCAGCCCTTTTCGCCGGAGGACTATGTAAGAGCGCTGTTTGAATAAGCGGGAGAAAGCCTATGACACAGGATCTGCATTCACATACGTATTTTTCTGCCTGCGGCGCAGATGATCCGGAGCTTTTGATTTTGAAAGCCATTGAATCCGGAATCGACGTGTTCGGCATATCGGATCACAATTATGGAATCGGCGATAAAAAACGCCGCTACTTCAGCCTCCTGACAGAGCTTCAGCAGAAATACAGCGGAAAAATCCGCCTTTTCAGAGGAATTGAAATCGCCACGGTAAACGGTCTTTGCCTTGCGCCGGAAGAGGATATTTCCTATTTCGACTATTGCCTTGTAGAACATATCGACCGGCCGGACAGCTGTGTCGGCGGGGAAAATATTATATCGTTTTCCAAGCGCTGCGGCTGTCCTACGGGGATCGCACATACGGATCTGTTTTCTTATCTGGAACGCAAGGGATCAGATCCGGAAGCATATTTTGCCGGGCTGGCGGAAAACGGAATTTTCTGGGAGATGAACGTCAACTACGATTCTGTTCACGGCTACAGGGAGCATCCGTACGTTCAGACCTTTCTGAACAGCAGGGAGCAGCAGAAGCTTGTGAAAAACGCAGGCGTTTGCCTCAGCGTAGGATTTGACAGCCACAGACGCGGCGAATACCGGAAGGAGCGCGTAAAGCAAATGTGCGATTTTTTGGATAATCTGGGAATCCCGCTTTTTATACCGGAAAAGGATATTGTATTTAAAAAGTGATTCATATATAATTTCACAGTATGTATTTGAATTATGATGAAAATTAAGGAGTGTATTTATGGACAAAACCATTTTGAAGCTCGGAAGCGGCTGGCGGATCGCTTACGAGGAAAATTATATCTGCCGGGAATATGCGGATCAGATTCGGGACATTGCTTCGCTGAAAGAAAAAAAGCTGCCTGAGATTCCTGCGAGCGTTCCCGGAAATTTTGAGCTTGACCTTTATCATGCCAATGTCATCGGGGATCCGTTTTTCGGCCTTAATCCCCTGGCGATGCAGGACCTTGAAAATCGGCATGTATGGTATTACAACGAATTTGAGCTCAGTGATCCGGACGGCACGGAGTACATAAAATTTGAAGGAATCGACACCATTGCGGACATCTACGTGAACGGCGCTTTGGTGCGCCACACCGACAACATGTATCTTTCTTACGAAATCGGGCTTCCCGATTTGAAGAACGGCAGAAACGAGCTGGTGGTCCATATCTGGCCGGCTTCCATTGCGGCACGGGAGTTCCGCCTGCCGCCGTCGAGCAATGCGCAGGAGTATGCGTATGATTCGCTTTATCTCCGCAAGGCGCCGCATATGTTCGGATGGGATATCATGCCCCGGATCGTATCATGCGGGATCTGGAAGCCTGTTTCCATTCTGCGCAGGAAGGCCGACCGCATCGACGATGCGTTTCTGTACACGACCGGTATCGATCCTGCGGGACGTTCTGCCGCCGCATCCATTTTTTTCCACGTGGACGTCTCAAGAGACCTCTTGAAAGAGTATTCCCTGGAAGTGGAGGGAATCTGCGGAGACAGCCGGTTTTACTTCAAAAAGAGGCTTTGGCACACAGAGGGCCATTTCCGCTTCTGGATCCAGAACTGCAAATATTGGTGGCCGAAAAACGCAGGAGAACCAAATCTTTATGAGACGAAAGTGAACTTATATTATAAAGACGAGCTGTGCGATACCTATACGGTGAATTTCGGCGTACGGACCGTAGAGCTCGATCGGACAAACGTCACGGACGAGGAAGGGCACGGCGAGTTCTGCTTTAAGATCAACGGCAAGAAAGTATTTGCCATGGGATCGAACTGGGTTCCGGTAGACGCGTTTCATTCCAATGATATTAACAGGCTTCCGAAAGCGCTTGAGCTGCTGGACGACCTGGGCTGCAATATCACGCGCTGCTGGGGCGGCAATGTTTATGAGGATGATTTCTTCTTTGATTTCTGTGACCGGCACGGGATCATGGTGTGGCAGGATTTTGCCATGGGCTGCGCCGTATATCCGCAGGAACGCAGGTTTTTCGAAATGCTGGAGACCGAAGCGAAGCATATTATCAAGCGCTTGCGCAACCATGCGTCCCTTGTGCTGTGGGCCGGAGACAACGAGGGCGACTACGCGTATCAGGACTGGGGCGGCATCCGCAGAAATCCCGATAAAAATATCGTAACGCGCGAAGTGCTGGCAAGAGCCTGCGAGGCGTATGACTTTACCCGCCCATACCTCCCGAGCTCTCCCTATATTACCGAAGAATCTTATGTCGGCGGAAAACCGACGTCCGAGGATCATCTGTGGGGCCCGCGCGATTATTTCAAGGGGCCTTACTATAATACGACGGTCTGCCATTTTGCAAGTGAAACGGGGTATCATGGCTGTCCGTCTCCGGAATCTCTGAAAAAATTCCTTTCCAAGGAAGAGCTTTGGCCTTGCTTTAAAGAAAACGGCCTTTCCAGGGACGAATGGCAGGTGCATGCGGCCTGCATGGAGCTGCTTCCGGACGTGGCATATTCTTACAGGATCCGGCTGATGGCAAATCAGGTGAAGACGCTGTTCGGCAAAACGGAGGCGCAGGATCTGGAAAACTTTGCAAAACAAAGTCAGATTTCGCAGGCGGAGGCAAAGAAATTCTTCATTGAACGCTTCCGGGCGTCCAAATGGAGGCGGACCGGCATTATCTGGTGGAACCTTTTGGACGGCTGGCCGCAGATTTCGGATGCGATTGTAGACTATTATTTCACAAAGAAGCTTGCGTACCATTTTATTAAACGGTCTCAGAATCCCGTATGCCTGATGTTCCGGGAGCCGGAGAACGGCTTCCTGCCGCTGTACGGCGTGAACGATACGACAGCGGACGCCGAGGTTTCTTTTACCGTGAAAAACATTACGGAGGACGGAAGGCTTGTGCTGGAAGGGGAAGCGCTGCTTCCGGCTGACGCGTCTACGCGGATCGGAGAGCTGAAGCTGAAAGACGGGGAGAAGAACTTTTACCTGATCGAATGGCAGAAGGATGGCGGCACGCATCGCAACCATTATTTTACGAACATTATAGATATCGACTACGACGCTTACCTGAAAGCGCTGGAGAAATGCGGCTTTGACGAATTCGAGGGCTTTTGATGAAACACATAAGAAATAATACGCTCCGCTTACCGGGCAGAATTTTAATTTTAACGCTCTGTCTTGCCGCCCTTTGCTGCGGCTCCTTTTCCGCTGCAGAAGACGGAGGCCAGTCCTCCGTGATTGTGGGAAATACCAGAGAGACCGTTTCACTGGCAGGAGAATGGGAGTTATTTACGGATGACACGTCTGACGAAGAAATTCCTCAGTCGGTTCCGGAAACGCTTGCTTCCGGCGGCACGGTTCTCCTTCCTTCTTATTCGGCGCTTCCGGAGGGGAAAACGCGTGTATGGTATCGGAAAACGATTTCTCTGGCAAATCCTCCTGCGGAAGTCGTCCTGCTTGATTTCGGCTCATCCCAGGGAGCTGCCGCGGTCTATGTAAACGGCGCTCTGGCCGGAGAAAATATTGCGCCGCTGCTGCATACGGGGGAAAATACGATTGTACTGCTTGAACGCGCTTCGGATGCGTCTGTATCCGGCGCCTGCCTTGCAGATCGGATTGAGCTGATATTCAGCAGCGCTCCGGCGATTGTTTCGGTGGATGTTGAGACGGATCCGGAGGCCGGTACGGTTTCCTTTGCGCTCAACCTGTTTAATCCGCGGGAGGAAGACGTGAAAACGGACGTTTCGATTGCTGTTTACGATCCGGACGGTGCGGAAAAGGGCTCGTTTCTTCTGGAAGGAATTGATATTCTGTCGGGAGGGAATGCCAGCGCGAACGTTTCCGGGATTGAAATCGAGGATTTTACCGAAAAAAACGTCTGGACGGCAGAGAAGCCATACGTTTATACTGCGGAGATTATTACCTCGGGAGATCGTATTACGGTGCCGTTTGCCCTGCGCAGCGGGCAGCTGTTCGGTACGGAGGGATACCGTTACGGAATGGACCTGATCGTATCCGATTTTTTTGCAAACCCAAAGAATTCGGGATACACCTGGGACCGGGAATGGATCAATTCTTTTTTTGAATTGCTGAAAGAAATCGGCTGGAACGTAATAACGTACCGCAGCGGCGCGCTGCCGGAGCTTTGGCAGGAAACGGCGCTGGATCAGGGAATCCTGCTGGTCGATCAGAATGGGAATGAGGAATGGGCAAAGGCGCAGGACGCGCTTTGGACACAGGAAACAGACCTGGCTGCGAAATGTGAGGAACTCAGGCAGAATGAGGACGACGGCGTAATCGTGCCCGTTTTATATGACGCGGCGGAGGGCCTGTACAGCGACGCCCCGGCATTTTCCGGCGTCGGAAAAATGCGTTTGAAAAATATTTTCACGGCCTCCGGTGCTTCTGCGCCTGCCGGGGAAGCTCCTCAGGAGGAGGGAAACGCCTTCGTTCGCTTTTTTCAGGGAATTGTCTCATATTTTAAAGAGATGATCGATAAAACCTTTATCCGGGACAATCGGTACAAGCTGTTTCTGGAGGGTCTGGGGAATACGCTGCTCGTGGCGGTGGCCTCGACGGGCTTCGGCGTCATAATCGGAATGCTGATCGCGATCGTTAAGGTGTGGAACCATCAGACGATCCTTGCAAAAAAGAGGAATCCTGTGCTGCGGTTTCTGAATTTTATTGCGGAATTTTATACGACGGTAATCCGCGGCACGCCGGTCGTGGTGCAGCTTCTGATTACTTACAACGTCATATTCGTTTTCTCGGACAGAGCGGTATTAATTGGTATTTTTGCTTTCAGCATCAATTCTGGCGCTTACGTTTCTGAGATTATACGCGCGGGGATCAATTCCGTAGATAAGGGGCAGACCGAGGCGGGACGGTCGCTCGGGCTGTCACAGGTCACGACGATGAAGAGCATCGTGCTGCCGCAGGCATTCAAAAATATCCTGCCGGCTCTTGGCAATGAATTTATCGCGGTACTGAAGGAAACTTCTGTAATCGGATATCTTGGAGTGATCGATCTCACACGGGCCGGAGAATTGGTTCGGAGCCGGACGGCGGATGCGTTCTTTACGCTTTTATTCGTGGCGCTGATTTATCTGATTCTGGTATTTGGATTGTCTGCCGTATTTAAGCGGTTTGAAAGGAGATTGAACAGAAGTGATCGAAACTGAAAATCTCGTAAAGACGTTTGACGGCAAAAAAATCGTATTAAACGGTATCAGCGAGAAAATTCAAAAAAATGAAAAGGTTGTCGTGATAGGCCCTTCCGGCTCGGGAAAGAGCACGTTCCTGCGCTGCCTGAACCTGCTGGAAACGCCCACGAGCGGAAAGGTGCTTTTTAAAGGCGTGGATATTACGGCGCCAAATGTGGATATTAATAAAATCCGCTGCAGCATGGGGATGGTTTTTCAGCATTTTAATTTATTTCCTCATTTTACAATTCTGGAAAATATTTCTTTTGCTCCGGTAAAGCTGAAGCTGCAAACAAAGGAAGAGGCGGCGGAAAATGCGAACCGGCTGCTGAAACGGATCGGGCTTGCGGACAAGGTCAACGCGTATCCCTCCATGATTTCCGGAGGGCAGAAGCAGCGTGTTGCGATCGTGCGGGCGCTTGCCATGAATCCGGAGGTTATGCTGTTTGACGAACCGACGAGCGCGCTGGATCCGGAAATGGTAGGCGAGGTGCTGTCTCTGATGCACGAGCTGGCGGATGAAGGCATGACGATGATTGTGGTAACACACGAGATGGGATTTGCAAAAGAGGTGGCAAACCGCGTCCTGTTTATGGATGAAGGCGTGATCATCGAACAAAACACGCCGGAGGAGCTGTTTGGAAATCCGCAGCACGCACGGACGAAGGACTTTCTTTCTAAGGTTTTATAATAAACAGGGCTCGCAGAAAGGAAAGGGGAAGCGCCCGCCGCATCCGTACCGACATAGAATGCGATCGTGTTGCCGCGGAGCTACCAATGCGGCGCTGAAATCCATTCGTAGATGATCTCGGATGACTCGTTTTCGTTTTGCTTTATTATTATTCTAAAACCGTCGCTGGAAACAAGCCCTTGCTGCTTCGCTGCGGCTGCCGGGCTTTCATAGACGTAAACCAGAACTGTTTCATCCTTGCCGGAAATCATGAATTCCCGGGGCTCGCCTTCAAGAAGCAGAACCGGCGAGACGCATTCTTAAAAGAGCAGGCTGCAGCACAATAACGGCCAGAACCAGCCAGCCTGCAGCAATACTCTTATTAAGACGATCAAGAAAGAAGTCCTGCATGTCTATTCCTCCTCGTATTCTGCAACCAGGCGGCGCAGATATTCGAGCTCCTCCTCAGCACAGTAAAAGATGTGCTCTTCTTCCAGCCCAGCAATTGTTGGCTTTGCTTGCAGGCCCGGCGGATGAAATTGCTTCATTTTGCCAGCTAATATCTTTAAATTTCGATTCGACGGCGCCCATTGTCAGATCTGCCGTGATCCATTTCTCATTGGGTTTACATTTTGCCGTCTTCCGTTTCCGCAGCCGGTTTTACGCATTTGTCCATGGATAACAAGAAATTGTACATTGAGAGAATCTCTTTTTATTTATACACTGATATACAGAATATATAGAAAGGAAGAGATGAAATGAGTTCAGAAAAAGAAATTATAAATTCATTTTTTCAGGATCGCGGCGGTGTTCTTCCGCTTATCCCGACATTCGTACCGCGCCGCTTCGGAACGGCGGGCAGACGTCTGCGGCTGCATCCCGATGATTATTATGCGCTTGGCACAAAACGCGGTTCCATTAAGGAACGCTGGTTTTCTTCTGTAATTACAGCAATGAACGGCCCCGACGCCGCGCCGGACGAAGGTATGAGCTATGTAAACCTGGATGGCTGCAGCGGGGAAAGAATCACGCTGAAGGCATTTGTCGATACGCTTCGGGAAGAAATGATCGGAGAGAACTGTTACAGACGGCACCAGACGTGGCCGATGTACTCCAAATTTTTCGATTACGAGGGACCTCTGTTCCATCATATGCATCTGGGCTTTGAAGCTGCAGCGCGCGTCGGAAAGCTGGGAAAACCGGAGGCGTATTATTATCCGCCGCAATATAATAACTATCCCGGAAAATTTCCGCACACTTATTTTGGATTTACTGCGGATACCACCAAGGATGATCTGCGGGAACGTCTGAGGGACTATCAAAAGCGGGATCTGCGGATCACAGAGCTTTCCAGAGCGTATCGGATCGAATTGGGAACCGGCTGGTATACGCCGCCCGGAGTGCTGCATGCTCCCGGCTCCTATCTTACTTATGAACCGCAGTGGAATTCGGACGTAAATGCGGTCTTCGAAAATATTACTGACAGCGAAATTTATGACGACAGCTTCCTCTATGAAAACTGTCCGCCGGAGCATTGGGGAGATCCGGACTATGTAATTGAAATGATGGACTGGGAAAAGAACATCGATCCGCAATATAAAGAACACTATTTCCGTCCGCCCATTATTTTGGAACAAACGGAAAGCTATATGGTAAAGCAGATTGTATACGGAAACGAGTACATTGCGGCAAAAGAGCTGACTGTATATCCAGGCTGCTCTGCACGGATCACGGATGACACCGCATACGGCTGCATCGTTGTGCAGGGCTACGGCAAGCTGGCCGGGCAGCGCTGTGCTGCGGCGACCATGCTGCGCTTTGGACAGAAAAGCGAAGATGAATTTTTTGTTTCTTATCCTGCCGCTTCGAACGGCGTGCTCGTCGAAAATGCCAGCGCATATGAACCGCTTGTTATGCTGAAGCATTATCCTGCTGCCGAGGCGCAGGCATAACGGACAGAGGAGAAACGGGATATGGAACGATATTTTGTAGGGATTGACAATGGCGGAACCAATATCAAGGCCGCCGTATTTTCCTCCAGCGGGCAGCAGATGAGCGCTGCCTCTGAACAAACTCCCGTTACAGTGGTGCGGGAAGGCTATCACGAACGGGATATGATTTTTCTGTGGGAGAAGACGACGGCTGCCATACAAAAGGCGATATCTGCTTCCGGCATTGCTCCGGAGAAAATTGCCGCAGTGGGATGTACCGGTCATGGGAAAGGACTGTATCTCTGGGGAAAGGACGGCAAACCGTGCGCGCCGGCAATTGCTTCGACAGACCAGCGGGCGGCCGAGCTCGTTCGGGAATGGGAGCAGAACGGAACGACGGCGCAGGCGGGGCTGCTGAATCTTCAATCCACTCTGGCATGTCAGCCGACTGCGCTCCTTGCCTGGCTGAAGCGGAATCAGCCGGAGGTATATCAGAACATTCAATGGGTGTTTGAAGCAAAGGATTATATCCGCTTTATGCTGACAGGCCGTCCTTTCGCTGAATATACGGATTCCTCCGGAACGGGACTTCTGAACCTCCGGAAGAAAGCGTATGATCCGGAATTGCTGAGACTTTACGGAATCCCGGAGATTGCGGAATGTCTGCCGCCGTTAGCGGATTCCTCAGCGCACTGTGGCTGCGTAACGAAAGAAGCAGCGGCCTGTACGGGGCTTCCCGAGGGAATTCCGGTGTGCGGAGGCATGTTCGATATCGATGCCTGCGCGATCGCCATGGACGTCTCTGATTCCGTTCCAATCTGCGTTATTACCGGAACGTGGAGCATCAACGAATATATATCGCAGGAACCGGTTGCGCCGGAGGAGGGCGTGAATCATTCGCTTTTCTGTATGCCGGGATATTACCTTATCGAAGAAAGCAGTCCGACTTCCGCAGGGAATCTGGACTGGGTACGCGGCATATTGTTTGGGAAGGATAAGCCCTCTTACGGGGAAATCGACAATATGGTGGCCTCTGTAGCGCCGGAATCCTCTTCGCTTCTGTTTTTCCCGTTTTTATACGGCAGCAACGCACGGAACCGGAAGCATGCTGCGTGGGTAGGACTGCACAGCGGTCATGGTACGGAGCATCTTCTGCGGGCGGTATATGAGGGCGTCGCATTTTCCCACAAGCAGCATGTTGAAAGACTGCTGAAGTACAGAAAGACGCCGCCTTATATTCGAATCGCGGGCGGCGCAGCAAATTCAGATGTGTGGATGCAGCTGTTTGCCGATGTTCTTGAGACGCCCCTGCAGGTCGTAGACGGAAAAGAGCTCGGCGCAATGGGCGCTGCGATCGCTGCTTCCATTTGCTGCGGCGCATATCCGGATTATCATACGGCTGCCAGAGAAATGGTTCATATTCGGAAGACCTTTTCTCCGGACGCGCATAAGGTTCCTGTCTACAGAGAAAAATATGCCCTGTATCAGGAAATGCTGGAACGCTGAAGCTCGGTTTTGTACAAAATATAAGAAAGCTGTATTATTTGGTTTTTCGAAGATAATTTCAAATCCAAATTGAAATTATCTTCTTTTTTACAAAAATATCCAGATTTTCTTAACGCCAAACATTTTTTACAAAAAAATGTGTTATGAATTGTCCAACAAAAAAACGATAATGTCTATTTAAAAGAATGTATGTTTGGGGTATCTTTTTAAGCAGAACAGCTGTCAAAAGAAAAGGAGGATTTTTAAAATGGTAAAACATGGATTAAGACAAAGTAAAGCCCGCTTCCTAATTTTCTTTGTGGTTGCGGCGCTTTTCGCTTGCAGCCTGCTTCCGGCAGGTGCGGCTGAGGAGCAGATCACCTTCGAGATGGAAGATCAGGAATGGACACAAACTGGAGAATTTTTTCTCGAGGTGCCTTTTGTGCATGAGGCGCTCCCGGTAGAAAGTGCGGCGAACGTAAACTTTTATGAGGCAGGAAACGCTCTGGAAACTACGTTCACTGTAGAAAAGGAAGCTATTTATCTCATTACTTTAGGATACGTATTGAACCAGGACGGCGGAATTTTAGAAATGAAAATTGACGGCACTGTAATTGACAGTCAGATCAATCTGAACAACGGCGCCGGCTGGGAGGCTGGTAAAAAAACGGTCGGCCTGATGACTTTGTCCGCAGGCACGCATACGCTGACCTTTACAAGTCAGGAGTCGGCGTATTACTGCGCGCTGCTGGATTATCTTACCCTGGAGGAGCTGACGCCCTCGGATGAAATTGTCTTTGAATTTGAAGGAAACGCATATACCAAATCTGATGTATTCCATCTGGAAAGCAATTACACGCATGAAGCGCTGCCGGTTGACGCCATAGTCAACGTGGACTTCTATGAAGCTGGACGTTCTCTGGAAACGGTGTCTCTCGTTGTTCCGCAGTCCGGAAAATACAACGTTTCTCTTGCCTACATCTTAAACAATGACAGCTGCTCCGTTCAGATTGCGATCGATGGTCAGGAGATTGGCGAGCCGGTCAATCTGTACCATGACGGCGGCTGGACGCTTGAAGAGCAGGAGCTGGGCGAGATAGAGCTGGCCGCAGGAATTCATAAAATCACGATTTCTAGCGTTGACAATGGCTCCGGAAGATTCTGTGCGCGTCTGGATGCGCTGAAGCTCAGTAAGACGGCGGAGGCGGAGGATCCGGTTGATCCTGAGATTCCTGTCGATCCAGATGATCAGAACCCGGACCAGAATCCCGATCCGGAGAAGCCGAACCCGTCAACCGGTGATTCCGGACTTCTGCTCGGCATTTCAGCGGCGTTTCTCATTGGCGCGACGGCTGGGATTGTGATCTGCCGCAGAAAAAACAATGCATGAAAAAATAGGAGGCGTGGCATAGTATGCTTGTAAAAATATTGCTTCTTGTTTTCCTGGCGGTTATCGCCGCGCTTCTTCTGTTTGTACTGTATGCAAAGAAAAGGCTTTCGGCAAAGGGCTGCACTTTAACAGCGGTTGTTTGCGCGGCCGTGCTGTGTGCGGTTGGAATCTATTTCTATGTCGGCAGAGGAGCTGCTGAACCGAAACCGGTGGAAAAGCCGCAGACGCTCAGCGCAAGAGAAGAGGGCAGAAGAACCATGGATATGATTATGTGGTATGATATCGACACGGGACCGACGACGAACGGCCGTCCGCAAAGAGGGTGGTGGCCGCTGAACCCGCAGCATCCCGACACAGTCCAGGTGAGCGGCAATTACCGGACGACAACGCCGCTGATGGGCCTATATGATCAAAGAGATCCGGAAACGGCCAGACAGCATTTGTATTGGATGTCAGCGCTCGGCTGCAACGGCGTGGCGGTAGACTGGACCAACTATACTTCTTACCGGCTGGAAACGCCGGGACAGGACTGGTATAAATACACATACGGCGTTTATGCAAACACGGAGGTGCTTCTAAAGGAGGCATCGGCGTCGCTTGGCTTCGAATCGCCCAAGATTTACATTACGGTGCGGCTCAGTGGGGAAAATTACGATGCGCTGAATGAAGTGCTGACGGATGTTTATACGCTGTACGAACAGTATCCTGATGCCTGGTATCGTCTGCAGGACGGGACCGATCGCGCTTCCAAGCCGTTTCTCATCATTTTTATTGATTCAGAGCTTCAGAAAAAAGTAGCGGAGGGGACTGAAATATTTGATGATGAGCGCTTCAATATTCGCTTCAGCAACGGCTATTTGTCTCCATATACGGAAGAGCAGAAGGATGGAAGCAAGTCCATTTCCGGCGATGTGCCGCTTTGGTTCTTTGTAGAATCTGAAGAGGATCCTGACGCCGGGGAAGGCATGTACCGTATTTTCCACAAAGACGCTGCGGATGGAAGCGTGGAGCAAATGATCGCCTGGGCCTCGCTCCATAAAGGCGGCGAGAACTGGGATGAGCTGAATCACATTGTAAACGGTCAGACGACGTTTGAACGTACGCTCCGCGGTGTGGCGGAGCTGTCTCCCAAAGCGCTTCTGATCAACCGCTTTAATTATGCGATGGCCTGGAAGGAGCAGCCGCAGGAGGGAGTGTCGCTGTATGGCAGCACCCATATTGAACCTAATGTGGATTTCGGTTTTCTTGTGTTTGATAATGTCAAAACAAATCTGTATAAGCTGAATTACTGGAAGCAGGAGGCGCCGCCTGCCCCTGAGGTCCTTTCTTCAGACGACGATGCGCTTTTCCTTTCCCTGGATGGCTATCCAACCGAATACCGGATTTCCTTTGATGCGGAGACGCAGGGGGAATGGGTCTATTACAATATTAATGACGGTGTCGAGCTCCCCGAAGAAAGAGACGGAAATGTCTGCTATATTCAGACGCGCAACACATTCGGAGAAAGTACCGTAACAGAATATACGATTCCGTCGGAATCGTAACAAAGAGAGGAGTCATTTTATGAAACGAAAAATAATAGCAAGTCTTTTGGCGGCAGTCATGGCTTTTGCAGGCGTTTTGCCGGCCCTGGCAGCTGTTCCGGAGCTCCCGGAAAGCTTTAACGAAGCATATGTAACCGATTTTGAGGGCTATGACGGCGTGCTTCCCGACGATTTCTACACGTATTTTAACACTTACGATGTAAAGGCGGAAAATGTCGTAACAGAAGGCGACAACACGTATTACAACGGCATGTTCCCTTCTGGGGCTTATGTGTATTCCATGTACGAGGTGATTGACTACCGTGTGCAGTTCGACATTAAAACGGCAATCCCCGGAAATTTGGCGGAAAATGCCTATAAATCCGCGTTGGCGCTGCACGTTCCCGCTGATTCCGTTGGCATGGTGATCGAGCCGGACAATGAGGATAAGGATCTGACGTCCTTCCTGGGCGCTGCCGGCGTGTTTATTTACTTTTTTGATAATATCCTGGAGGTAGGCGTACACACAAACAAAAATGGCGGCACGGCGGGACCGATTAACGGCGAGGCGACGACCGGCGTCGTAGAAAACGCGGCGGACAGGATGCTCGGCGCATACACCGTTTCCTACCAGTTCCAGATGCCCGAGGGCGTTAATTTCACGGAATTTACGTCTGTCTGCGTACAGGAGGAGAACGGCGAGATTGCCGTATACGTAGAAGATAATCTCGTCTGCACGATTACGATGTCCGAACCGGATGAGGTGACGACGCATTGGAATGAAAATTACTGGGATACTTCTCTGGCAGGAATGGAGCTCTTCTCCGGCGATTCCTATCGCAAGGTGGAAATCAAAGACGCTGAGGGTGCGGTTGTGGCTACCGTCGATGAAGCCGTGGTACCGGTAACAGGCCTGTTTGCTTTTATCAATCGCGCTAATAATTTTGGCCTTGATAACCTGGCTGTCTATGAGAAGGTGGAAGAAAGCACGCCGGCTCCCGAACAGCCTACGTCGGAGACGGAGCCGACTGCAGGAACAGACGGAACGCCTGCTGCGGAAAAGACGCCCGTACCGACGACGAATGGCAGCACAGAGGATGCGGACAGCGGAAACGGCTGGCTGGTTTATGTGCTGATCGGCGCGATTGCAGTTGTTGTAATCATCTTCGTCGTTGTGATCGTACGAAGCAAGAAAAAGAAATAAAGCGATCCATTAAGACCGCTTTATTCATAATCCTTTGTCTCAGGAGGAAGATAATTGCGCTTGGGAAGCTCATTATCTTCCTCTGCTTTTTGTTTGTCGTACTCCGCCCAATATTTGGGGCTGACGCCCGTAACCTTTTTAAAAACACGGGAAAAATAATAATTGTCTGCAAATCCGGACCGCCAGGCAATTTCCTGAATGGAAATCCCGGAATGGGCCTGAAGACAGAGCAGCTGCTTTGCAAAAGAGATTCGCTTCTGCGTGAGATACTGGAGCGGCGTCTTTCCGGTCTCCTGGAAAAATAATTTTCTAAAATAGTCTTCCGTTAACGGAATTTTTTGCAGTGTCTGCTGAATTTCATATTCCGGATTAGAAATATTGCTGATGATTTCATTGATGACAAGCGCTACATACTGATTGCTTTCCGCTTCTTCGGACAATGCCAGAATATAGTGAAACAAAACCGTATAGAGGCTGTCTATAATGTTTTGATAATTTTTGCGCTTCAAATGATATTCGTGATAGAGCTGCTTCATGATCGTCAGAAAATCGTTGTTCTCCGTATCCGGAAACTTCATATAAGAGAGTCTGTTGAAGTCGTCATCATTGAAGGTGTAATGATAATTCTGAAAGCCCGTATCGGAATAGTCCGTATGCGGGACATTCGGCGGGATCGCAAAAATATCGTTTTCCTGAAAAGGAATGATTTCTCCGTCAATTTCTACCAGACCGCTTCCTTTGGTATAGCGTACAATTTCCCAGAAATCATGCGTGTGAAGATTGATGCGGTACGTATTTTCATATAACCGGCCAACATATTTTATTTTCGGCATAAAATAAACTCATCCTTTTTCTTGTTCTTTCTTTTTCAGATTATAGCACAGTTTTGCGCTTTTGTCCATCAATAATATGTTTTGTGCAATTTTACCTTCAGCAGGCGCCCGATATAATGAGGGCAAATGAATCCTGCGGAAAGTAGAATGCAAAGGAGAATGAACGATGAGACAAAACGAAAGCGACATTTCCCCCACACTGGAGCTGCTGGACGAGCGGGCATGCGCCTATCAGCAGTGTCTGGTCTTTCTCAGGCAAGCGTATCCGAACGGCGCCGTAATGACATATGATCATACACAGGCGCGCGGTGCGGAACACGTATTGTTGGCAAAATTTGTAATTGGTGTCGGTGAAAGCGAGCCGCGCTGGCTTACTTATCAGGAATGCAGCGAGGAAACGACCGCAGACAATATCCCGGGCGGATTGAGAAGCGAAGTGAAGCTTCCGGACGGAACTTCTTTTCAGGCGTCTTGGTATCCTCTCCATTTTGGAAGAGAAAACATGCTCTGGGAGGGCGCGGCGCTGCTTCATATCCACAGTGATGCTCCGAGAAAATTCTGGCTGAAATTCGGCGCGGGAAATATAGCTTTTATGCATTTCTCTCCCAATCAGAGCATGGCCGGAGAAAAAATCGACTGCGAGCATGGCTCGGCTGAGCTGTCCGGCAATACGGTCCTGATCCGGCGCGAAGAGCGTCCGCTCGTCACGGCGGTAAAGGGGAGCTTCTCCGATCTCAAGATTGTGTCTTTAGAGGGCGATTTCGGAAGGTACGGCACGTATGCAGTGGCAAACGGAACGGGAACGGATTTGTTTGCCGTCGTTGGATTTTCAGAACAGGAAGAGCGTGCTGTCGAGCTGGCCGGATGCGATCCGGTAAAAGAGGAAGAACGCGTCATCCGCTATTATGATGATCTTCTGGCACAGTGGCGGATTCATACTCCGGATGCTGCGCTGAACGAAGCATTCGGACATGCGCTGCTGAATGTGGAATATGCATGGCTTCGTCCTTACGGCTGGATTGAAAGCATTCAGCACTGGCCTACGATGTGGCATATGGAGCATACTGCGGCAGAAGAATGGAATGGCCGATTCGACAGAGTGCGGGAATGTCTCCGCAGCCAGATGCAGCGCGTATTTGAAAGCGGCGCGATCCCTGATCTGTGCCCCGATGGTTCGGCGCGCCGTGACTGGGGCGGAAATAATCAGTTTTTTTTCCGGGAAGTAGAGCATTATATTAAAATGACAGGAGACCTCGCCTTTGCCGAGGAAGCGGAGCCTTTTCTGGAAAAAGCTTTATGGCAGAGCTTTGCGGAATACGATCCCGTTGGCAGCGGCGTAATCGGCTGGGGAACGCAGATCGGAAATCAGGAGGATTTCGAAAGCACCCCGGGAAAGGGTGCGGCAACCGGAATCGAAGGCGTGAGAATGATGGAAATCATGTCCTACATCAAATCGATCCTGGGAAAGCCGGAGGAGGCGGAGTTTTATTCCGCCGAAGCGGGCAGATGCAGGGCGGAATGGTATCGAACCCTATGGCTGAAGGATCTCGGCAGACCGGCATGGTACGAAGATATTTCCGGAGAGCTTCGTCTGGAAACAACGTATCACGGCATTACTTATCCCATCCTATACGATGAAATTGACGATCCTGATAAAGTTTCTGCGCTGGATCACCTGCTGCATCGAATGACTGGTCCGGAGGGCGAAATTTATCAGTCCAATCACTTTGGCGATCATGCGTATTGGGGCGTCCCCACGTGGGGAATGCAGTGCGGCTCGGACATGCAGCCGTTTGCTTCTGCTGCGTACGCCTCTGTTGGCATGAAAAAAGAAGCCGTGCGTCCGCTGTCCTTTATTGCGCGCAGAGTGTGCGGCAGCTATCAGCGCGGATCCTGGCCGGAAACGGCGAACGAAAAAAGATTTGCTTATTTTTCTCCTTCGGCAGCGGTATTTTCTCAGGCTGTTATCGAGTCGATTTTCGGCCTGAAGCGCGATATGCTGGAGAATAAAACGGTAATTGCGCCGTGTATTCCGGAGGACTGGCCGGAGGCTTCTCTGCAGCTGCCTGGCGTCAAAATCAGCTACACGTCCAAAACGAACGGCTTTTCGATGCAGCTGCAAATAGAGGATGACACGCGTAAGATTATACGCGTTCTTTGCCCGCCGTCTTTCCGCGTTACGGCCGAAGCGGAAGGGAAAAAATGGACGCTTGAGCCGGAGCTGCACTGCGGCTGGAGCAGCGTAGAATTTGAAGCAGGCTCCGGAAGAAATCTTACGGTATCCTGCTCTTGGGAACCCATTCAGATCCGCTGCACCTATGAGATGACGGCGGCCTGCGGAGATTCTTTTTCTCTGCGGATAGAAGGCGATGCGGAGCTGATCGGCGTGGAAGACCGCTGCGGTGTTTTCTCCTCGCTGGAATGGCAGAATAATAAACTCACGGGAACTGTTCGCCGCGATTTGCTGGAAAAATACGAATGCTACGGATGGTTCGGAATTCTCAATTTTGCCAGAAGAATGCTCTTTCTGCGTCTGCGGGCTGGAGGCAGGGAATTCCTGCATCCCTGCGCGCTGGTTTCTTTACCCGCGGTATATTGCCGCGCTGCCGCTGCGGCAGGGCAAAATTCCGTTTTAGTGGAAGTTTGGAATCAGTCTGAAAAGGCGCTTACAGGCGGATGGAAGCTCCTGATTGGCAGACAGCTTCTGACTGCGGAGGGAACCGTTCTGCCGAAGCAAAACGGAACGATCGTTTTCCCAATCCGCTCGGGTGAGATTCTTTTTTCTCCCGGTAAGAACAAAGCCACTTTGCAGGGCCCGATCCACTATCCGCTGGAGATCGAAGCTGCGCCGGAGCATGCGCAGGTCGTACCGATCCCAATCCCGGACGAGGCGTGCAAGCCGAGCGCATACTGGAGGGAAATCGGTCTGCATCCTTCGCACGGTCATATGATGCAGGGACCGGATTCCTTTATGAAAGGACTTTGGGAGCAGTACGGAGCCATTCCCATTTTGCCCTCCGTCCCGCTTTCTTTGAATCCGAATGGATTCCTTCCGTTCAGCAAAGAGAAGCATCCAGTTGTCACGATTTCGCTTGAAGGCCGGAAAATGAAAAAGCTTTACGTGCTTTTCAGCGCTTTTATCGACAACCATGACGTATTCAGCAGAATTTTCCGCGCAGAGGCGGAGGCCGTGAAAAAAGACTCGTATTTTCGTCCCGTCTATCTCTATGATGTTTATTATCCCGGCACTGCTGATATGGGCTTTGGAAATGCGGTGATTGCGGGGTTTGCAACTTATGCCCCGGATACGGACCGAAGCGAGGTCCCTGCGATGCCCGTCGCTCCGGGAGAAACGGATTACCGGCAGGCTCAGCCTCCGGCTTATCCGCAGCGAAGCCTCTGGTGCAAAAACCGCGCGATTGAGTGCTGCAGCACGGCCTCAAGGCTGCCCGTCGCGCTCCGCAGTTCAGCAAGCGCTAAACTTTATC
>ERZ1673695.636-NODE-636-length-49830-cov-14.873792_pt1 | contig 49830 bp, 49 predicted proteins | sample MGYA00580225_ERZ1673695 | MGnify/ENA primary metagenome ERZ1673695 (study PRJEB41218, sample SAMN15661739) | gut metagenome | host: Homo sapiens | place: Canada: London | collected 2015-08-20/2019-03-30 | study: EMG produced TPA metagenomics assembly of... | reverse complement strand
TTGAAGACTACATCTACAACGAAGTGAGATACAAGAGCCTCAAAGCAGCCAATCCGGAAGAGGCCGCCATACTCCTCAAAGAAGAGGAAAAGTCCATTAAAGACAGGTGGCGCTTCTACAGGCATATGGCTGATATGAAGATGGAAGGGTAAACAAAAATACGGCGAAAAGGGGAGGTCAAACAACTTCCCCTTTCGTATCTGCCAAAGTACTTGACAAACACTCTCTTTTCGCATATAGTATACTGCAGTCAGGATGAACATTTGATTTCACATGTTTTTTGTAAGTCATTTGCCCGCTAAATGAGTTACAAAAAGCATGTGAAATTTTTTTATCCCGAACAATATATTTGATGGAGGTACTGATTATGAATAGCGGTACTGTGAAATGGTTTAACCCGGAAAAAGGCTTTGGATTTATCTCGAACGACAACGGCGGCGAGGACGTTTTTGTGCACTTCTCAGCCATCACGGCTGAGGGCTTCAAGTCCCTTAACGAGGGACAGAAGGTCACCTTCGAGGTGGAGGCCGACCCCAAAAACAGCAAGAGAATGCGCGCCGTCAACGTCTGCGTTGCATAAAGAATAAAAGTTAAAACTTTACGCCCTCCCTGCACAGGGAGGGCGTTTTTTGTTCCGCCGTCTATTGCGGAGCCTCCGGCTCATACCGCCGCCCTGATCGCCGCGGCGTATTTTTTCCAGTAACCGGTCTTGTAATAGATACAGTTCAGCAGGAACATCAGCATCCAGCTTGAGACATAGAGATACCAGATGCCGGAGGGCGTCGGCCAGATAGAGAGAAATAAGCCGATCGCCGCTATGCGGTAGGCGAACTGCGTGAAGATTGAGACGACAAGGGGAAAGACCGTATCGCCGACGCCGCGGAAAAAGCTCTGCCAGGCGGTGGCAAGGCTGTAAAAGATAAAGGTCGGGGCGATTATATCCATGCACCGCCGCGCCTCAAAGAGGCCCTCCTCGTTGGAGGAGAAGATGCCCAGAATGGGGCCGGAGAAAAAGAAGAGCACGAACCAGAAGATGAAAGAGACGGCGGCGGCCATCAAGAGGCCGCTTTTAAGTCCCTGCAGCACGCGCTCATCTTTGCGGGCCCCCGTATTCTGCCCGACAAAGGTCGTGACCGCGGTGGCGATGCTGCTCAGCGGGATGAGCATGAAGCTCTCTATCTTAGATTCTATACCGCGCCCGGCCATGACCGCGACGCCGAATTCATTGATCTGCCTCTGCAGCACCATCATCGATATTATCATCAGCGAGTTCTGAAGCCCCGTGGGCACGCCGAGCTTGATTATGAGCATAAACATCTTTCCGCTGAAACGAAGCCCGCGCAGCCACAGCGATATCAGGCTGCCACAGCGGCTCAAATAGACGACGCAGCCCGCCAGCGAGACGCTCTGGGCGATCACCGTGGCCAGCGCCAGCCCCTCTATGCCCATGCCGAAAAGGGGAACGAAGAGCAGGTCGAGCAAGATGTTGATGAGCGAGGAGACGCCGAGCAGGACGAGCGGCGTCCGCGAGTTGCCGACGGCGTTCAGCAGCGCGGCCAGTATTGTATACCCGAGCGACGGTATGGAGCCCATAAATATTATGCGCAGGTAGGCGGCGGAGTCCGCCATGAGCGCGGGCGGCGTCGACATCAGCCGGAGGATCGGCTCTGAAAGGGCGGCGCCGAGCAGCGTGCATATCAGGCCGCCGCCTGCGAGGAGGACGGTGATCGTATCGACGGCGCTCCTGACCCGCTTCGTCTCCCCGGAGCCATAGAGCTGGGATATGACGATCGAAGCGCCCTGACCGATACCGAGAAACATGATCGTTACAAAAAAAACCACATAAAAACAGTTCGAGACCGAGGCAAGCGCCTCGCTGCCGATAAAACGTCCGGCGATCACCGCGTCGGCCATGTTATACATCTGCTGGAGGATGCCGCCCGCCATCACCGGCGCGCCGAAGACCAGCATCCGGCGAAGGGGATTCCCCTCGGTCATATTTATCTCTTTTTTTGCCATTCTGCGTTACCAGCTCTTCCGCATAACGCCCTGCGGCGGCGGACATTTCCCTCCGCCAAAGGGCTGTTTATATAATATATCCGCACCAAACTATACTAGTTAAGGCTAAATCTTATCTTATCACAGCCGCGTAAGGGACGCCGACCGGATGAAAAAGGCCGGCTCCCTCTCCGGGGACCGGTCCTTGTCCGCTCCGCGGCTCAGCAGATGATTCAAGAGCCGTTCTCAATAATCCGATCACATTACCGGAGGAGTATTGCAGGTCAAAAGACGTGCCTCTTTCGCGCTCATATTCTCCCAGTGGTGGGCGACCGTCCCGTCGTAGTATAAGAAGTCCCCGTCCCTCATGTCGAAGACCTCGTCGTCCCCGTAGAAGAAACGCACGCAGCCCTCAAGGACATAGAAAAACTCATCACCGGGATGGGATTTTGAATTTCCCGTGCTCATGCCCGCCGGCACGGTCAGCACTATCGGCTGCATCTTTGCCAGTCTGTTTAAGGTCAAATAGCGCACGGTGACGTAATCATCCCCTCTTGCGCACCACCTTACGACGAAGCCCTCTCCGTCAAGCACCGGACTTATCGAGGGGATCTCCTCCGTAAGCGTCAGGGTAGAGACTGGTATCTCAAAGGCCCCCGCCAACTTTCTCAGACTGTCGATACTTGGATTTGATTTGCCGTTCTCCAGCTTCGACAGCTGTGCCACAGACAGCTGGCACTGAGCGGAGAGCTCTGTCAAAGTCCAGCCTTTTTTCTTACGATGAAATTTTATCGTATCGCCAAGCTTCATCTGCAATTCCCCCATTTTCCATTTATGAAAATTTTTCATTAAAGGAAAAACAAACATAGTCTATCAAAGCCACTTAAAAAGTCAACAGACAGCCAATATTGTTTCCATCATTCACAAACGCTACGATATCAAAAGTCTAGCGGAAAGCCCGCCGGAAGTCCAGCCTCCATCTCTATTCCACACCGCATAAGAAGGGGGCGCTCCCTTGCTGCTGTCAACGATACGCCCCCGCCGCGGGGGCGGAGAGATGCCGTCAGAAAAATTCCTTTTTATATATCACAACAAAGTACAGCGCCACCGCGAGCGGGAAGAGCATATACCAGCCGGAGAAGGCAAAGACGGCAAGCGATAGCGTTCCCGAGAGCAGGCCGCAGATACGGCCGCTCCTTACCGGCAATACCTTCGCCGCGGAGAACATCCCCATCGTGTAGACGAGCAGAAAGGTGGCGCTGGGGATGCCTAGCAGCGGCTTGAGGTCCCAGGAGAGCGCCCAGCTCAGGAAGAGCAGCGAGAGGTTGAGGGGAACGAAGAGCTGCAGCGCACGGAAGGGCGTTCCATACAGAGGGTGAAGCTCCCCGAAGCATTTCGGAAAATACCCCTCTCGCGCCTGTGCGTAAAAGAGGCGCGAAAAGCCCGCGATATAGGTATGGACGGGGCAGTAGCAGACGACGAAGCCGAGCAGGCCGACAAGCACCGCCGCGGGCTCTCCCCAGCGCAGTTTTATCAGAGAGACCATCGCGATATTGGGGTTGCCGCTTTTGTAGACGCCGCTGCCGACCACCACGAGCGCGATCGCGAGATAGACGATATTGACGATCACATGGGCCGCTCCCAGGCTGAGCGGGATGTCGCGGCGCGGGTCTTTGAATTCCTCCGCAAGGTGGCCGATCATCTCCCAGCCGAGGAAGGCGAAGAAGAGCAGGGACATCGTGTGGCCGACGGCGCCAAGCCCGTGCGGCAAAAAAGGCGTAAAGTTCGCCGGACGGATCTCCGCGAGCGAAGAGAGGACGACAAATATAAGTATCAAGAGTATCGCGCTGACGATGAAGAGCTGGCTCTTGCCTGAGAGCTCTATCCCGCGCAGGTTCAGAGCGACCGCCGTCAGGATCAGCGCGCCGGCCGCGATATGGGCCGCGCCAGTGCCCCAGCCAAAGAGGCTGCAGAGGTAGTTTGCCCCGATGAGCGCCGTCGGCGGCAGCCCTATCGGCATCGCGGAGAAGATGAGAAAGCCCGCCAGCCTTCCCATGCCGGGACCGAAGGCCTGCTGCGCATAGGCGGCGATCCCGCCCGAGTTGGGGTAGCGCGAAGACATCTGAGCGATCGCGGCAAGCATCGGCAGGGAGATGAGCCCCATCAGCAGCCAGCTCGCGAGCGAGGCGGGACCCGCTATATCCGCGGCAATCGCCGGAAGGACGAGTATTCCCGCGCCGATGACGGCGCCGATGGTCATCGCCGTCCCCTGAAGCCAGGTTATACTTTTTTTGAGCTCTCCGCTGCTCGCCATTTCTCCCCTCACTCTTTCACCTTTTGTATATGTCTGTACAGCGTCTCATAGAGCTGTCTCGGCTCAAGCGGTTTTGTAAGATGGTCGTCCATCCCCGCGGCCTTGGATTTCTCCACGTCGTCGCTGAAGGCGTTGGCCGTTATCGCGATTATCGGCACATTCCGCGCGTCCGCGCGGGTGAGACGCCGTATCTCTTCCGCCGCCGCGAGGCCGTCGAGCACCGGCATCCTCACGTCCATCAGGACGGCGTCGTATCCGCCCTCTTGCGAGGCGGAGAATTTTTCCACTCCCTCCCGGCCGTTCAGGGCGACGTCTACCGCCACCCCCTTTTTTTCAAGGAGGATCTTCGTTATCTGGACGTTGAGCGGATGGTCTTCGCAGAGCAGCACCCTTCTGCCGCTGAGGTCAACATTTGACGACGCGCAGCCAGAGACGCCGTCCCCGCCGGCATGCTCAAAGTCTATCTCTATCGTTATCTCCGTACCCTCGCCGCGGCGGCTCTTCACCTCTATGGTAGCTCCCATCAGGTCAAGTATCCGTTTAACGATGGCCATTCCCAGCCCTGTGCCGACGGTCGCGGCGTTAACGTCGTTGTATTCCTGCGCAAATGGTTCAAATATCCTCGCGAGAAACTCCTCGCTCATGCCGATGCCGTTGTCACGGATCGTGATCCGGTCCCGGGAAATCTTATCCGAGGTGAAGAGACGTCTGACGATAAACTCTATCCGCCCGCCGTAGGGCGTGAATTTCGCGGCGTTTGAGAGGAGGTTGACGAGTACCTGCTGCACGCGGACCCGGTCAATCATGATGGCGCCAAATTCAACGCCCTCGAAGTCCGCCGCCAGCGTGATATTTTTTTCGCTCAGCGTAGGCTCCATAAGCTCCACGAGCGAGTCGAAAAGCTCTTTGGAGTTAACTACCTCCGGCTTCAGGGTTATCTTGTCGCTCTCGATCTTGCTCATATCGAGGGTGTCGTTTATAAGGCTCAGCAGATATTTGCAGGAGTCGTCTATCTTATGCAGATACTCTTTTATCTGTCCGATATCATCCGAATCAAGGGAGAGCTTTGTAAAGCCGACAATGCCGTTCATCGGCGTGCGCATGTCGTGGCTCATACGCGCAAGAAAATCGCTCTTTGCCCGCTGAGCGCTCCCCGCCTCGTTCTCAAGCTCGATCTGCGCCGTGATGTCGCGGCCTACTGCGCAGATGCCGATCACCTCTCCGGCGGCGTCCCTGATCGGGTATTTTGAGGTCGAAGAATATCTCTTGCGGCCCCCGCTCCCCGGCAGCGGTTCGATATAGTCGAGAACGGGGACACCCGAGGCGAGCAGCTTTTTGTCGTCGGCGATGTAATGTTCCGCCAGCTCAGGACCGAAGAGGTCGCGGTCGCTCCTGCCGACCAGCTCCGCGGGGGAGGAGCAGCCGACCAGCTCCGCAAAGGTCTGCGAGGCGCCGGCGTATACGGAGTCTTTATCTTTAACGCAGATAAAGTCCGGGGTATTCCTCAAAAATTCTTTGAGATAGCACGACATTATGTCATTTGCCTTCATTGCTTTATCCGCGCTCCGTCCCGTGAGATGATAAAAACATTCCCGTCTTTGTCCGAATCTGGTCTTCTGGCGACATTATACTGTAAATTCTGATTTAAGACAGCGGGCAATACAAAAGGAGAGGCCGAAGCCTCTCCTTGATTATAGCTTCTTTGAGAGAAGTTAAAGCTCTCTCGGCTGCGCGTTGTAGTGCGTGTGGAGAAGGTGGTGCGCCTTCTCTCCGAGCGGTTTGCCGAGCCACTTCTCGTAAAGGGCGGCGATGTCGGGGTTCTTGTGCGACTGGCGCAGCGTTTTGGCTTCGTCGACGCTGTAAAGAGCCGCCGTACGCGCGGCGCGGATCTCCGCGTTGACCGGCTGGGGCTGTCCGCCGCCGCCGATGCAGCCGCCGGGGCAAGCCATGACTTCGATGAAGTGGTAGTCGGCCTTGCCGGCGCGGACCTTGTCCATGAGGATCTTCGCGTTCTTCAGCGTATGGGCGACCGCGAGTTTGACGTTGACCTTTTCACCGTTGACCGGCACTTCGATCGTCGCCTCTTTGATGCCCTCCATACCGCGCACGGGCTGGAAGATGATCCCGGGGATATCCGCGCCGCTGTTGAGCACCGAATAGACGGTACGCAGAGCCGCCTCCATAACGCCTCCAGTGACGCCGAAGATGGCGGCGGCGCCGGTCGAAGAGCCAAGCGGGCTGTCATATTCCTCTTCGGGGAGGTTCTTGAAGTCGATGCCGGCGTTCTTGATCATACGCGCGAGTTCGCGGGTCGTAAGAACTGTGTCGACATCGGGGATTCCGGGATTGCTCTGGAGCTGCGGGCGCACGCACTCGGCCTTCTTCGCGGTGCAGGGCATGATCGAGACGCTGTAGATGTCTTCAACGGCGATACCCTGCGTCTCGGGCCAGTAGGTCTTGGCCAGAGCGCCGAACATTCCCTGCGGCGATTTCGCCGTCGAGAGGTGCGGCAGAAGGTCGGGATACTTGATCTCGATGAAGTTTATCCAGCCAGGCGAGCAGGAGGTGATCATCGGCAGCACGCCGCCGTTGACGACGCGGTCGAGGAACTCGTGTCCCTCTTCCATGATCGTAAGGTCGGCGGAGAAGTCGGTGTCAAATACCTTGTCGAATCCCAGCCTGCGCAGCGCGGCGACCATTTTGCCGGTGACGACTTCGCCGGCCGGCAGCCCCAGCGCTTCGCCGAGGGCGACGCGCGTCGCGGGAGCAGTCTGGACGATCGTATATTTCTTGGGATCGGCGAGGGCGGCGAATACCTTTTCGGTGTCGTCGCGCTCACAGATGGCGGCCGTCGGGCAGACCGCGGCGCACTGTCCGCAGTAGGTACAGGCGACCTGGTCGAGTCCGAGCCCAAAGGCCGGTTCGACGATGGTCTTGAAGCCACGGTTCACGAAGGCGTAGACGTCAAGGCCCTGACGCTCGTGGCAGGCTCTGATGCAGCGGCCGCAGAGGATGCACTTATTGGGGTCGCGCACAAGGCTCGGGTTGCTCTCATCTTTTTCAGCGGAGCGCGTAGCGCCGGTATAGGGCACTTCGCGGATGCCGAGGTCGGCGGCCGTCTGCTGAAGTTCGCAGTCCTGGTTCTTCTGGCAGAAGAGGCAGTCCTGCGGATGGTTCGCAAGAAGGAGCTCGACGACCGCTTTGCGGGTCTCGCGTACCTTCGGAGTGTTCGTATATACTACCATACCGTCCGCTACGGGATAGACACAGGCTGCGCCGAGTCCGCGGCCGCCGACTATCTCAACTACACAGACGCGGCAGGCGCCCTCTTTGGAAAGCTCCGGGTGATAGCAGAGCTGAGGAATGCGGATTCCGGCTTTGGCAGCGGCTTCGATCACGGTAAAATCGGATGGCACCTCTACTGTTATGCCGTCTATAGTAACCTTAACAAGTTCCATATTCTTTTTACTCCCCTTCCATTAGCCGAAATTAGCCGCGCACGATCGCTTTGAACGGGCACTTCGTCAGGCATGCGCCGCACTTGATGCACTTGGCCGCATCGATGACATACTTCTGTTTCGGTTCGCCGCTGATCGCATTGACCGGGCAGTTCTTCGCGCAGAGGCTACAGCCTTTGCATGCGTCGGTGATCTTGTAGGTCAGCAGGTGGTGGCAGGCGCCGGCCGGGCATCTCTTCTCCTTGATGTGCGCCTCATATTCGTCTCTGAAGTAGCGCAGCGTGGAGAGGATGGGGTTCGGGGCCGTCTGGCCGAGGGCGCAGAGCGCACCGGCCTTGATGGAGGAGGCAAGCTTTTCCAGCTTCTCGATATCTCCGTCTTCGCCTTTGCCGTCCGTGATCTTTTCGAGCATTTCAAGCATGCGTTTGGTACCCTCGCGGCAGGGCGTGCACTTACCGCAGGATTCCGACTGTGTGAAGTTGAGGAAGAACTTAGCGACGTCGACCATGCAGGTCTCTTCGTCCATGACGACGAGTCCGCCGGAGCCCATCATCGCGCCCGCGGCGATGAGCGAATCATAGTCGACCGGGGTGTCGAGAAGCTGCTCGGGGATACATCCGCCGGAGGGACCGCCGATCTGGACGGCCTTGAACTTCTTGCCGCCGATGATGCCGCCGCCGATGTCAAAGATGATCTCGCGCATCGTGATACCCATCGGGACCTCCGCGAGTCCGGTGTTGTTGATCTTACCGGTCAGCGCGAATACCTTGGTTCCCTTGGACTTCTCGGTTCCCAGCTTCGCGTATTCCTCCGCTCCGACGCGGAAGATGTAGGGGACGTTGGCAAATGTTTCAACGTTGTTTATGTTCGAAGGCTTTTCCCAGAGCCCCTTCACCGCGGGGAACGGCGGGCGGGGACGCGGCATGCCGCGCTTGCCTTCGATGGAGGCCATCAGGGCCGTCTCTTCGCCGCAGACGAACGCTCCGGCGCCCTCTTTGATATGGATGGTGCAGTTAAAATCCGTACCAAGGATATTCTCGCCGAGCAGTCCCGCCTCTTCGGCCTGGGCGATAGCCTGCTTCAGACGCTTGATCGCGAGCGGATATTCGGCGCGGCAGTAGATATAGCCTTCGTCGGCTCCGATCGCGTAGGCGCCGATGATCATGCCTTCGAGTATCGCGTGCGGGTCACCCTCAAGCAGCGAACGGTCCATGAACGCGCCGGGGTCGCCCTCGTCCGCGTTACAGATGATGTACTTCTTGGGTCCAGGCGACTTCTGGCAGAAGCCCCACTTCATGCCGGTGGGGAACCCGCCGCCGCCGCGGCCGCGGAGGCCGGTCTTCTTCATCTCTTCGACGACCTGCTCCGGCGTCATCGTGAGAAGGACCTTAGCCAGTCCTTCGTAACCGTCGGCGCCGATGTATTCCTCGAGCGAATCGGGGTTGATGTGGCCGCAGTTCTTAAGCACGAGACGATGCTGCTTCTTGTAGAAATCAATGTCGGCATAGTCGGGAACGCTCTGCGCCGTGAGCGGCTCCTTGAAGAGGAGGCGGCCGACGATGCGTCCCTTGATGAGATGCTCCGAGACTATCTCGGGAACGTCAGATTCCTGAACGTGCGTGTAGAAGGTTCCTTCGGGATAGATGATGACGAGGGGACCCTGTTCGCAGAATCCCTGACAGCCGGTTTCGACTATCTTTACCTCTTTATCAAGGCTGTTGGCCTTGAGTTCCTCTTCAAGCTTTGCGATTACCTTTTTTGAACCGGAGGAGACGCAGCCCGTTCCGGTGCAGACCAGTACGTGAGCTCTTACGAGAGCCATTTAAAATTCCTCCCTTCGACCTATGCTTCTTTGTTGGGGATCTTGGCTACCACAAGATCCTCGACGACGACGCCGTTGATGAGATGATCCGCGATGATGCGCGGGACATCCGTCGGGCTGACAGGGCCGTAGGTGACTCTGTCTTCGCCGGGGCGCACTATGTCGAGAAGAGGTTCTTTCTGGCACATGCCGATGCATCCGGTCTGGAGAACCGCCACGTCGTGTATGTTGCGCTTGGCAAGCTCCTCGAGGACCGCCGTCATTACCGCGCGCGCGCCGGCGGCGATGCCGCAGGTGCCCATGCCGATGATGATCTGTCTGTCGTTGAGCTTTCTAGTTTCAGTCTGTTTTTTGGATTCAGCCTTTATCTTACGAAGATCTTCAAGACTCTTGATTGCCATTTAAAGTTCCTCCCTTATTCCTAAGCGTACTTGTCCAGTATCGGACCGACCGACTCGGGCGTAAGTCTGCCGTGCGTCTCGTCGTTGACCATGAACACCGGGGCGAGGCCGCATGCGCCGATGCAGGCCACCGTCTCAAGCGTGAACTTGAGGTCGGGGGTTGTGACCTGGCCCTCTTTGAGGCCGAGCTTTTCGCGGATGGCGTTGAGAACGCCCTTCGCTCCGCGAACATGGCAGGCCGTACCCTGACATGATCTGACGATGTTCTTTCCGCGCGGCTCAAGATGGAACTGAGCATAGAATGTCACCACGCCGAATATCTGGCTGACGGGGACATCAAGCTGATTACTGATTTCGATCAGGACCTCTTTCGGCAGATAGCCGAAGATTTCCTGTGCCTGTTGAAGCACGGGAATGACGCTTCCCTTAGTGCCGCGGTATTTGCCGAGGAGCTCAGCAAGCTGCTCCCACTGCTTTTCCGACGCTTTCTCCACCATAAAACGCACCCTCCTTAAGTTGTCTCCTTCTCAGGCCCTCCCGCCTGAAAAGATGAAGATGTAACCCCAATAGAAAAGTTACAGGTAATCCGCACGCCTCAAAAACGCTCGTAATGAGACACTCTATATTGGCAGACGTACTGTGCGAGACAGCACTTGCGAAAAAGTACACAAAGCATGTTTATTATAGCCCCTCTATGAGAATAACTGCAACCGAAAATCTCTTTTTTCAGACAAATAAAATTATATTTATGCTTTTTTGTCCATTTTTGTTCACGGTTTATGTCATAAAAACACCTTGTATTTCCGAAAATTCCGTTTTTTCTTACCGTCAAACACAGAATTTTTAGGTTTTTTTCGCTTCGTTTAACAAATCTGCGCCAAATTCAAATATATGATCCATACGGTGAGAGTATTCTTTCTCTTTATTAAAAATCAATAAAAACGTATAATGGCCACCAAATATAAAAAATGACGCCGTAGGAGGAATTTATAAATGCCGGAGGCGGTAATAAACGGCAAAAGGGTCTCCTTTGAGCCGGAAATGACAATATTAGAGGCGGCGGCGCGCGCCGGGATAACGATCCCGACGCTCTGTTACCATCCGGCGCTTGAGACATTCGGCGGCTGCCGTATCTGCCTGGTAGAGGCGAAGGGCTTTTCCAAACTCCTTCCGGCCTGCACGACCCCCTTTTCGGAGGGCATGGAAATCACCACGGAGAGCCCTCTTATCCGCGATACGCGCCGCGCCATCGTGGAATTGATGCTGCTGCGCCACCCGTTCGAATGCCTTTACTGTCACGCGAACGGCCGCTGTGAGCTGCAGAGGCTCGTCTATAATCTCGGGATCAAAAGAGATTCCTTCCCCGGACGCGCGGACCGTTCGCCGACGCCGCATCCCGTCGACGAATCAAATCAATTCTTCATCCGCGATACCGACAAATGTGTGCTCTGCGGCCGCTGCGTGCGCGTCTGCGAGAGCCACGCGCAGTACAGCGCCATCGACTTTCTGAACCGCGGCATCAAGACGGTGATACAGCGCCCCGCGGATTTCGGCATCGAGTCCTCCGACTGTAAATTCTGCGGCCAGTGCGTCGCCGTCTGCCCCGTCGGAGCCCTCGCCGAGAGGCCGGCGCTCGGCGGCGGCCTCGCCGCCGATATAAAACGCGTAAAGACGGTCTGCCCCTACTGCGGCGTCGGCTGCTCCGTCGTCGTCGAGGTAAACCGGCAGGGCAGGGTGACAAACGTCACCACCGACCACACCGACACGGACTCTCTCAACCAGGGCAGAAGCTGCGTCAAGGGACGCTTCGGATGGGAGTTCGTGAACAGCCCCGACCGCCTGACGACGCCGCTGATAAAAGAAAACGGAGAATTTCGCGCCGCCTCCTGGGATGAGGCGCTCGACACGGTGGCGGCGGGACTTCGCCGCAACATGGGACGCGCCGGCTTCTTCACCTCAGCCCGCTGTACGAACGAGGAAAACTATCTCATGCAGCGCTTCGCGCGCGAGGTGATGTCCACCAACAACGTCGACCACTGCGCCCACCTCTGACACTCCGCTACGGTGGCGGGTCTCGGCGAGACCCTCGGAAGCGGCGCGATGACAAACGACTATGAATCGATCAAACATGCCGATACAATCATGGTGATCGGCTCCAACACGACGGAGGCCCACCCGGTCATCGGCGCGATGATCAAAGAACGCGTGCGCGCGGGGGCCAAGCTTATCGTCTGCGACCCGCGCCTCATCGAGCTGCACCGGTACGCCGACGCGTCGGTGCGCCAGAGGAGCGGCTCCGACGTCGCGCTGGTCAACGCGATGATGCACGTTATATTAAAGGAAAGGCTTCACGACGAAGCCTTCGTCAGAGAGCGCGTCGAGGGCTTCGAGGCGCTCAAGGCCCTCGTTCAGAGATACACCCCCGAATACGCCGAAGAGATAACCGGCGTGCCGGCGGAGACGATAGTCAGGGCGGCGCGCCTCTACGGCGGCGCGAAAAACGCCGCAATCTTCTACACGATGGGCATCACGCAGCATATCACGGGGACGAACAACGTGCGCAGCCTCTGCAGCCTCGCGCTGCTCTGCGGCAACCTCGGACGGCCCGGCACCGGGGTAAACCCGCTGCGCGGCCAAAACAACGTGCAGGGAGCCTGCGACATGGGATGCCTTCCCGCTACGCTGCCGGGATACCTCAAGGTGAACACCGGGACCGCCGCGGAAAAGACACGCGCCCTTTGGGGAAGCGCGCCGCCGGAAAAGGCGGGACTCACCGTCGCGGCAATGATGGAGGCGGCGGCGAAGGGCGATATCGGGGCACTCTTCATCATGGGTGAAAACCCCGCCGTCACCGATGCCAACACCGGCCACGCCGTTCACACCCTGAAAAACTTAGACTTCCTCGCCGTGCAGGACATCTTCCTCACCGAGACGGCGCGGCTCGCGGACGTTGTGCTGCCGGCCGCCTGCTGGCCTGAAAAAGAGGGGACCTGCACCAACACGACGCGCGCCGTGCAGCTGCTGCGCAAAGCCTGCGACCCGCCAGGCGAGGCGCGCGACGACTGGCGCACCTTCGTTGAACTCGCAAAGCGCTTCGGCCATTCGTGGCGCTTCGACAGCGCCAAAGACATCTTTGAAGAGATACGGAAGGCCAACCCCGCCTACGCGGGCATGAACTACGAACGGCTTGAGAGGGGATATCTGCAGTGGCCCTGCCCTGATGAAAACCATCCGGGAACGCCGGTCCTGCATAAAGAAAAATTCGCGCGCGCCGGCGGCAAAGCCATCTTCTCGCCCTGCGAATGGAGCGCGCCGCACGAATGGCCCGACGGCGAATACCCCTTTATCGCCACGACGGGGCGCAGCCTGTTCCACTATCATTCAGGAAGCATGACGAGGCGCGGCGCGCCCGGACGGCACCTTAAAGAGCTCTACATAGAAATCAACCCCGCGGACGCGAAAAACCTCGCGCTGGCCGAGGGGGAGACGCTCACCGTGACCTCCAGGCGCGGCTCCGTCTCGGGGCGCGCGCGGATCACGGAAAAGGTGGCTCCGGGAATGGTCTTTCTGCCGTTCCACTTCGCCGAGGCCCCGGCCAACCTGCTGACGGCGGCGGTCTGGGACCCGACCTCCGAGACGCCCGGCTTCAAGGTGAGCGCCGTGAGGCTCTCCAAGGGATAGCGCCGTGACCCGCGCCATTGGAGGCTCGCTCCTGCTGCTTGCCGGGGGGCTTGGCAGCCGCATGTGGGGAAAAAATAAACTATATCTCGAACTCGGCGGCGCGCCGCTGCTCGGGCAGATCCTGACACGCCTCTCGCCGCTCTTTGGCGAAACGCTGCTGCTCGCGGCAAAGGGCGGCGCGCGGGAGGCGCGGGAGAGATTGGGACCGCTGCTTAACAGGTGGAACGTCCGCATAACGGAGGACCGCGCCGAGGGGCGCGGCCCCCTTGAGGGACTCTGCCGGGGGCTTGCGGCGATGAACGGCGAGTGGGGCCTCCTGCTCGGCTGCGACATGCCCTTCGCGGACGAAACGGTACTGCGCGGCATGGCGGCCCTCCGCACGGAGGAGACCGACGTGGTGACGGCGGAGATCGGCGGCTGGCTTGAGCCGCTGCACGCCTTCTACAGCCGCCGCTGCCTGCCCCGCGCCGAAGCGGCGCTCGCGCAGGGCGGACGGATAAAGGCCTTCTACCGCGAATCGCGCCTCACCATCCTGAACGAAGAGGCGCTCTCGCGCCTCTCTCCCGGCTACAAAAAATCCTTTACAAATCTCAACACCCCCGGCGATTTGTCGATGATTATGCGCTCATAACGGCGAAATAAGGGTATAATTTCTCCTGGTTCAGCAGATTTTTATCAAGGAGGTGTCTCCGTTCCTATGCCATCGGGAGAACTAGACAACGCGCGTCCGGCGGGACCGCGCCTTTATGACTATATAATCATCCTCGTCACCGTCACGATCTGGGGCGGCAGCTTCGCCTCGACAAAATACGCGCTCGCGCAGGCGGAGCCCTCGCTGATCCTGCTGCTGCGCTTCCTCTTCGGCATCCCGGTGCTCGCCGCCGGCTGCCTCTTTGAAAAAAGCCTGCGGCTGCCGACGAAAGAGGAGGCGGTCATACTGCTCCTCATCGGCTTCCAGGGCATCTTCTTCCACCAGGGGATACAGGCCGTGGCGATGAAGACCGCCGGCGCGGGCAACGCGAACTGGATGATGGTCGCCTCTCCCGCGATCGTCGCTGTGCTCGGACGCGTCTTTCTCGGGGAAAAAATCTCGCGCGCCGGCGTGCTCGGCCTCATCCTCTCCGCCGCCGGCGTCATGATGGTGCTCGCCTGGGGAACGGTGAAAGAGACCGCCGAAACCGGCTCCTTCGGCACCGTGGGCGACTACATCATCCTGCTATCCGTACTCAACTGGGCCGTCTTCCTTGTCGCTTCGCGTAAATTCCTCAAAGCCAAAATGTCTCCCGCCTTTTCCATCTTCTGGGAGATAGTATTTGCCTTCTTCTACGCGCTCGTCGCCAGCTTCATCGTGGGCACCGATTTCTCCCAAATACCCACCTTCACCGTACAGACCTGGCTCTCGATAATCTTCCTCGGCGCGCTCTCCTCGGCCTTCGCCTACCTGCTGTGGTATCAAGCCCTCGCCGTAATGCCCGTCGCGAAACTCATCGTCTTCCAGTTCCTCCAGCCCGTCGCGGGCATGGTCATTTCCTACTTCCTCATCGGCGAACGCTACACCCTCTGGCTCCTGCTCGGCGCGGCGATGATCATGAGCGGCATCTGGCTGGTAAATAAAAAATAGCGGCGCCCGCCCTCTTGTTGACAGCCTGCGCACCTGATGCTATCGTTGAAAAAATGAATTACACAAGGGGTGCCTGTTTGACCGCATTGTAAGGGAGACCAAACCGCATAAGGGGACTGCGTAAACGGTGTTTTATACCGTATTATGTTGGTATGTGGTTTTGCTTCATACAGGGCGGTGACGGGCGTACCAGCAAATGGCCTCTCGCCGGGCTCGGTTTCGGCCGCACCCTTTGTTCCGTATGGGCAAGTTCCCGTAAATCCAACCCTCCCCGCCCGATAAAACCGTAAAAAAACCGAGACGCTGTCCGCCGCAGAGTGACGCCAGCGGCATATGATTGATAATGGAGGAAACGACAGAATGATATACAGAAGAGAAGAGGAAAGTGACCACGCCGAGGTCTGCCGTGTAGTGGAGAGGGCCTTTGAAAACGCCGAACACCGCGACGGCACTGAACATGAGCTTGTAGCGCGGCTCAGAAAAAGCGGCGCTTTCGTACCCGAACTTTCGCTGGTCGCGGAAGAAGAGGGACGGATCGTCGGCCACATCATGTTTACCAGGATCGGCCTCGGAGAGGCCCGCGCGCTGGCGCTGGCGCCGCTCTCGGTCCTGCCGGAGTTCCAGCGGCGCGGCGTCGGCTCGCGGCTCATGGCGGAGGGGCACCGGATCGCCAAAGAGCTCGGCTACGAATTTTCCGTCGTTCTGGGAAGCGAGAACTACTATCCGCGCGCCGGATACCGCCCGGCCTCGGAGTTTGCCATCAAAGCGCCCTTCGACGTTCCGGAGGTAAACTTCATGGCCCTGCCTCTGCGCGAAGGGCTCCCCGCGCCCAAGGCGGCGGTGGAATACGCGGAAGAATTTTTCGCGTAGGGGAGCATAATGGCAAAGGAGGCGCGCGGTCGGTGCCGCGCGCCTCCTTTGCTCCCGTTAAAAATTCACTTCTTCTGGCCGCCGCGGTTCTGCTGAGGCGGCCACATATAGGCGGTACCCGCCTATCTCTCCCTTTTGCCCCTTATCAGCAGGCAGGGAAGCATGGCCAGCAGCGCGAGCGCGCCGGCGCCGATTCCGTTGCAGCCGCCTGAGCCGCCGCCGTGGACCACCGTCGCCGCCGTCACCTTCACCTCGCAGGAGGCGCTGTAATTGCCGTCTTTTGTGACCGCCGTTATCACGCAGGTTCCTTCGCTTTTGGCGGTAACCTTACCCTCTTTGTCCACCGTGGCGACCGACTCTTTGCTGCTGCTCCAGGTCAGCGGCTGTTCGGCGATACCCCGGAAGGAGGCGGTTATCTTTTCCGTCACGCCTTTGCTGACCGTCATCGCCGCGGGTGTGAGTATCAGGCCGGAAGCCTGAGGCTTTTCCGTCACCGTGACGGTACAGAAAGCCTCTTTACCGCTTGTCTTCGCTGTCACCGTGACCTTCGCGCTCCCCGCCTTCAGCGCGCTGACGACTCCCGTCACGGGGTCGACGGCGGCGACATCCGGGCTGTCGCTGCTCCAGGTTACCTCCTCCAGCGCCCCCTCGGGCGCAAAGGATACCGTGAGTTTTTTGTCATAACCCTTTACGAGGGTCAGCTCCGAGGGATTTACGGTCACAAATTTTGTCTCCGGGCGCGGCTCTTCCACATCTTCGGAGAGCGGCTCTATCGTTCTGCCGCTTCCCGCGATACAGATCGGCACGCCCGCAAAATCCGTCTTATAGTCGTCATTGTCATTACGGCCCTCGACGAAAATATAGACCTCCTCGCCCTCGCGGTATTCGGGGATGACGAAGGTGGCGGCGCCCGACGCGTCGGCCGCCGTTTCAAGGCTCTTTATCCGTCCGTAATAGAGGGAGCGGTCGCCGCTCGTGATAACGGCGGTGAGGTGGTAGCCCGCGCCCGTGGAGGCTCCGGAATATTCCAGCGTCACGTCGACGCTTGTACCAACGACGATGGGAGCTGAGGTTACGGAAGAGGCCAGTTTATATGTATTTGTCGCGAGGGTCAGTTTGTGTTCATCTCTTCCCTTATCGTCGGAGGTGTAGCTCTGCTTATAGAGCGAGGCGGTCAGGTCATCCTGTTTCCCGCCTGCGGCGGGAGATGTGAAGATGATGTTTTCAAGATTCAGACGGAAAGCCGGACGAAGGCCGACAGCCCCATTGCTAACGTAGTCATAGTAGAGGTAGCCGTCGCTATAGATGCATGACGCATAGTCCACGAAGCTGCCGGGGGAACGAAGCCACCAAAAACCATACTTTTTATTATCTACCGTATTTTTGTTGACTCCCTGCGCCACGCCGTAATCGCTCAGCTCCGTTTTACGGGAATTACTATCGACAAAACCATAGGCAGAATTTCCCGCCTCGGCGTAGGAAAGGAGGAATATTTTATCAGTCGTATTGGGACCGGAGGTGACCGTACTGTCCTCATAGACACTCGAGTTGTCCACATCAGTACTTATTATCCCGCTGCCTTCGCCCACAGAGAAGGCCTTCCCGTAGAAGGAATAACCCTTTAGGTTCCTCACCTTTATCTTGGTCACGTCCGCGGAGACCGACTCGACATATTCTTTGCCGTTGAGGAATTTGCGGATCTGCGATTCGCTCCACCAGGAAGCCCACTCCAGTCCACTATCTGGGTTGAATGGCACGCCGCCGTCCAGTATCTTTTCCGAAAGCATGAGCGCCGTCTTATCGCCGCTCACTTCGAGCACGCGCCAGAGAACGGGCTCCACCTTGAAGTCATCCGATGTGCCGGACTGCGGGTATGTCCCGTAATAGACAACGTCCGCGCTCGTCAGCGCCGCGGCGTTCCGCGCCGCGCCCAATATTAGTGTAAGTGACAGTAAGAGAAAGATTAAGAGAGAGGGTGAGCGACAAAGTAAACTTGATTTTAGTTCTTTTGGGGGGGGGTATTCCGGTTTAGCTTATGGTCATTATGATGTTTTTTCATCTTTTTTGTCTCCTTATTAAGTATTTTTACTGTGGATATTTTGTTGGTTCGCGCATTATCCTACCGCAGTTTTTGGCGTTTGTGAAGCCTTTTTATTTTTCTCACAGTTATTCCTCTGCCATTATTCCACTGTCAGCGCCTCCCTCACCTTCACGCGGATTTTTTTTGAGCCGTTCCGCCGCCTCACGCTGGCTCCAACCCTCCGACAGCGCCCGCGTAATCTCAAGCTCCTTCGCGGTGAGGACGCCGCCGAGCGTCGCCCACAGTTCGGCCTCCGTGTATCTCTCCTCCTCCGCGCCAAAGACCTCTTCCGGCTCCTCCAGCAACAGTTCGCCGTCCTCGGCGCGCGCCCTGCGCAGGCGGGCCGCCGCGTCCTCATCCGCAGAGGTTAACGCGACACTCATTTCCCTTAAGGATCGCTTTTACTTTTGCAATTAACAAAAGCCCCGAAAATTTGAATTCCTGTCTTGACAGGGAGATAATATCGGCGTATCATTCACTTCACCAACGAAAAGTGGTAAAGATTTTCGAAACCAAAGGAGGCACGCGTGATGGAAAAGGCAATATTTAATAACAGCCGCTATTATTATTACTTTTATGCTTATCCCCGCACAGACGATGCCTCGGGGTTTTCGGTGTTTTCCACGAAGTGATTCAGACAGCATAAGGTAATAACTCTGAAAGATACTTCAAGGACCGCCGCCCTCAGGGGCAGCGGTCCTTTTTTGATATCGCGGGCAATTTAAAAATTATAAATAAAATCTTAAAGAGTGAAAAGGAGTAATGAAAATGTTTGGAACGGATCTTTGGGTAGTATGCGCGGGAGCTTCGCTTATTTGGAGTACGGCCTGGTCTATCGTGATGATTGCGAGGAGGGCGAGGTAAAATGTTCACCTTCGCGCCGCTCTGGATAGGCTACGCCCTCGTTCTCGTCCTCATCGCCAAATACTCGCGCAGCCACGACGCGCTGCTGCCCGGTAAGGTCGGAGTCGTCGTGCAGGCGCTCGCCTATGTCGCCACCTACATCTCCGCCGTGGCTCTGGTGGGCTTCGGCGGCCTCTGCTACCTCTTCGGGCTGCAAATGCTGCTCGTAGCCGCCGGCAACGTCTGGCTCGGCACCTGGTTCGTTTACAGGTTCCTCGCCTGGCCGACGCGCCTCTGGCAGAGAAAGCTCGACGCGCGCACACCGGCGGAGCTGCTGGCAAAAGCCTACCAGATACCGGTCCTGCAGACCTTTCTCGGCGCCATCTCCGTCGTACTTCTCGTCGTCTACGGCTCGGCTGTCTTTAAGGGCGCGGCCGTGATGGTGGCGGGAGTGCTCCCGATCTCCGTGAACGCGGCGCTGGTGGCGCTGGTGGCGATCGTCGGCCTCTCGGTCATCTGGGGCGGCCTGCGCGGAGTGCTGTACACTGAGGCCATTCAGGGACTTGTAATGATAATCGGCGTCGGTGCGCTGCTGATCGCGCTCCTCAAGGCGGTGGGCGGCCCCGTCGCGGGACTGCAGCAGCTCGCCGCGCTGCCGCCGGCCAAAGGGGCCGACAACGGATTTCTCGCCCTCTCCAGCGGCGCCGGCGGCCTCAACGTCATCTTTCTCACGATAGTGACCTCCGTCGGCATCTGGGCGCAGCCGCAGCTGATCCAGCGCCACTTCGCGCTGCGCAGCATGGAGGAGACGAAAAAGGCGGCCCCCCTCGCGATGCTCGCGCTCTCCGTGGTGGTGGGCGGGGCTTACTTCGCAAGCGCGCTCTCCCGGGTGATGCTCGGCGACGGCATCACGAACCCCGACACCGTGCTCCCGACTCTCGTGCATAACCTCCTGCCCGCGATAGGACAGCAGCTTTTTGCGCTGGCAATCGTCTCGGCCTCGCTCTCCACCGCCTCCGCTCTGCTCCACATCGCAAGCGGCAGCCTTGGGCGCGACGTGCTCAAAAAGGAGCTAAAGGGCTGGTCATGGCGCATCGCCGTCGTACTCTGCACACTCGGCAGCGGCATCTTCGCGCTCAAAAGCGGCTCCATCATCGCCGTGATCTGCGCCACCAGCTGGACGCTGCTGGCCTGCGCGATCATGGTCCCCTACCTCGGCCTGCTGGCCTTCGGCCCCAAGGCGGGCCCCCGCGCGGCCCTCTTCAGCTCGCTCGGCGGTTTCCTCGGCTCCATCGCCTGGTACGCCGCCGCCTACGCCTCAACCTCGAAGGGGCTGACCGGTCTCGCCGCCCCGGGAATCCTCGGCGCGATCCACCCGATAATCCCCGGAATCCTCGCCTCGGCGGCGATCTTCGCCCTCTGCGCGAAGAGAGTGAGGGTGGAGGCCGAAGCGGGAGCGGAGGCATAGGGACAATACCGAAAAAGATATCCTCGCATAGACCCAATGTCCATAGAACGTACAGTCAGGCCCTTCGCCGCCAAAACAGCAACAGAGGCGGCGGGGGCCTTTTCATACCCGGCGGGAACGGCTCCCGCATAAGCCCGTTTGGACGGCAATATTTTTGCCGAAGCTTTAAAATGGCCCGCCGCCTCTGCTCTTCTATGTAATCATCAGCGGTCATGACGGCAGAAGGGGATATATCTACCATACCGCCGCCGCGCTTGTCGTTTTCGCGCGCAACAAGACGGGAAACGCCTTCTGGGAAAACCGCGGCTTTTCCGTGAGGGAGGATCTGATATACAGAAATAAAACAATCAGAGAATTTACAAGGATAGACACATAAAAGAAAATCGTCTCCACGCTGCCGTCGCGTTCGCTAAACACGCAGCGCGCGTATCAACTGTTCCGGTAAATTTTTATTAGCTCCTTAGCCCTTTTTACCTCCAGCTGTCCGCGGGCGTAATCCAGCACCTTTTCCTTCTGGATGTCGTCAAGCTGCGCCATCACGCCGGCGACGGCATCCTCCAATGTCTCCGCATCCCAAAACTCCCCCGACGTCGAAGGGCTTCCAACCCGCAAGCCATCTGAGAAAACTTTTTCCGTATTTTCATCACGCCAAAGTTCCATAAGCGGTATATCGAGAACTTTGCGTATCTCCGCAAGCAGCTCTACGGAGGGACAGCGTTTGTTCTGTTCGATCTTGCTTATGTGGGTCTGATGGATATTCAGGATCTCACAGAGCTGCGGCTGGGTGAGCCCCCTTAGCTTCCGGTATTTTCTCACGACATCTCCTATCATCTTTTGTCGCCCCTCAACAGAATATCAAAAAACTATAATGTGATTATGGAAGGACTTTACGTCATATTCAAAAGGCTATAAGGCTTGTTTTATTTTGAAATATGGCTTACAGACTTATAATATTTATTATTGACTTTTAATTTTTCGGATTGAGCGATGTAAATGGTTATTTCAGTCTGCGTATTCAGGATAATTCGATGTCTTGGGTCGGATCGAACTGGAACAGGCACGAAATCCAAGTTTTACACGAACAACGCCGGAACGGACTTCGCCTGTCTGCTGATACTCGTATCGGCGTCTACGTTGTTTATCGCTAGGAGAAAACGTTCCAAATAAGACAGCATTATCCAGGCAGTTGAAACAGAACTACTAAAGGCCGGACGGGCGCCACTGATATAGAGGGCGCCCATCCGGCCTTTATAAAAAGATGAACGGACGGCTGGTTTTTTATAACTCCCGCCGTTTAATTATTAGTCAGTATAAATCAAATTAAATAAACTCTTTTTATCCGTTTTTCGTCACCTTTGCCACGCCCTTTTTGTTGAAAAAGGCCTCCACGCGCTCCATGATGTCGCCCTGAAGGACAATTTTTCCCTCCTCTATTGTGGAGCCGCAGCCGAGAGCTTTGCGCAGCTCCTTCGCGAGCGCCGCGAGGTCGCCGCGGTAGTCCTGCGGCAGTGTCACGATCGTCACCGTCCTGCCGCCGCGCCCCGCGCGTTCGCGCCGCAGCGCGGCCTTTGAGATCTTCGCCTCGGCGGCGGCCTTTTCCGTTGCCGGTTTCGGTGGTATTTTTTCCGTTTCTTTCCCTGCGGCGGCGGAGTCCGCGGGCCTCGCCTCTTCCGCGCCCAGCAGAGCTCCGAGCGATATCCCCAGCGGCCCCTGCTGCGAGAGGGAAAAGCCTTCGCCCTCGGTAAGTTTTTTATTTTTTTTCTCTCTCAATTCGATTTTCTCCTTCCCTGAACATGGCAAAGATTGCCGGCAGTTAGAATTATAGGATAAGAGCGCCGCGCAAGGTAGCGAAGACCATAAGGGACATTGGCCGAACCTCTCTCTTGCTAATATTTCAGCGTTAAATCTGTAATTCACCCTTGTTGTTTTTAAGTTTAGGCTATTTAATTATAATAGAGTGAAATATGGATATGAGAGGTATTACTTATGGATAGATTGCAGGCTTTCGATGAAAATTTCTTCTCCTTCGCGGAGATGTTAAGCGGCGCGCCGGGAGGCGCGGCCCTGCCCTTTAAGGCCCCGTCGCTCGCGGCGGCGAGCGGTCAGCCTTACGCGGGTGAGAATTACGCGATCTTCGGCGCGGGCGCGGAAAGTGAGGACGTCTCGGCGGCGCTCTCCTTTTTCAGCAATCGCCGCGCGGAGTTCGTCGCTCCCTGGCTGCCGCAGACACCTTACAGCCTTGCGCAGATATTTGAGGAGCGCGGGCTGCTGCGCCGACGGATATACACTTCGATGTATCTGCCCGCGGAAAGCATGCGCGCCGGTGAGATGCCGGAGGGTGTTTTGCGGATAACGGAGAGGGATGCGCTCAGATGGGGCGAGGCCGCCTGGTTCGCCTTTGGCGGGGAGGCCTCGGCCGGTGTAGATTCTTACAAGAGATACGGAGCCTATCTCGCCACGCACAAGGCCAACGCGGCCTTCGCGATTGAGGGCGAAGAGGGGTATCTTTCAACGGCGCTCATCCATGAGACGGCCGGAACCGTAGGTCTCTATTATTTCGCCACTCTGCCGGAACACCGCCGCCACGGCTTCGCCGCGCGCCTGATGGACGGTCTCACGGCGGCGCTCGCGCATAAGGGCAAGCCGCTCGTGCTTCTCGCGACGGAGGCGGGGCTGCCCTTTTACATCAACTACGGCTTTAAGGTGATCGACAAGATTCCCATCTGCTCGCTGACGGATGATATTTAAGCGGATTCTGGAGCGGGCGGCGTCTGATTGGAGGCCGCCCAATCTTCTTTTGAGACGGCATAGATGAGGTGCGGCATATTTTTTCCCCGGTAATGTTTTATAAAGCTGCCCGCCGTTTTCATGCCGAGGCGCTCGGCGACATGGCGCGAGGCCTCGTTTTCCGGTCGGATCTCGGCGATCACCCGTTCCGCCCCCAGACGCTCAAAGGCATAGGCGAGGGAGGCCCGCGCCCCCTCCGTGGCGTAGCCCAAGCCCCAGCGCTCTTTATCTAATATGTAGGCGATGCCAAAATGGCGGCATCCCTCTATGGTCTCGACAAGAGGGCCGATGAAGCCGATTATTTCGCCGCTGGATCTCTCGACCGCCGCGAGGAAGCTGAATCCGTCGCGCTCATATCTCGCCGCGTTTTCGCCGAGCCACGAGCGGACCTCATCCTCGGAGAAGCCATGTTCCCAGGCGTACATCACCTGCGCGTCGCCAAGTATCCGTGACGCGGCCTCAAAATCCTCCGCGGTTATTTTGCGCATTATGAGCCGTTCTGTCTCGATCACTGAGTTCGCCTCCTTTTATGGCGGTTACCGGTCTCATATTTATAAAGGTTATGGAGCTGCGGGTCAACCCATACCGCCGATAGGCTATAATAGAAAAAAACACAGGAAGGGAATGAGTTTTATGATAGATTTGGAGAGTCTCTGGCGCGACGCGCGGGCCGACACGCCCGTCTGCACCGTCACGGGAACCACGAAAAATATGATTCTTAACGCGATGATGGAGGGCGCTCACAGCTACGAGGCGATGGCCAAGGCCGTGCCGCTCTGCGAGGACAACGAATGCGCGTCGCGCAACCCCTCAGGGCGCGGCTGCCGTGAGAATGTCGAAGCCATCATTTCTATTTACCTGCCGGTATACGAGATGATGACGGAGGGCGGAGGCTGCCATCACGGGCCGCGTCCCGGGGCAAAACCGGAGGGCTGTTCCGGCCTCCGCTCCGACGCCTGCGGCGGTTGTACCGGGTGTAACGGATAGATAAAAGAAGAGAGACCTCTCTTCTTTTATCTATACTTCATTTAATATTAAGATAATATCTTTTATTTTATTAATTACCTCGTATAAAAGCCCCTGTTAGGCCATCACGATAGTCCTTTGCCTGCAATAAGATAGATTTATTAAAAATTTTTTGCCTATCTATAAAAAATTATTTCATCTATTATTTTTATTGCATTTTTTTACAAGACCTCGGCCGCCCCCGTACTTTAATATAGTAGCGGAGTTCTTATAACGGTGTCTTTCGTCATACGCCGGCATGGCGGGAGCATAGAAAAGGGGAGGGTCGTTTTGAAACTGGATCTTCATAAGATAAACATCAGGGGCCTTGAGTGGGGAGAAAAGACCACCGTCAAAGACGGCGTCCTTTATGTCAATAGGGACGAGGCCATAGCGTCATGCGGTGACTTTCCCGTGGTTGCGGGCTTCTCTCTGCATATCGCACGCCCCGGAGAGAATGTCAGGATCATCCCGGTCAAGGCCGCCATCGAGCCAAGGTGCAAGCTCTCTTCGGAGGGCGCGGTCTTTCCCGGCATTGTCGGCGGGATGAAACAGGCCGGTATCGGCGCGACGCTGGCGCTGAAAAACTGCGCGGTGCTCGTGACCGAAAGCGGCGACGAAGGCTTAAAGTGCCGCACGGGCGGACTCGTGGATATGAGCGGTCCCGCCGCCGAATATACGCCATTTTCAAAGACCTTCAATCTGGTGCTGGAGGCCCATGTGAGGCCGGAGAGGCTCAAGGATGAGACTCTTTCAACGGACGAGGCCTGCCGCTTCGCCTCTTTCCGACTCGCCGCCTATCTCGCGGAACGCTGCGCGGATATCAAGGCCGACGAGGTGAAGTGTTATGAACTGGCGCCGGCGGACGAAAAGCTGCCAGGCGTCGTTTATGTGATGCAGATGCTGGGACAGAATCCCGAGATAATCGACTTCCACGTCTACGGGCAGCTCGCGGGAACGACGATGATCCCGACGATGCTACACCCCAACGAGATTCTCGACGGAGCGGTGACGACCTTCCTCGGCGCCTACTGCACCGTATGTTCGGACAAACAGTATATGTACGAGGTGCAGAACAGCCCAGTGATCGAGGAATTTTTCGAGCAGCACGGAAAGCGCCTCCGTTTCCTCGGCGTGATCCTGCACAACGAGGTGATAACGCTGGAGGGCAAGCAGCGCGCGAGCCTCTTTACCGCCAAGCTCGCAAAGCTTTTCGGGGCGGAGGGCGCGGTCCTCGTCACTGAGGGACACGGCAATCCCGACGAGGATATTATGCTCAACGTTAAGAATCTTGAGGCGGCGGGCGTGAAGACCGTCATCATCTCCGACGAGCTCGGGGGCCGCGACGGAAAGAGCCCCGGCCTCGCCGACTGGGTGCCGGAGTGCGACGCGATGGTCAGCGTCGGCAACACGCACCAGCTGCTCGCCATACCGGAGAGGCTTGAGACGCTGATCGGAAACCCCGCCTCGCTTGAGCTTGTGAGGGCGGCGATCAGCTGCGGGCCGGAGGAGCCGGAGCATTTTTACACCGAGCTCATCCATATACCATGTTCCTGCGCGCAGGCGGGCATTAGCCGCCTCTCCGCGGATTGGATATAAGGGGGCTTTCGGATGACATATAAGATCCTTCACTATATAAACCAGTTCTTCGCGGGCATCGGCGGCGAGGACAAGGCCGACTTTGAACCGAAGCTGGTGGCGGGAGCCGTCGGCCCCGGCGCGCAGCTGGACAAGCTCCTTGACGGTAAAGCCCGAATCTGCGCCACCTACGTCTGCGGCGACAATTATTTCGCGGAACATACCGACGCGGTGCTCGCCGATTTCAAAAAGGCGCTCGATGAATACCGGCCGGACATCATCATCGCCGGACCGTCGTTCTACGCCGGAAGATACGGCTTCGCCTGCGGCCATGTGATCAGGCTGGCGCATGAAACGCTGGGGATTCCCGGAGTCGCCGGTATGAATTTCGAGAGCCCCGCCGTGGAGATGTTCCGCGACGAGATGTATATCGTCAAGACGGGCAATTCGGCGCGCGCCATCAAACCGGCGCTCGAAGATATGGCAAAGCTCGCGGAGAAGCTGCTGGAGAAGAGGGAGCTAGGCTCCGCGGCGGAGGAGAACTACTTCCACCGTCACGTCAGGAACAACTTTTTCCGCGAAGAAAACGGCGGCAAGCGGGCCGTGGAGATGCTTCTTAAAAAGATGAAGGGCGAGCCCTTCACCTCGGAATACCTTCAGGCCATTCCCGAGAAGGTGGCCGTCGCCAAAGCCGTCGGAGACCTGAGCAAGGCGACGGTCGCGCTGCTCAATACCGGCGGTATCGTACCGGCGGGAAATCCCGACAAGATAGAGAGCTCCTCCGCCACCAAATACGGCGTCTACCCGCTTGACGGCGCGGAGCGCCTTGAGCCGGGCGCCGTCATCTCAATACACGGCGGGTACGACACCAGCTTCGCCAACGCCGATCCCAACCGCATCGTGCCCGTGGACGTCATGCGCGGCCTGGAAAAAGAGGGCGTCATCGGCAAGCTGCATGAATATTACTACACCACCGCCGGCACCGGAGCGTCGCTGCTCAACGGCGAGGCCTTCGGCCGCGGCATCGCGGAGACTCTGAGCAAAGCAGGCGTCGACGCCGCGATCATGGTCTCCACCTGAGGCTCATGCACCCGCTGCGGCGCAGCGATAACCAAAGAGGTGGAGCGCAAGGGAATACCATGCGCCCATATCACGGCGATAGATCCGATCGCCCATACATTCGGAAGCAACCGCGTCGTCCACGGAGTGGCGATACCACACCCGCTGGCCAATCCCAGCGAGGACGGCGGCGCCGAATATAACGAGCGCCGGGCCCTCATTCTTGAGGCGCTGGAGAAGGTAACTAAATAACTACCGCCTGCCGGAGCGATGCCGGCGGGCGGCCTTTGTTCAAAAAAGGGGGCGTGCAGATGAAGGAAAAGAATAGAGCTATCAGAAAACTTTGGAGCAGAAAGACGCTTCAGTGTCTGGATTTTTTGACGGCGAAAAATCTGCCGCCCTCGCGCGACTCCTCGCACCTGCACCACGGCTACACCATCAGCATCGTGGAGAGCGGCATTCTGCCGATGAACTTCCGTGATTTCCGGCTGGACCTGAAACCGGGAGACTTCCTCATCCTGGGGCCGGAGGTGCCGCACAGCTTCAACCTCTCCTCACAGATGGGAGAGTGCTCGTACAGGACCGTCTTCGTCAAGGAAGAGGGGCTGTCGGGCGAGGCTAAGAGGGCCGTTGAGAACGAAAAGGCCACGGTGTCATGCTTTTCCGACCCCGCGCTCTGGGAGAGCTACCTGAATATCCAGCGCGGCGTCGAAGCGGGCTCCGAGTCCGATATCAGCGACATCATCAAAAGCTCGGAGCTGCTTCTCTCAAAGATGGCCGGCAATACCATCTCAAGGATGGTCGTAAAATCGTCGCACATCCTCGCCGTGAAGGAATATCTGAAGGATAATTTCGCCTCCGTGCCCAACATCGAAGAGCTGGCGGAGATCGCCCACATCAGCCCTTTTTATCTCATGAGGCTCTTTAAGGAGGAGATCGGCCTCTCTCCGCACGCCTACATAAACCAGCTCCGCGTGAACAGGGCGAAGGAGATGATGGCGGAGGGACTTCCGCTGCTTCAGATAACCTACGAGCTCGGCTTCACCGACCAGAGCCATTTTTCAAAGACCTTCCTGAAGATAACCGGAGTCAACCCCAACCGCTACGGGAATGTCTGCCGCTGGCAAATGGCATAAGAGACGGGGGCCAAATTGTTATTATAAAAACGAAGTCTCGTGGCCCATTCCCATTGCTGTACGCGAAGACAGAACATAAAGGAGGCAGATACATAATGGAGACAATGAATTATTTGAAGACCAGTGGATTGGATATCATTGTTTTAATCCTGTATTTCTGTGTTTTGGTAGGAAACGGAATTTATTTCAGCTATAAAAAGGCGAAAGAGCTGAAAAAGGTTAAGGGAGACACAGAGGCGGAAAACTTTCTTGTCGGCGGTAAATCCTTCGGAGTTTTCGCCACCCTTTGTACACAAGGCGCTTCGATGAAGGGTTCTGGCGCGCTGCTCGGTTACAGCGGCGGCGCTTACGTAAACGGCGCTGGTACGCTCATACCAGGGCAATGTTACAGCCTTGGCGCCTGGTTCTCTATCGCCTGCGGTATGGCGAGGAAATTGCGTAAATGCGCCGATAAGCTCAACATCACCAGCGTGGGCGATGTATTCGTCGCGCGTTTTGAAAAACCCCTCCTGAGAAAACTTTCAGGTATAGCGGGCGCGTGGCTCGCGCTTTCGATCCTCTGCAGCCAGATGGCGGCGCTTGGTCTACTCATCCACCTGATGTTCTACAAATACGGCATGACTTACCAGCTGGCTCTTGTCATCGGTATCATCGTCTCATTTTCCTACGTCAGCATCGGCGGCCTGGTTTCAGTAGTTTACAACGATGTCTTTCAATGGCTGATTATGACACCGATGATCTTCATTGTTCTGCCGGGAGCGATGATACTGATGCACGGCGTTACTCCCTCCGCGATGCACAGTACCCTTGACGCGGCACAGTTTTTTTCGCTACGGCCAAATATGTGGTGGCTTGGCTACCTGCTGTCGGGAGTACTTGCCTCCTGCTGTGACGTAACCCATGTTCAACGGTTTATCTCCGCGAAGGACGAAAAGACCTCCGTTAAAGGCAGCATGCTCGGCTTTGCTTACTGTACACTTTTCGCCGGCGTCATCACATTCCTCGGCCTCGGCGCGGCGATGATCGTCGAACCGGCGGTACTTGGCGGCAACAACGACGGCGTCATCTTCGCTCTCATCTCCGAGGTACTGCCGCATGGCCTCATCGGCCTCTTCATTGCCGCGATCCTTGCAACGACGATCTCAACCCTTGATTCGTATCTACAGGTCTGCGTCCTCTGCCTGATGGTCGATGTGGTGGAACCCGTACTCCCTAAGGGCACAACGGAAAAACAGAAGCTGACTTATTGCCGCGTCCTTACCTTCGCAATTGCCGTAGCGGCTTCGCTGCTCGTACTGCAGTTCAAGGGTATTCTGACGATCGTCGCCGTCGGTTATAGTACCTTCTCGTCAATGATGTTCCTCCCATTTATGTGCGCCCTTTTCTGGAAACGCTGTACGGGCCAGGGGTGCATCGCAGGCATGATATCGGGATGCGCTGTCTGCTCAGTCGCAGTTTGGATGAAACTGCCACTGCCGATAGTCTGGGGCGTCATAGCTTCCTTCGTCTGCCTCGTCGGCGTCTCGCTTACCAGTGCGAAAGAAGCGAGATCGCTGCTTCCTGGGTTTGACGAACACGGGTTGGAAATAGACAACAGCGTCCTGAAGGCCTGTGTTTTCGGAACCATCGGCAGCCTGTTGATCTCTATTGGCATCGGTATGTGGATAAACTGGATATGTATCATCACCGGTATCGTAGGTATGTACCTCTGTGTCACAATGATCGACAAAGCATTTGGAAAGTACATGCTGCGCGCGTAAACATAGGGTATGTAATGGTACATATGCAGAGAAAGGAGGATAGCAGTAAAATCGCCGCTCATTCTTGAGGTTAGCCTCTATATACGCTCTAACACCAAAGAGTAACCTCTTTAGGCCTATGGGTGATTGTTTTTTATTTCTTCGTAATCATAGCTAACGGTATATATCATAGTGTGAGAAAGACAAAGGGGGGCGACGATTTCCTTCTTGGCGGAAAGTCCTTCGGGATCTTCTCGACATTATGCACTCAGGGGGTAACCATAAAGGGCTCCTCTGCTCTGGTAGGATACAGCGCGGGAGCGTACGTCAACGGCGCGTCCGTGCTGATCTCCAGCCAGTGTTACAGTCTGGGAGCCTGGATCGCGGTCATGTCCGGCATTGCGAGATCAAAAAATGCTCCAATACCATCGAAATTCGCAGCGCCGGAGACATTTTCTTAAGACGGTTTGGGCCGGAAACACTAAAAAAACTGGTGGGGCTCGGCGGCACATGGATGTCCCTGTCAATATTGAGCAACAATATGGTGCCCATCGGCCTTCTTGTGCACCTCATGTTCGGGAAGTATGGACTGACATATGAATATTCCCTCATATTGGGCGTATGCGTCTCGGTCGCCTAAAGCTGAGGACCTATGACAGCTTTGTCTGGGACGACGAAAAGGTGGCAAAGATCTGGGAACGGGTAAAGCCGAAGGGCGACAAACTCGCCGGCCAGGAATAATCACCGTTTCTAAGAACCCGCTCAGGCCTAAGCGGCGGTAAACAACGACGGCCACGTATCGCGGCGAAGAGATCTTTCCCTTCGCCTTTTTTATGGCGCCGGCAGATTGTGTATCGAAAAACCATGTTCCGCCCTCCTTTCTTATCAGTAAATTATCCCTTGTACGCATATATTTTTGATATAAAATGCTAACATGCTAACAGCACATAGATAGCAACAATTCGGTGTTATATTACCCTTATAGCACCGTAATTATTTATAGGAGGTCATGTTATGAAAGGCTGGCTCAAGGACTTTAAGGAATTCGCGATGCGCGGCAATGTGGTGGATATGGCGGTCGGCGTCATTATCGGCGCGGCTTTCGGCAAGATAGTCACCTCGCTGGTCAACGACGTGCTCATGCCGCCGATCGGGCTGCTGGCCGGAGGAATGGATTTTTCAAATCTTTTCATCAACCTCTCGGGCATCCACGCGGCGACGCTCGCCGAGGCGCAGGCGCAGAATATCCCTGTCATCGCCTACGGCTCCTTCATCAACACCGTCATCAACTTTCTCATCCAGGCCTGGGCCATCTTCGTGGTCGTTAAATTTGTCAACAGGCTGAGAACGGAGAAGCCAGAGGAACCGGAACAGCCGCCGCGCCTCTGCCCCTACTGCTTTTCGGAGATCAACGAAAAGGCGACCCGCTGCCCGCACTGCACCTCCGAGCTGTAAACGCTGGCCGCCGTCTTCGGTCATACAAAAGGGAAAACCTTTCGTTCAAAGGTTTTCCCCTTTTGTTTTTTTGCCTAAATTTTAACTTTAACGCAAATTCTCTCATTGACATTTAGCCGGTTCAGTGTGATATTACACTGGTAAATATAATGTAACGATTTTAAGGACGGTGGAAAAAGATGACGTGATCTAGCGCTGATAAAATGCACGGGATGCATTGCGCGGTTGCCTGGTCCTCTTTTTCCGCCGGATCTTCTTTTCCGGCCGGATAACGGTTCCGGCTCCCTATAATAAATTTCCCCCTGCATTGATGTGGCGTTTTGATATGGCGGCGGCCCCGCGGCTGCTGCCGGTCTTTGGCCTGTGACTCGGCCTTTTATATCGGACAATAAAAATATTAAGGAGTGTTTCTGTTATGAAGAAATTTCTTATCGCGGCAGTAATCTGTCTTTTCGCGGCCACGGCCTTTGCGGCCTCACCGCTGGACGTTTTCAAGGGGCAGAAGGGCAAGATCGATATCGCGGGCGGCACCGCGCATATTCCGGTCATGAAAGAGGCGGCCAAGCGCATCATGGGCGCGAATCCCGATATCCGCATCACTGTGGCCGGCGGCGGCTCGGGCGTCGGCGTCAAGCAGGCCGGCGAGGGGCTCGTGGAGATCGGCAACACCGGCCGCCCGCTGAAAAAAGACGAGATCGAGAAGTACGGTCTTGAGAGTTTCCCCTTCGCGATCGACGGGGTGGCGGTCGTCGTGAATCCCGCCAACAAGGTGGGCGAGCTCTCCTTTGAACAGCTTATCGACATCTACGCCGGCAAGATCACCAACTGGAAAGAGGTCGGCGGCAGCGACGCGGAGATCAATCTCTATGTGCGCGAGGACGGCAGCGGCACCCGCGAGGTATTCACCGACAAGGCAATCAAAAAGGGCAGCGTCGCCGCGAAGGCCAACGTCGTAAATTCCAACGGCGCGATGAAGACCGCCGTGGCGAAGGACGCCCGCGCGATCGGCTACGTGGGGATCGGGCACATCGACAGCTCGGTCAAGGCCCCCAAGCTCGCGGGGATGACCGCGACGCAGGAGAACGCCGCGAACGGCAAATACTCCGTCGTGCGCGACCTTTTCATGAACACCAAGGGCAAGCCGGAAGGGCTTACGGCGCTCTTCATCGACTATATCTACTCGCCCGAGGGCGCGCAGATCATCAAAGACAGCGGCTACATCCCGCTTCCACGAAAGAAGTAAATCCTGCGGGGCGCCGGAAAAATCAACCTTGGCGCCCCGTCTTTATAAAAGGCGGCTTATGATGATAGATTCCCCAAATACCCCGCTCTGGCTGCGGGCCTCGGCGGTTTACGTGACGGCGCTGCTGGCGACCGTCTTCGTCTTTATAACCTTCTGCGCCGCGGAGGGGCTCTTTATGAGCGGCCCGACGCTCTTTACCTCCGTATGGCATCCGGAGACGCAGGACTTCGGCATTCTGCCGATGATCGCGGCCACCGCGGCGCTCTCCCTCTCGTCGCTGGCCCTGGGCTGGCTCATCTCCTTCGGATGTATCTGCCATATACACGGCTTTGGCGAAAAATACAGCGCCTCGCTGCTTTCATCGCTCCTGCGCCTGATGACGGCGATACCTACGGTCGTCTACGGCTTTGCCTCTGTATTCCTCCTCGTGCCGCTGATACGCGACGGCATGGGAGGCTCTGGCTTCTCCTGGTTTACGGCCACCCTCGTACTCTCGCTGCTTATCACGCCGACGATGGTGCTGACGATGGAGAGCGCCGTCGCCCAGACGGCGCGGGAGAGCCGCCTCGCCGCCGAATCTCTCGGCCTCTCCCGAGCCGAACATCTCGTCTATGTCGTGCTGCCGGCCTGCAAGGAATGGCTCTGGGGAGCGGCGCTGCTGGGCTTCGGACGCGCGGCGGGCGATACGATGATCCCCACAATGCTGGCCGGCAACGCCGTGCAGTACCCGGTCTCGCCCTTTGAGGCCATCCGTACGCTGACGGCGCATATCGGGCTCGTACTCTCCTCCGATGTCGGCGGCACGGCCTATTATTCTCTCTTCGTCGCCGGCGGCATCCTGCTTGCGCTGAGCACGGGGGCGAATATTCTCTTCAGAGCGATCCGAAGAGGGAGTGAAAGAGGATGAAAAAACGGCTTTTGATCTGCGGCCTTATCTCCTGCGCGGGGGCGGCCTATGTGGCCGGAGCCTGCGGGGCACTGATTTTTTTCCTCACGGAAAAGGGATTCCCCCTTATCGGGCGGCAGCTTTTCTTCGGCGATACGCCGCCCTATGAGGCGATCATGGGGCTGCGTCCTGTCTGGGAGGGTATCTGGCCGGCCTTCGCGGGAACCTTCTGTCTCGTCCTCCTGACGATGCTGATGGCGGCGGTCCCGGGCATCGGCTGCGGCATCTACCTCGCACGTTTCGCCATGGGCCATACGAAGGAGCGCCTCTCGCTCGCCATCGACCTGCTCGCGAGCGTTCCCTCGATCGTGATGGGGCTTTTCGGCTTTGTGCTGATCCTCGCGCTGCGGCACACCTTCGCGCCCGGCGCGACGACGAGCATCTCTCTCGCCGCCTTTTGCCTGGCGCTGCTTGTGATGCCGTCGCTTGTCGTAACAACGCGCTCTTCGATGGAGAGCCTGCCGCCAATGCTTGAATTAACCGGTGCCTCGCTGGGTTTTTCTGAGAATCAGCTGCTGCGCCGCCTGCTGCTTCCCGCCGCCGCGCGCGGTATCTTAGGAGGGATAATCCTCTCAATGGGGCGCGCGGCGGAGGATACCGCCGTGATAATGCTGACGGGCGTCGTCGTGAATTCAGGGCTGCCCGCCGGTCTTGCCGCAAAGTTTGAAGCCCTGCCGTTTTTGGTCTATTACACCGCGGCGCAGTATGCCGACGAAAGCGAATTATTGCGCGGATTCGGTGCCTCGTTGGTTTTATTGCTGCTCTCGGCCTTTTTGATGGGGGTTGCCTGGCTCTGTCAAAGGGGCATGGAACGCCGCTGGAAGGGGATATATTGACGTTATGGAAAATTGCGCTGAGATAAGGGGGCTGTGCGTCTCCTTCAATGGTGAAGAGGTGCTGCACGGCATTACCACCGATATTCCGCGGCATGGCATCACAGTGCTGTTAGGACGTTCCGGCTCCGGCAAGACGACGCTGCTGCGCGCTCTGAACCGGCTGAACGAGAGCTTCGCCGGCTACATGGGAACGGGAACGGTGCGGCTTGCGATAGGGGGCGGCATGAAACCGGTTTACGGCAGCGAGGCACCGGATTTGACGCGGATACGGCGCAGCGTCGGCATGGTCTTTCAGAGCCCTAATCCGCTGCCGCTCTCCCTCAGGAAGAACATGATCCTGCCCCTTGAGCTGACGCTGGGCCTTAAAAGGGACGAGGCCGAAGGGCGGATGGAAAAGAGCCTCCGTGACGTCGGCCTCTGGGACGAGGTAAAGGACCGCTTAAACCGGCACGCCGCAAGTTTTTCCGGCGGCCAGCAGCAGAGGATGTGTCTCGCGCGGACGCTCGCGCTCGAACCGGACATCCTCCTGCTTGACGAACCGACGGCTTCGCTCGATAAAAAATCCGCCGAGCTCATTGAGGAACATCTAAAGAAGCTAGAGGCGCGGATACCGCTGATCATGGTCTCGCACAGCCTCGCGCAGGCGAGAAAGCTCGGAGCGCACTTCAAGATCCTGAGCGAGGGACGCATAATCAACGAGTTTGAGCGTGAGGCTCTCCCGCGCGGAGAGGCGGCGGAGGTTTTTCTCGAGGAGCTGCTTTAGAGACGGCCAGAATAAAAAACAGGCAGCGCCCTCCACTTCAACGGAGGGCGACGCCTGTTCTTACCTTGCCGCTCTATGTTTAAAGCGCCGTTTTTATTGCGGGGCGCTGTGTTTTCCTATTTTCCCTTTTCCATCAGTCCGTCAAGCGCGCGCACCAGCGGCAAGATACGCGAGTTGGTAGCCGGATCGGCGAGTGCCTGCTGAGCGGTCATCTTCTTTCCCCAGTAGGCTAGGTTGAGGTCTCTGTTCTGATTAATTACCAGGCCGCTGAGGGAGATACCAGCGAAGAGCCCCTCGGTCATCGAGTAGCTGTAGAGCGAGGCCTTGAGCGGCGCGTTGGTCGAGGCGCCAAACTCGCGTCCCACCGGTCCCGCCGCGACCGCCACGTCGGCGCCGAGCTTGAAGCTGTTGCCGCCGGTAAAGGCGTGCAGGCCGTTATCGTTGTTTATCACCAGCACGAGCCCGATCGATTCGGCGCCCGCCTGAAAACCGACTGAGGCTCCCGAGATCCCCATAAAGGCGGGGCCGCTCCAGCCGCCGTTTTCCGTGCGCAGCAGCACGAGCCCCTGCCCCTCCTCCGCGCCGATTATGAAGCCCGCTTTGGCGACGTCGGGAAAGATCGCCACTCCCTTAGAAGAGCGGATCGTGTCCGCCATTCCCGCGGCATCCGCCTGCAGTGCCATCTTGTTGACAAGGTCTGTCGCCATCTCGATACGCTTCATGTAAAGCGGAGTCTCCGCCGCGTAAGCCTCATTGACAAATATAACGGTGAATACCGCCATTATTATGAGGCAGAAAAGTCCGATAAGTTTTTTCACTTTATATTTCCCCTCTCCTGTTTGCTGGTTATAGTTTTACTCCGGAAAGATGAGGGCGGGGATGGTAATTTACCTTCGGACGTGGCGGTAAAATTACCGTATCAGCCTATTTTTCCGTATAGACGGCAAAAAAGGTCCGCTCCCTGCGGCGATGGGAGCGGACTCTTACCGTTCAGAAATATTATTAAATATTATTTAGGAGCCTTTTTGACGAGATTGTTGAGCGCCTTGATGAGCGGCGTCACCCGTTTGTCCGTCGCGGGCTTCTTCAGCGCGTTTGCCGCCGAGATATCGCGTCCCCAGTAGGCCTTGTTCGCGTCGCGGTTCTGGTTTATGACCGAGCCGTCGATAGAGATGCCGGCAAAGAGCCCCTTGGACATCGAATAGCTGTATATGGAGGCCTTAGCGCGTCCGTCCGTCGCGGCGGAGGTGTCGCGTCCAACCGGACCGGCGGCGATCGCCACATCGGCTCCGAGCTTAAAGCTGTTGCCGCCCGTAAAGGCCCGCAGCCCCTGCTCATTGGTGATGACGAGCACCAGCCCCACGGACTGTACTCCGATCTGGAAGCCTATCGAGGCTCCCGATATCCCCATAAAAGCCGGCCCCGTCCATCTGCCGTTGGACTGGCGGAGGAATACGACGCCCTCGCCCGTCTGCCCGCCGATGCCCAATCCGGCCTTCGTCACCGCGGGGAAGATGGCGACGCCCTTGCCTGATTTTATAACGTCGGCCAGCGCGTCGGCATCCTGCTCTTTGGCCATCTTGTTGATAAGATCCGTCGAGAGCCGGATGCGCCTCATATGCGCCGTCTCCGCGAAGGCGGCCTGCGCCGCGCCGGTGACGAGAAGCGCGATCAGCGCAAAAATGGTGATTTTTCTGCTAACTTTCATCCCTTTTCCTCCTTTTGTGGTGTCTCTATTTTTATTATATTATTATTTTATAATATAGACTCCATCAAAACCATTAAAAGCAATATAATTATATATATGTAATTAATGAAGGTGTAAATGCGGACAGATAGGATAGGATATATCTATTCGCATAGGCTAGGCGGCTCCGTCCGGCGGGGTCAGCCGAACGAAATATTGCTCTCTGCATCATGGATCACAGAGGAAAGGATGATCATTTATGGATAAAATATTCGCGCCCTGGCGCATGCAGTATATACTTTCAAACTCGGACAACGGCGACCCGCAGGAGAAGGGCTGTATCTTCTGCAACTTCCCCAAGCTTGACGAGGATGAAAAACGCCTCATCATCGAACGCGGGAAGTCTTGTTTCGTGATAATGAACGCCTATCCCTATAACCCGGGGCACCTTATGGTCGTCCCCTACCGCCACACGGCGGACGTCACCTCGCTGTCGGCGGAGGAATTCAGCGAGATGACGGCGCTCGTCCAGAAATCGGTCAAGGCGCTCACGGAGCTGATGCAGCCGCACGGCTTCAACATCGGAATGAACCTTGGCAAGGTGGCGGGAGCGGGCATCGACCAGCATCTGCATATGCACATCGTACCGCGCTGGAACGGAGACACGAACTTCATGCCCGTCATCGGCGAGGTACGGGTCGTATCGGAGTCGCTTGCCTCGACATATTCCAGGCTGAAGGCAATATGGCCGAAGGTCAGCTGAGCGTCTTCCGTGCGCCGCGCCGGGACTGCGACGCGGAGTTTACCGAAAAGCGCTCCCGTTTTATCGGCTCCGTGCGCATAGTACTCGACGCGGACGAGGCGGCGGAGACGATCAAAAGGTTTCCCGAGCTGTACCCGAAGGCCAACCACCACTGCTGGGGCTACCGCATCGGCGGCGGCGCGCCCCTCGAGCACTGTTCCGACGCGGGAGAGCCCGCCGGCACCGCGGGACGGCCGATCCTTGGGACGATCAAGCGCCATGAGCTTACTAACACCCTGATCGTCGTCACGCGTTACTTCGGCGGGATAAAGCTCGGCGTGCGCGGCCTGATCGACGCCTACAAGGCGGCGGCGGAGCTCGCCGTCGAACAGGCGGGGGCCGTCGAGATGGAATTTCACAACGCGCTCCGGCTCCGCTGCGGCTACGACTACTCAAAGACGCTCTCCTCCACGCTGCGCAAGTGGGGTTTTTCGGAGGAGCGTCTCAATATCGAATACGGCGCGGACGTCGTGATGAAACTTGAAGTTCCGCTGTCGATGCGGCCGGAGCTGGAGGCGCCGCTTGCGGAGATGGCGCAGCGCTCCTTCCTTACGGAGCTGAGCTGGAACGAAGAGCCGCTGGTGCGCGAACGCTGGCGTTGATTTCAATGATTTGCCGCAGGGGGGATGATCCTGATGTTTCGTAAATTCTTTATCTTATTTGCCGTGGCGCTGATGCTTACGCTTCCGGCGGGAGCGCTTCGCGCCGCGGAATGCGCGGGCGGCGGGGCGCCGCTGGAGATCGTCAACAAAAGCGGCGGTAATATAACGGGACTCTCTATTTCGCAGACGGGAATGGAGAGGTGGTCGGCAAACAGGCTGACGGAACCGCTGGCCGCGGGAGCGTCAGTCTCCTGCGACATCGGCAGGGACTCGATACTCGGGCTCAGCGACATCAAGCTGACGATGAGCGACGGCCGGGAGATAGTCTGGCGCAGGCTGCCGATCCTTGAGATATTCTCCATCACCGCCGACAAAGACCTCAAGCCGCGTTATGAGAGGATAAAGCTGGGCAGCTGATAGCGTCTGCCCCTCCCGCGGCGCGGGAGACTTCAAAAAAGAGGGAAGCGGAAAGGGATAATGACCTCCCTTTCCGCTTTTGCGTTTCGCACCGCATAAGCGGCGAAACGACGCTTAATTCGAGCTGTTCATCGCGCCGCTCAGCATTCCGCCAATGATCAGACCGCCGATGACGCCGAGCACGATCTTGCCTGTATCGTCGTTATCCCTCTCACGGTAATAACCTGGGCCGTAATAAGGCTGCGGGCGCGGATGCCATACGGGAGCACGGTAATTCGGCCGCGGTACGGGGACAAGCGGCGGCCTCATAACTCCGGGAGCCATATTGGGGCGCGGCGGCAGCGGCCTTACGGGCCGGGGGCCCATCTGCGGACCGCCCGGCCTCACCTGCCCGGGACCTGGGGGACGGTTCTGCCCCGGAGGCAGCGGACGCATCTGAGGTCCGGGACCGCCGGGCTTAGGACCGCCATTATGACGCACGGCCGGCATGGAGTTATTGATCCGCACGGGGCCCGCTCCCATTGGGGGCCTATGTGCGGGCGGCGCTCCCTGAGGGGCGGCAAAGGCCCCGCCAGCGGCAAACAGCAGCAGCGTAAGCGCCGCTGCAGGTCTGCTTAGACATTTCATTTTCACACCTCCTCACATCTCTGAGATAAACCAACAGCCGGCCGCGGCAAAAAATAATGCCCGGCAGGATGAGGTAATCCGGCTTTTACGCAAGAGATAAAAAGAAGGCCTATTTTGAATTGGCGGCGAGGCTGCCGATGACGGCGCCGATAACGGCGCCGACGGCCAGCGCTTTAACAGTATCACCGGAACCGCCGCCGTGATAACGCGGCGCGGGAACGGGCCTGGGCGCGACACGCGGCGCCGGCTTATGCCGCGGGAGCTGATTGGGATGTACCATCATCTGACCGTGGTTTTTCGGCGGCATTGCGGGACTTCGCGGGGCGGCAGCGGCGCTTCCGGCGGCGACCACAGCCACCGTCAGCGCAAGCGCCGCCGCTTTCTTTATCTTATCGAAAAAAACCTTCATCATCTGCACCACCTCTGTTTTTTCTTACATAAACAAAGTATAGGCCGCCGATGTGAAGGTTTTATGGCTGATATATGGCGTTTTTGTGTTAAATATATGTGGGCTCCGCGGGGTGTTACTCTCCCTGGTGAATCTCCTCGTAGTAGGTGCCCATGAGCTTCTTCCAGTCGACATTTTCGTCAAGCAGATTGGGACAGGTGCTGTCGGGATAGAACCATTTACGTCCAAGCCCCATCAGTATCTGCCACCAGTCGTGAACGTCGGGGGTCAGTATCTCGCCCTCCGGTCCGATACGGCGCAGTTCGCGGTATACGAGCGCCACCATCTGGCTTTCGTCCATCGTCGCCGTCGTCTTCGCGTAAAACTCTATCATATAAAAATAGGAGCAGGAGCCGAGCTGATAGATCAGCTCCGTCCACTTCGGCGATATCTTCGTCGTCTTAGCGAGCGTCATCTGCTTTTTGCTGCCCGCGCTCTTATGGTTGACGACAAAGAGAATCTTATCGGGGTCTATATGGTGCAGTTCGTCATATTTTTTGATGAGGGCCTCCGCTATCGGCCTTATTCTGCTTGAACATATCTCATAATCAAATTCTGCGTCTGTCTTTACGGACATCTTTTATTCCTCCGTTTAATAGCGTGGCTGTTTCTCTCTCTCGAAACCTACACATTATACCATCCGGCAGGATTTTTCGCCTATGTCTCCCATTTATCCACAATATCCACAATAAAAATGTGTCTAATTAATTTGATTTTTATTAACCTATATATACAGCGCACATGGAATATGACAAAGGACTAAAAAAGGAGCTCTTCCTGATAGAGAAGAGCTCCTAACATATCGTAAAGATAAAGTTTTTAGTAAAAACAAGCGGGAACTGATTACTGCGGTTTCTTCAGACTGTTCCCCCTGCGGACGAAGGTCGGATTTTCATAGACTTCGTATGTAGACGGCTTCGTGTAAGTGGTCGGTTTCTTATTGTCGGCGGCCTTCGTTTCCTCGGGCTCTTCTTCAAGCAGCCAGGCGGGAATATGCGCCTCACGCTCTAACGGACGGCGGCGCTCATATCGCGGCGCGGGCGGAACTTCGACCACCTCTTCGGACTGAACGGCAGTATTTGCCTCCTCACGGGACACGGCAACGGTCTCCGCTTTTGCCGTTCCAAAGGAGGTTTCCGGCTTTTCATTTTTCACCAGCGGCATAACGCTGCCCTGCGATTCGTCAAAACCGGCGGCGACGACCGTTATCTCTACGTCGTTCTCTATTAACGGATCAGCTACGCAGCCCCAGATAAAGTTGGCGTCGTCAGAGATAACCTCTTCCACGATCTCCGCGGCGCGGCTTATTTCGTAGAGAGGCAGTTCGCCTTTATAGGTGATGTTCATCAGCACGCCCTTCGCGCCGTGCATGGAGCATTCCATCAGCGGGCTTTCAAGCGCGTTTTTCACCGCCTTTATCACACAGTCCTCGCCGTTCGCGGTTCCGATACCCATCACGGAGCGCCCGGCGCCGCGCATGACGGTCTTGAGGTCGGCGAAGTCGACATTCACAAGTCCTGGACGCGTCACAAGGTCGGTGACGCCCTGAACCGCCTGGCGGAGTATCTCATCCGCAAGAGGAAAAGCTTCCATCAGCGACGTCGTTTTATGGGAGATGTCGAGCAGCCTGTCGTTCGGCACAACGATCAGCGCGTCGACCTCCGGGAAGAGTTTCTCAATCCCCTCTTCGGCGTAGCGGCGCCGCCGCTTTCCCTCGAACGAGAAGGGCTTAGTCACCACAGCCACCGTAAGGATCCCCATCTCTTTCGCGGCGCGCGCGATGATAGGGATGGCTCCCGTTCCAGTGCCGCCACCCATGCCCGCCGCGAGGTAGACCATGTCGGTCCCCTTGAGGTACGCGCGGATATCGTTTATCGACTCCAGCGCGGCACGCTCGCCGACCTCCGGAACCGCTCCCGCACCCAACCCCTTCGTCACCTGTTCTCCGAGGATGATCTTCGAATCGCAGAGCGACATCTCAAGCGAACGGATGTCGGTGTTCACGGCAAGCATATCGACGCCTTCAATACCACGTGAGATGATATGGTTGAGTGCGTTTCCGCCGCCGCCGCCTACAGCTATGACCTTTATCGCCTTTTTAAAGATTGTCTGGGATTTCGGTGCTGATTCATTTAACATTTCAGTTTCCGATCTATCGCCGCTGCCGGGAACAATAAGCTCGCGCTCTTCCCGGTCATACAAATTTTCCGCCGGCATGCTCAAAACACCCACCTCTTTCTATACCTGGTTGATGTATAATATTCTCCGTATCTTATTATAGCATTGAGAGGAATTATATTATATGAGCCCACATAAAGAATCAGTAAATTTCTTAGGCGATAACTTGCCTTTCATGATTTTTTTCGCGCTGTTTGCCCTGCTCGCCTGGGATATAACGGCGCCGATATCGACGCCGACCCTCTGGGCGGCAATGCTATCCTTTATCTCAATGCCGATATACCGTTTCGTTAACCAGAGGCTGATGCGGAACCGTTTTCCCGGTATCGCCGCCGGCATCACACTGACGCTCTTCCTGCTGATCTGTATAGTTCCGATCCTCTACGCCCTTTCAACGCTGGGGCGCGAGGCGGCCGGCATGGGGGCCGACTTCTCACAACTCCTCGCGAATATCCAGCAGCAGGCCTACAGCGGTAAGGACTTCAACTTCCCCGCCTGGCTGCCAGTATGGGCCGCGGACTATCTGACCTCGTTCCTGGAAAACTCCGAGGCGGTGAAATCCGTACTGCAATACTTCGCCCAGTGGTCGGCAAAGTTCCTCAGCTCGCTCTCCGCCTATCTCATAGAGCAGGGCTCCAGCTTCATCCTCAACGTGATGATCACCACCATGATCTCCTTCTTCCTCATCCGCGACGGTGAAAAGATCGTCGACTACGTGAAGAGCGTCATTCCGCTCTCCCATGACGAAAGCGAAGATTTCTTCTCCCGTACCGGCAGCATCCTCAACTCCATCGTCTACGGTATCATCCTCACCGTTGCGCTGCAGGCCCTCATCGGCGGCGTCGGCTGGTGGTTCGTCGGCCTCGGAAGTCCGATGCTCTTCGGCATGCTGATGTTTTTCTTCGGCATGTTTCCTGCGGGCACGGCGGTCGTCTGGGTTCCAGGCTCCATATATCTGGCCCTTACTGGAGACCTCAAAAACGCGGCAATTCTCTTTACCTGGGGACTTCTCGTGGTAGGGACTATAGACAACCTGCTGCGTCCCTTCCTCATCAGCGGCGGCAGCGGCGGATGCGAGATACCGACGCTGCTGATAATAATGGGGCTCTTCGGCGGGGTGATGGTCTGGGGCTTCCTGGGGATATTCGTCGGACCGCTTGTGCTTGTACTCTTTGTATCAGTTTGTGACCTATATCGGAAACGCTGGCTCAGGAGGCATCACGGTTAACTATGTTTGGAGAATATCTCGCCGCGGCGGCGACCGCGGCGTCGCTTGCGATGGACGCCTTTTCCGTCTCAATCTGTATCGGACTCTGCCACGAACGGCTGCGGCTGCGCGAGGCCTTCATCCTCGGCGCCGCCTTCGGTCTCTTTCAGTTCTTCATGCCTCTGCTCGGCGGCGAGATCGCAGAGCACCTGAGCGGCTTCTTTGACAGCTGGACGCCGTGGATCGCCGCGGCGCTCATAATATGGGTGGCGGTCAATATGATAAGGGAGGCGCGGGACTGTGAAAAGGGCGGCGGCAGCTGCATGACGGTTACACTGAAGAACGTCGTCATGCTGGCCTTCGCCACCTCGCTCGACGCCCTCGCGGTGGGCTTTTCAATCGAAAGCACCGGCGGTTCGGCGCTGATCCTCGCCATACTTGCCGGAATTATTACGTTCTCACTCTCAATATTCGGCGCGCTTGTCGGCAAACGTTTCGGGACCGCCTTCGGCAAAAGGGCCGAATACCTCGGCGGCGGCGTCCTGCTCGCGATAGCGGCGAAGATAATCTTCGACGTTCTATAAAGGGAATTGGCGCGGCGCTGACGCCGAGTAAAGCCACAAGCGGCCACGGCAGAAAGACAATGGCCGCTTATGGCTACAGAATTCAATTTATTATATTCTTGTAAATCTTACCCTCTTTCATGACAAAGGCACACTCCGAGGCTGCTCTGGGGTCCGTGAGAAGATCCCGTTTCCAAGCCGCGATGTCAGCCGTCTTTCCCGGCACGAGAGCGCCAAGGTCAGGACACCCGACGATTTCAGCATTGACGCTCGTCGCGGCAAAAAGCGCCCTCATCGGCGGTATTCCGAGGTCTACCCATGCTTTGAACTCTCGCCAACCGTCGTGATTTGGATAGATACCAACGATATCCGAACCAAGGCCGATCTTGATGCCGCCGTTTTTCACTAAATCGATGACGACTTCGCGGCTCTCCTTCAACTGCTCGTCATATTTCGCCAATTTTCTGACAAAAGCCTCGCTTTTTGGCGGCAGCTTCGAGGGGTCGATATCATCGTCCGGAGGCATCAGTGAAAAAAGCGTCGGCACATATTTCACATCGGCTTCCAACATCTTCTGCGCCGTTCTCCCGTTCATCAGCGTGCCATGCTCGATTTCATCTATTCCCAACTCGATAAGCAGGTCGATCGATTCCGCGGTATAGGCATGGGCAATTACCGTTTTTTTCGCAAGGTGGGCCGTATCGATGATCGCCTTGATTTCATCTCGGTCGAGCTGCATCTCTCCGGGATCGTCACCCGGAGAGGCGAAGCCGCCGGCCGCCATGATCTTGATGAAATCGGCCCCATACTTTATCTGTTTACGGACAAGGTATTTAAACATATCCGGCCCCGTGCCAATCGCATAGGGCTGCTCCATAAAATCAGAGATAAACGGGTTGGCGTTGCCGTGAAAAATTGAAAAATCCCAATGTCCTCCGGGGGTACCCAGCGCATGCGGAGCGACGATCATCCTCGAGGCGGGGAAAAAACCCCTTTCGACAGCCCTCTTTACATCAACGCAGCCAAAGCCCCGAAATGCGGTACCGGTGATCCTCACAGTGGTGAAACCCTTTTGCAGCGACTGGGTCGCGTTATAGGCCATATTGAGAGCTTTCATCTCTTCAGAATCCGTTACGGAGAAAGAATTGAAAGTCTCAGGCCCAACAAACTCATAATGGGCGTGAGCGTCGATAAAACCCGGCGTTACCATACACATTGACAGGTCCGTGACAACGGAGCCCGCTGGCGGCAGAAGATTTTTGCCGGTCTCGACAATTTTACCGCCGCATACGATGACCTTTACATCTGTCTGAATGTCGTTGTTGACGCCGTCAAAAAACCTACCGCAGATAAGGTAATGCTGCTCCATTAAAAAATTACCTCTCCATCTTTAATCACATGCGCCGGCCGTTCAAGCGCTGAGAGCGATTCCAAGGGGTCGCCGTTGACGATCACAATATCCGCCAGATAGCCCTCTTTGATAAAACCAAGCCTTTCCGAAACACCTATTATCCTCGCCGCGTTTCCCGTGGCGGCGGTCAGGACCTCTTCTTTGCTGAGACCTCCCTCTTCAAGAGCGTAAAGTTCTTCCATCAGCGAGGGGTGCGGGGAGTATGGTGATCCGGCGTCGGATCCGGCGCCGATAAGGACTCCGGCCTCATGGCACCATTTAAGCGCGTTACGGTGCCGCGCAATGATATCGGCAGCCTTTTTGCGGGCATATTCCGGCACCTCGGCGCTTGAGGAAAGATGCTGATAAATATAGAAGGTCGGAACGAGGGCTGTACCTTTCTCCCTCATCTCCGCCGCCATATCCTCCGTGATGCAGTGTCCATGTTCGATGCAGTCTATTCCCGCCTTCAGGCAGCCCCTGATGCCGGCTTCGCCGATCGCGTGCGCCGTGACCTTCACATTCCGGCGGTGGGCCTCGTCCACGATCATATCGACCTCTTCCTGACGCAGTTCGACATCGTCGACCCCCTCTCCCTCTGTGCGGCCATAGACGCCGCCAGTCGCGGATATCTTTATCACGGGGGCTCCCAGCGCCACCTGTCTTCTTACGGCCCTCAGCACCTCCCAGGGACCGTCGGCCATAATCCCGTGAAAAGGGTCGTGTCCGCCGGTCATAATGATAGACTGACCGCTCGCAAAGATTCTCGGCCCCTGGAACTTGCCAGCCTTTATGGCCCGATCGACGAAAATCGCGGCATCCCCCGGCGATCCAAGATCTCTTACGGAGGTGATCCCCGCCGCGAGGTATTTTAATGCGCTGCCAACAGTTGTGAGAAGGTGCTCCTCCGCGTTTTCACGGCGAATATCCTCCGCGGGGTCCGCACCGCCGTTCCAAGTCAGATGCACATGCAGATCCATCAGCCCGGGAATGGCTGTCTTTCCATCCGCGTCAATACTCTCTATTCCCGCAAATTTTGTATCGGGGTCATATGGCGTTATCGATTTAATGACCGATTTTTCGATCAGGATATCGTAGAGGCCCGCAAGCGCTCTTCCGCCGTCGAAAACCATCGCCTTTCTGATTACCAGAGACTCCATTTACAACCACCCTTTTCTGCCTGTCGTTTGGTGCCGCCTATAGTTCTTCGTCAAAATTTTCTTCGAGACATATCGGCCCCTCTGAGAGATGGTGCTCCATCGCGTATCTGACCGCCTGAGCATCTTTTTTCTTAAGCGCTTTGATTATCTGTTCGTGATCTTTATAGCCAATCTCACGATAATAGTCGGTGCTGAACATGACCATTCGGTAATAACTCATCGAGTCCCACACATTCTGGAGCATATTTGTCATTACCTCGTTGCCGTAACAGGAAAAGAGGGTCATATGAATTGTATCGTTTTCTTTAAGGAGAGCCCGCGGGAGCTCCTTCTTCGGGAGGGTCTCAAGGAAATAGCGAAGCCTCTCGTTTGCCTCTTCCATAGACTTTATCGCCTCGTCCGTAACATATGGAAAGGCCAGCTCTGTGAGCGTCAGCTCCAAAAGAAGCTGTAATTCCCTATATTTGAAGTAGGTTTTCTTTGAGAGTTTTGACGCCCTCCAACCGGCGCGCGGAATATATTCCACAAGTCCCTCCTGCTGAAGCTTCGTAAGAGCCTCCCGAATTGGAGTCATGCTTACCTCTAAACGTGACGCCGTATCCTCAAGACTTATCTTGCTGCCGGGGGTTATCTCTCCCTCAAGTATCCACTGCTTTATATCCTCATAAGCAGCCTCCGTCAAAGTCTTAGGTTTTACCATACGGATTCACGTCCTTTGCAGGTTTAATTGTCGAAATTTACTGATATTGTGGCATCATTCTCCTTTTTTGCCAAGATATTTTCCATAAACCCTCTTCTTTTTTTATTTTTCATTTTTTAACTAAAATATGGCTCTTTATAGCTTTTTCTTAACAAAGCAGCCATCTTGCATGATGACAAACAGGTTCTCCCTGTTTTGGAAGAGGGCGACGTCATCCAGCGGGTTGCCTCTTACAAGAAGTATATCTGCACATTTCCCCGCCTCGAGCGTGCCAATTTGTTTTTCCCTCTTCATCAGCTTAGAATTTTCCCTGGTAGCGCTGAGGATGGCTCCCATCGGCCCCATCACCCTTGCCTTGAGCTCAAGCTCCATAGCCTTGTAAGGCTGGCCGGAACCTACCATGTCGCAGCCTGACCCGATTTTGACGCCAGCCTCCATCGCGTTGTGGACCGCCTCCAGGGCCGACTCGCGCACCTGCTTCATCTTTCTCAGGAAATAGGAGGGGATCCCGAGCTCTTCTCCATGTTCGGACATATAGAAATAGGTCGAAAGCGTAGGAACCAGCCAACAGTCTTTCTCCTTCAATACCTGCGCCGTGGCCCTGTCGAGATAGTTGCCGTGTTCCATACTGTAGACGCCAGCCTCCGCGCAGAGGCGCATGCTGCTGTTGGAGTAAGTATGGGCAAGAACGACCTTTTTGACCGCAGAGGCTTCGGCGACGACCGCTTTAAGCTCATCCAGGGAATACTGCGTGGTATCCGGCTCATCCGCGGGGCTGCCGCAGCCGCCTCCAGCCATCACCTTCAGATGGTCGACGCCGCGCCGGAGCTGTTCCCTCGCCGCCTTTTGGACCTCTGCCACTCCGTCCGCCACACAGCCGATGGGAATCGGGGAGAGCATCGGCGCGGCGACCTCCGTCGACAGCCTGACATCGGAGTGACCGCCGGTCTGGCAGATGGAGGTGCCGGATACGGAAATTTTCGGTCCCGGTACAAGCCCTCTTTCAACAGCGACCCGAAAGCCGGCGTCGGCCCCGCCGGCGTCGCGAACAGTGGTGAAGCCCTGCTCGCCCGTATCCTTCAGCACCTGCAGACATTTCACAAAATGCATCGCCGGATAGTCTCTGCGTGGGATCTCAGCGAGGTTATCGTCAAAGAGGTTCAGGTGGATATGTGCGTCAATGAGGCCGGGCATCAGGGTGTTGCCCTTGCAGTTTACGATTTCCGCCTCTCTGAATATAGGCGCTTTCCCGCTTCCTATCTCCTTGATGACACCATCATCCACTGTCAGCCAGCCATTTTCGGCAGGTTCAGCGCCTGTACAGTCAAGCAGAAGGGCATTCTCAAAGACGGTGATCATTCGGCCGCCTCCATATCAATGTTCCCGGCACTGTCTATGACGCCGGCCTTTTTGGGGAACAGGAGGCTGAATACCACAAGGGCTACGGTGGCAAGAGGGACGGCGATGATGATTCCGTTAAGGCCCATCGGCCGGTTAAGGAAGAGGTCCCAGGCAAGGATCGCCGCGCCGCCAGTCACGACGGAGGCCATGCCGCCTCCGGGGCTGGCCTTTTTCCAGAGGAATGCTCCAAGCAGCGGAATCGTTACACCGGCTCCGTATATCGAATAGGAATACATCTGCATCTTCAAGACGCTGGGAAAAAATACCGCCATGACATAGGAGAAGATGCCGACACAGACGATTGTTATACGTGTGCCTCTGACAAGCTCCTTATCCGTCATATCAGGTTTGAAATACTTCTGTACAATATCTATCATTATGTTTGTCGAAGCCGAAAGTATAAAAGAGTCTCCGGTCGTAACAAGGAAAGCCACGCAGGCGCAGAGGATTGGAGCTCCGAAAATAAAGGGAACATAGTTGATCGCCATGCGCATTACAGCCGTATTGCCGTTGATGTTGGGCATCAGCTTAACGGCGAACATGCAGTAGCTGAGCACAAGGAAGATGACGACGCACATCCCACAGAAGAGCATCTGAGCAGATTTGCGCGCCTCAGCCGGCGTCTTGGCGCAGGCGTAGCGCTGAAGCTGGTTTTGGTCACCCATGTAGAGGAAGAAGAGGGGCAGGCTGTATCCCGCAAGCTGCGTCCAGGTGAGTCCCCCCGACACACTGGCCTGGGAAGGGGAGAGAGCGGCATAGGTCGCCGCATATCCGCCGGCGGAAGAGGCCGCGAAATAAAGTCCGAAGCCCATGCCAAAGAAGATAAGCGCCGCGCTCAGGGCATCCGTCCAGGCGACGGAGTTCATGCCGGCGGTGACGGCCAGCAGCACCATTATCGCGGCCGCGATAATGACGGAATATGACTGGTCAAAACCGGTAACGATGTTTACGATATAGGCCGCGCCGGTAAAATTATACGAGACGATCCCGGTATAGGCCAGCAGAACGCAGATGGAGGCAAGTAGCCTTGTATGCGGACCATATGTCTGCTCAAGGATCTCCGGCACGGTATACTTCGCCAGCTCACGGATCTTCGGCGCAAGCCCCATCAGAACAAGGGCGCCAAGCGGCGCGCCGATAAAGAAAAAGATACCTGCCCAAGGACCGGTCTTATAGACAAAGTCAGCTCCTCCAACCACTGTGCCTCCGCCGAACCAGGTCGCAAGCAGCGTACCGACAAGAACTATTCTAGGAAGTTCACGTCCGGCGAGAAGAAAACCGTCTTTATCGTCGCGCGCCTTTTTACCAAAATAACAGCCTACTGCGACCATGATCAAAAGATATACCACTATCGCTATTGCGTATGACGGACCTGCTAAAGCTTCATTCATAAAAATCCCTCCCTAATTTTTTAAAAAATTTGACAATAAAACATACAAAAACCTGCTCTACAGCCTCCTTTTTATTATAAAAATCATTGTTCGGGTGGAAAAAGCAGTTTGGGTACCTTTTTGATCCTTACAAGTTCTCTCTCCCAACTTGTAA
>ERZ1673695.635-NODE-635-length-49971-cov-17.028007_pt1 | contig 49971 bp, 41 predicted proteins | sample MGYA00580225_ERZ1673695 | MGnify/ENA primary metagenome ERZ1673695 (study PRJEB41218, sample SAMN15661739) | gut metagenome | host: Homo sapiens | place: Canada: London | collected 2015-08-20/2019-03-30 | study: EMG produced TPA metagenomics assembly of... | reverse complement strand
GGACTTCGCTATTTTTTTCTAGGTTCAACTGTAACACATGTATTGTAATCCTACAACCGCCGCTGATTTTTAACATGGATTTCCTTTACAAAGCATATGGATTTTTTTATAATAAAAAAGTGTGTTTATTAACGCTCTATAAGAGCGGAACGGAGGCATTTTATGAGTTTGGATGTCAGGGAGTTGAGCAAATCATTTGGCGGTAAAATTGCCGTGGATCAAATTTCTTTTGCGATAGACGAGCCGGGCGTTTTCGGCCTGATCGGTACGAACGGAGCCGGGAAGACTACAACCATTCGAATGATACTGGGAATCATGTCCTCGGATCACGGCACGGCAGAATGGAATGGAAAGCCGATCCGAAGGGAAACCCTGAATTTCGGCTATATGCCGGAGGAACGCGGCCTTTATATGAAAAACAAAGTCATTGATCAGCTCGTTTACTTCGGAATGCTTCGCGGCATGGAAAAGTCGGCGGCAAAGCAAAACGCATTGAAACTCATGAAACGCCTTGGAATCTCAGAGTACAGCGATATGCAGGCGGAAAAGCTCTCCAAGGGCAACCAGCAAAAGGTACAGCTTGCCGCCACGCTCATCCACGATCCGGAACTGATTTTTCTGGACGAACCATTTTCCGGACTTGACCCGGTAAACGCGGAAGTGCTCCGGGAACTGATTCTTGAGCTTGTAGCGGAGAAAAAGTTTATTGTGCTCAGCAGTCACCAGATGACGACGGTCGAAGAATTCTGCAGGGATATTCTAATCCTTCATCACGGAAAAACAATTTTAAAAGGGAATCTCAGCGTAATCAAAAGCGGCTTCGGGCGCACAAATTTGGTGATCCGACCGCAAGAAAAGGATCGGACGGCGGTCGAACAAATATTGGAAGCCTCTGGCCTTACGCTGATAGAAAAGCGCGCGTATGAGTACGAATATGGGATCAGAGGAGAAGCGGATGCCGTTGCGGTCCTGAAAGCCATGATAGCGCAGGAACTCTATCCGTTAAAATACGAGGTCAAGGAGCCGTCGCTCCAGGAAATTTTTGTGAGAAGCGTGGAAGCTTCCGAAAGGGGGAACGTGAAATGAAGCAAATTGGAATCATTATGCAATATACTTTTAATGACGCCATTCGGAAAAAAGCATTTAAAATTTCTACCATTATCGTTGTTTTGCTGATCGCCCTTCTTTGCGCTCTGCCCCGTGTGATCGCGTCCTTTGACGACGGCGACAACAGCGCTGAAGAAGAGCAAACCGCGGCGGCTTCTTACGCCGGGAAATGCTACTATATCGACGATCAAAACCTGATCCCGGGAGGCGCCGAGGCGCTGCAAAGCTATTTTACCAATACGGAAATCCTGACGGGTTCCGGGGAAAGCCTGGATCAATACAAAGACGAGATCGGCGAGGACGGAACGGTATCCGCCATAGTAATAACAAAAAGCGAGACCTCCGCCGTACCTGGAATACAAATCATAACAAAGGATTTTATGAGCGGGATCAGCGGGGATGGAGCAGCGGAGGCCCTCACGGAAGCGTATGTTTCCGATCTGCTGACGGCGCAGGGCGTCGCCCCGGAAACAATCGAGCTGACAAAAACAAAGCTAACCTACGAGAGTCAAATGGCGGGCTCCATGAATTTGAGCGGTTATATTATGGGAATCCTTGTAACGGTTCTCATTTTCTATGCGATATATTATTACGGGTACGGCGTATCCATGTCGATCGCTACCGAGAAAACCTCGCGCGTTATGGAGACGCTCGTCGTATCGGCAAAGCCGTCCCATATTTTAATCGGCAAATGCCTGGGCATGGGGCTGCTCGGCATCTGTCAGTTTGTAATCGTGCTCCTGTCGGGCGTATTGTTTTATAAGCTGTTTATTCCTGAAAATTTTGCTCTTATGGGCATGCCGCTGACGCTGGACGCGTTCACATACAAATCGGCGATTCTCATCGGCGTCTATTTCCTGCTTGGATACGCGCTTTATGCCGTGCTGAACGCAGTATGCGGCGCTTCCGTCAGTAAAATCGAGGATTTGAATTCCGCAATGATGCCGGTGATGCTGGTTGCTATGCTTTCCTTTTTCATCGGATATTTTACGGCGATTTCCGGATCCGGCAGCTCTTTGTTCCAGAAAATCGCGATGTATGTGCCGTTCTGCTCTCCGTTCATATTGCCGTTCCGCCTCCTGAACGGAGATGTTGCAGCCCTTGACATCACGATTTCCATCGCGCTGCTGATCGCCGCAATTATTATTATAACGATCATATCGATTCGAATTTATTCAGCGTCCGTGCTTCACTATGGCAAACGGATGAAATGGAAAGAGATGTATAAGACAAAGATCTGATTGATAAATTATTATTAAGGAGCTGTATAAGAATGCTGATCGGCTGGAGTGAAATCGACATTACGCCAAAAAAGAAAATAAAGCTTGCGGGGCAATTTTACGAAAGAATTTCGGAATTTACAGAAAGCCCGATTTGCGTGATTGCAATGGCAGTCAGCACAGAGGAGGATCACGCGGTATTCTGCGCGTGTGATCTGGAAAGCATCTATCCGAATCTTCTTGCGCTGGCCCGGCAGAAAATTGCACAGGCGTGCAGCGGACGTACCGCGCCCGGACCGGATCCCGCAAAGGTAATGGTATCGGCTACCCACACGCATACGTCATACGAATACAAGGGTGAAGACAAACGCGATTCATCCCTGAGCGTGCTCGCACGGGTGCTGCCCGGGTCCATGAAATACGTGCCGAAGGTTGCCGCAGAAGACGTTGTAACATCGGAAGAGGCGCTGGAATTCCTTTCCGAAAAAATCGCGGAGGCAGTTCTGGCCGCATGGGACAGCAGGGAAGAAGCGTTTTACGCAAACGAATTCGGAAGAGCCGCCGTCGGCATGTGCCGCCGCGCCGTATACGACGACGGAACTGCCAAGATGTGGGGCGATACAGACCATGCAAATTTCGACTGTCTGGAAGGAGGAAACGATTCCGGGATCGAATTGCTCTATACCTTCGATCGGAATAAAAAACCCACCGGCGTTGTTGCCAATGTTGCCTGCCCCTCTCAGGTGCTCGAGCAGCGCAGCTTTATTTCCTCCGATTACTGGGGAAAAGTCCGGCAGTACCTCCGGGAGGAATTTGGTCCGGCGTTTCATGTGCTTGGGCTGTGCAGCGCCGCAGGCGACCAGTGCCCGCGGGATTTAATCCGTTGGGTTGAGCCGGAAACCCCGATCGATGATCCGAACGTCATCCGGATTCATCCGCTGAAGCGCAGAGCCGATCCGTCGATGTTTGACATCAAAGGCTGCTGCAGGGTGGGACGCCGCATTGCAGACGAGATCCTTGCTGTCTCCCGGGAAATCGAAGAATATCATACGGGTGGGATTTTCAGACACTGCGTGCTGCATCTTCGCCTTCCGCTCAGACGCGTAACGATCTCCGAATATGAAGCCGCAAAGCGCGAATTGGACGAATATATTAAAAGCTGCGGCGCTTCCGGCGAATTTACTTTTAAGGACAATGCTGCAATGCATGTGTGTGCCGGCGTCATGGCGCGCTACGAGCATCAGCAGAATACGGATCTGCATGACGCAGAGGTCCACGTCATCCGGCTTGGAGAAATCGCGTTTGCAACGAACAGCTTTGAGCTGTTTCTGGACTATGGCAACAGGATCCGCGCAAGAAGCAAGGCGCAGCAGACGTTTCTGATTCAGCTCTGCTGCGGCTCAGACGGCTATCTTCCGACGGAAAAGGCTGAGCGCGGCAGCCATTACAGCGCATATGTATCCAGCGGGGTAACGGGCCACGCCGGCGGAGATCTGCTTGTGCGCAGCACGCTGGAAACCATCCGTACGCTTTTTGAGGAAAACTGAACCAAAAAAATTTTTTCGTCGATGCAATAAAATTTCTTTCTGAATCATTATTAGGTTGAACAGGAGGAAGTTATGTTTCTTTTTTCCATACCAGAGGAGCCTGCTCCGCAGCGCGGTCAGGCGGAATATTTAGAAAAATATATTTCCGGAATTTCCGAAGGAGACAAAGAAGCATTGGCAGGGCTTTATGAGTCGACACATGCCGCCGTATACGGTTTTGCCCTGTCCCTCTGCAAAAACACGCACGACGCGGAAGACGTTCTGCAGGACGTTTTTCTGCAGATCTGGAACGCCGCCGGGCAGTACACCGCGGCCGGCAAGCCGATGGCGTGGATTTTCACGATCACACGGAATCTTTCCCTGCAGAGCCTCAGGCGCAAGGGAAAAGTCGTTCCGCTTCCGGCGGAAGAGCTGCCGGAGCAGTTCGAAGAAGCTCCGCACCTCACAAGCGAGGACAGGATCGTCCTGGAATCGCTTCTGAATATGCTCGGAGACGAAGAACGGCAGATCGTGGTATTACATGCGCTGTCGGAAATGAAGCACAGAGAAATCGCGTCGCTTTTGCACCTTCCGCTTCCAACTGTTCTGTCCAAATACCGCCGTGCGATCAAAAAGCTCGGCAATATCGTAAAGGAGGCAGATTCCCTATGAAACAGAAAGAAGTTGAACAGCGCGTCCGCGTTGCGGTAGAGCATGCGGCGCCGGATAAAGCAGACGAGATTCTTACCGCGTGCGGCAGCCGGCCGGAAGCGGCGCAGACGCCCGCTCCGGAGCGAAAGAAAAGGAGCGTTCATATTATACGTTTTTGCGCTGCGGCGGCCGCAGTTGTCCTCGTATTTGTATCGGTCTGGCTGATCGCAGGCTACCGCGTGAATAAAACGGTAGATTCGATCGTGATGCTGGACGTAAACCCCAGCTTCAGCCTTTCCGTAAATGCAAAGGAAAAGGTTCTGGCGGTAGAAGCCATGAACGAGGATGCCAGGACTGTGCTCGGAGGTATGGATTTAACCGACGTATCGCTTGAGGTCGCAATCAATGCGCTGATCGGTTCCATGCTGCAGAACGGTTATCTGGATGAATTGCAGAATTCCATTCTGGTATCCGTGGAAAATGACGATGCCAATCGAAGCGAGCAGCTGCGCGCAAAGGTGGCGAGCGCGATTAACAGCTGTATGAGCGGCGACCAGCTGGAAGGCGCTGTTTTAAGCCAAACTGTCAGCGGCTCCGATGATGCACTGAAGGCGCAGGCCGAACAGTACGGGATCTCTCTGGGGAAAGCGGCGCTGATCCAGGAGGTTCTTTCCCAGGACGCCACGCTTACATTTGCCGATCTGGCGGGACTCTCCGTAAACGAGATCGCGCTGATTTCCAACTCCAAGCAGCAGACCTCCGGGGAAATTTCGGTTTCCCAGACGGGTACGGTCAGCACGAAGGCTTATATCGACAGAGAGGAAGCGCTTGCAATCGCCTATGGGCACGCGGGCGTTTCGTCGGAATCCGTTTTGCGGACAGAAGTGGAATTTGACAGCGAAGACGGCGTCATGGTTTACGAAGTGGAATTTATAGCCGGCAGCACGGAGTATGAATACGATATCAACGCCAGAACGGGTGAAATCCTGAAGCAGAAAATTGAGGATCACACAGGCGCAGGGACAAATCCTCCCGTAAATCCAGGCGATTCCTCCGGAGATCAGAGCTTTATCGGGGAAGCGGCGGCACGCGCGGCGGCGCTGAAGCATGCCGGCCATGCGGAAAGCGAAGCATCCTATATCCGGAGCTCCGTGGAATACGATGACGGCAGAGCCGAATATTACGAAGTGGAATTCAGAATCGGCAGCACGGAATATGAATATAAAATCGATCTGTATTCCGGCGCGGTTCTGTCATACGAGACGGAAAGCCGTCCGCAGCAGTCCGCCGGCGCTGCAACGACGCCTTCTGCGACTCCAACTCCCGCTCCCGCCACGCCGACGCCTGCCCCGTCCTCCTCCTATATTGGAGCAGAAGCAGCGAAAGCGGCCGCATTTGCCCATGCAGGGGTTGACGCTTCGTCAGTAGTAAAATTAGAAATAGAATTTGATTTTGACGACGACCACGGGCCGGTATACGAGATTGAGTTTCATTCCGGCCGCATGGAGTTCGATTACGAAATTGACGCGCGAACCGGCGCAATTCTGAAAAGCGAATCGGATTTTGACGACTGATCTTTTGTATCGTTTTATTCCGCGCCCGGGAGACTGTTCCCGGGCGCGCATCATTTTCAAAAAAAGCCCGGGAAATTCCGCGCCCCTTCGGCGACGGGCAAGCGGGCATTACGGCTGCTTTTTTGTCTGCGAATGCTGCGTGTGCTCTGCGCGGTAGGCGGAAGGGGAAAGCCCCGTCTCCGCTTTGAAAATTTGGTTAAACTGATGCTGATTCGTATATCCGACCTGTTCCGTGATGTCGGAAATTTTCAGATTGGTGTTGACAAGTAAAGCGCATGCTTTACGAATTCTTTCTGAACGGAGCATATCAGAAAATGTACCATTTGTTTTTGCGGAGATCATTCTGCTCAGATATGAAACGGAATAATTAAAATGCTCTGCCACGCTTTTCAGCGTGGCACTTTGTATATTTGCGCGCAGGTAAGTTTGGATCTGCGCGATCAAAGGAGTTGCAATAAAAGAATCGGAGCAGCACTCCGCCGACTCAAGGTGATTTTTAAGAAGCAGCGTCAAAGCAGAGGAGAGAAAGGTTTCTATCAGCAAATTGCTGTATTCCGTATGCGATGTATATTCCAGCAGGATCGTTTCCAGTATTTTACGTATATTTTCATCTCCGAACGTGTGAAACAGAATATATGAATTTTTGTTTCTCATATACATGCCTTGCGAAAAAAAAGACGACATATGGTTCTGCACGGTCAGAAAGCTGCTGAATGAATTGGTAAAATAATCCTTCTGAATCAAAAAGCTGATCAGAATGCCGCTCCCGAACAGGGAAACCTTATGCATTGTGCCGGGAGGGATCAAACAGAAATCTTCTTCTTTAAAGCAGAGCTTCTTATCAGAAAGTTCAATTTCACAGGAGCCTTCGAGCATGTAGAAGCATTCAAAAAAGTTGTGAGAATGTAACTCGGAAGGGTAATAGCGTAAATGACGATAGATTTCGACATTTCCCGGGAAAGAATCGGCGCTGGAGATCTTTTCATGGCGGCATTCCTTTTCAAGCATGCATGAAATTTTACGCTGCTGTTCCTGCGGCAGTCCGGAAAGAAACGCTTCAAATGTCAGCTCCTGATCCAGCCGGTCAAGAAAAAATTTCTTGAAAATGATTTCCAATTCGCTGAACGGGATTAGCTTTACAGCAAGATTTGGATGGATAAACAAACGATATTCCTCCCAGTTAACGTGAAGTTATTGTAGAGCATCATAAATTGCGTGTCAATAGACAAAAAAAACCCACATAATAGACAATAAACAATATTGTGATGACGTTGTAAATTCGTATACTGAAACTGTTGACTGCAGGATTCATACAGACAGATGCGTATCACCGCAAAGGAGGCTTCGTAATATGAAGGGGAGCTGCTATATTTCAGTTGTAAACGAAACGATTGCCAGAGCGTGGAACAGCCAGCAGGAGAAAATTGCCGCGGCCGCGGAACAGATTGCAGAGGCAATCAAAAGAAAAAACAATGTTTTTATTTTTGGCTGTTCCCATGCGGGAATCCTTTCGGAAGAGGTGTTTTACCGAACGGGCGGGCTGGCAGTTATCAATCCTATTTTTTTTCCGGGATTTATGCTGAACACGAAACCCGTTACCATGACGAGCCGGCTTGAGCGCATTCCGGGTATAGGAAGGATGCTGTTGCTTGAAAATCATCTGCGGAAAGGCGATGTTTTGCTGATCCACTCGGTATCGGGGCGGAATACGGTGCCGGTAGAAATGGCGATCGAGGCGTCGAAAACAGGAGTTTATGTGATTGCTCTGACAAATATGGAATATTCGTCGGGCGCTGCGAGCCGGCATCCGAGCGGCAAAAAATTATATGAGGTGAGCGACCTTGTGCTGGATAATTGCGGCGTCCCCGGAGATGCGGCAATCCGCCTGGAAGGGCTGGAGGAAGCGGTCGGGCCAACCTCCACGGCTGTCGGGGCGGCGCTCATGAATGGGTTAATCATAGAGGTTGTTGAGAAATTAATAAATGATAAAATTGTTCCCCCTGTATTTCTCAGTGCAAATCTGGATGGCGGCGACGAGCATAATCGGAAAATTTTCAAAGAATACAAGGACAATATATTTTACATGTAACAGAGAGCGAGCTTGTCTGCGGGGAATCACTGCGGGAAAGGGGTACGGTTGTGAAATATTATATTTCGGTTGATGGCGGCGGCACGAAGATCAAGGCGATTCTTTTTGATGAAAATCTGAATTTGATTTCCTGTGCTGCGTCGGGCAGCGTTAATCCGAATTTTTCCTCACAGGAAATGATTCAAAAGAATATAGAGCAGTGCTTTGCAGAGCTGCTTCATGGGCTGAACATTTGTGAAGCTGCCTGCTTATACGTATCGACGGTCGGTCAGGCCGGGCAGATTGCGGAAGCGCTGCGGAAATACGTTTCGGTGAACGCGGTTGACGAGGTCGGAGAGTATTCCTTGGGCTTGTATGCGGCATGCCTGCAAAAGGAGGCGGTGATCGCCATATCCGGCACCGGAACGGGCGTATTTTATGTCCGGGAAAAGGATGCCGGATATGGGGTAGGCGGCTGGGGCGCGCTGATTTCCGATGAAGGCAGCGGCTATTATCTTGGGCGGCTGGCGGCGCTGGCAGCGATCCGCAGCTATGAAAAGCGCGGACCTTTTACAGTTCTGACAGAGCTGATTATGAAGCATTTCGGGTATGATGATTTTCGAGAAGCGCTTTTCAGCATTTACGGCGGAGACTCCCAGGTACGCAGCGTTGCCTCGTTATCTTATGTGGTAAGAGAAGCGGCACGCCGGAACGATGAAGTGGCGCTGGAAATTCTTCGCACAAACGGGCTGCTTATGGCCGATCAGACGAAGGCCGTTCTGCGAAACGCCGGCATACCGGCAAATGTTCCGATTCGTGTGATGGGCGGGGGATTTCAGACACATATAACGATGTATAACGCTTATAAAGAAGATATTCTGCGGGAATTTCCCGACCATGATATACAGCCGGTGATTTTTGAGCCCGTCGTGGGCAATGTCGTGCGGCATATATGGACAGAAGAAAGAAGGCTTGACACGGAAAGCCTGAAACGGGTGAAGATAAATTTTGCGCAGTTTCTGTATCGAATTACTTCGTGACACGGAAGTCTGCGCCGGTGCGCCATGCAAACTGAAGGCCATACAAAGAGACTGCAGCCGGAAGCCGTATGGCCAGACCGGCAGGCAAGGGTAAAAATTGATTAAATAAAATATGAGGAGGATTCTTATGCTGCTTGACAGATATTTTGAAACAATCGACAAGCTTTACGCCAAAATCAGGGAGACACAGCGCGGCAATGTGCTGCAGGCCGGCAGGCTGATCGCGAAATCCGTTCAAAACGGCGCTTGCGTCCATATTTTCGATACAGGGCATATCATAAACAGCGAGCTTGTGGAAAGAGGCGGAGGCCTGATGCTTTATAAGCCGTTCAAATATAGCCTGAACGTGGAAGACCCGGTTCGTCCGCGCGATCGATCCCATATTAACACCTCTATGGAGGGGCTTGCCGCATATGCGCTGCGCGCGTCCGGTGCGCTGCCCGGCGATGTTATGATTATCGGCTCCGTTTCAGGAAAAACCATGAACGTGATCGATCTGGCGATAGAAGCAAAAAAATTCGGGCTTAAAATTATTGCGCTTACTTCAATGGCTTATTCCGCTCAGGTCAAATCGGAGCATTCAAGCGGAAAACGGCTGTTCGAATGCGCCGATATTGTTCTTGATAATTGCGCTCCCGCAGCGGAAGCGATGATCGATGTGGAAGGACTTCCCGCCAAATTCGGGGCGGCCTCCGGTCTGGCGGCGGCATTTATTATGTGGAGCGTCAGCAGCGTTGTGATCGAAGAGCTGCTGAATGCCGGCATTACGCCTTCCGTCTTTAAAAGTCATAATTTCGAGGGAGGTCCGGAATTTAACCTCAATCTGCGCGAAATCTATAAAAAAACAGGATATTAACAAACCGCTTGCTTTCCTTCCCTGGAGCGCCGAATCCTGCGTCAGGCGGGAAATAAGGGAGACGCGTATTTGTAAAGATAAAATAAAACCATATAGTGGTCAATAAACATCCATTGTTTTCAGACGTCATATTGATATACTGAAAACAGAGTGAAAGAAAAAGGAGCGTGTGAAAGATGTTTTATCTTTCCATACACGGGGGAAACAGTAACTTTGACGTTATTGCCTTCAACGAGAACTGTGAAATCCTGGGCAGAGGCCACAGGAGCGGAATTGATAACTGCTTTGAACCGCAGCAGACTGTTTTGCGCCATATCTCTGAGGCAGTGATCGAGTGTGTTGTCGATCTCTATTCGCTTGGCTTCAGCGGAAGGTTTGAATGCGTATATTACTGCATGGTTGCCAAAAGTAATCTCCTGAAGGAATGCTTCCTGCAGATTGGATACGATATCGGCGAATATATTTTTCTGGAGGAGCCGTTCTGTTACCTCCTTGCCGGAGGCCTGACGGAAACGGGTTGCGTAGCGCTGTCTAGCACCGGATCCTGCGCCGCTTTTTGCAGCGGGCGCAATGATTTGCTGATAACAGGCGGCTATGGGATCCCGGTTGGCGATGAAGGCAGCTCCGCGTATATCGGAATCAGGGGGATCAATATGGTCACACGCGCCATTGGCGGCTGGGGAGAGAAAACGATTCTATATGATTTTTTGTGCGAATCTCTGGGGAATAACACTGCTCATGTGGATACGGTGCGGCTGCTCCAGCTATTATATCCGGAAAATAATTATGCCCGCAGACTTATTTATGTGAAATTTGCGCAGCAGGTCGTTCGCGCCGCCGGCTGTGGCGACGCTGTTGCAGTTTCAATTCTGGAGGAAGCCGGGGAATTAATGGCAAGGCAGACGCTGTGCGCATACCGCCTTTATTTATCGGGAGCGCGGGGAACGCAGAACGATATTTGTATGAATCATCGAGGACGCGAGCAGGGCATTGTTGATTTAAGCTTTGACTGCAGTACGCACGGAAATCAGACGCCGGGGGTTTATGTATGCGGCAGCACGTGGAAAAATAATCCGATTATGCTGAATGCGTTTCAGTCCTTTGTTTCCCGCTATCTCCCGGAGGCGCAATGCGTTGAGACGAAGCGCGCCGCAGTTTACGGCGGATTTGTTTGCTTTATCTTGGAAACATACGGGAACAGCGCGCTGAAAGAAGCGGCCGTGCATCTGGATCCGCTGCAGGGAGCATAACAAAGCAAAGCGCGCCTGGCTGAAAAAACAGAAAAAGAATTTTTTGTAGCCTTATAGATTGTATTGTAAAAAAAGAGGATATGAGCATGAAAAACACTTTATGCTGCGTAAAGCGCAGGACAGCAGGATTGACAGCCTTTCTATTAGTATTCTTTCTGCTGTTTTCTTGGGGAATCAGAGGAACCGCGGCGACGGAGACGATTGCTACCGACGGCAGCTTCGAGGAGGATGATGTCGGTACCGATGCCGCAAACACATTGGATTTTGCAATCGACTGGATAAACGAAAAGGGGAACGATGCAGCCACGGCTGTTGTGATGGAAGAGAACGAAGGAAAATACCTTCATATAGAAGGCTTTTATGAAATTTATTCCTATGATCTGTTTGATGAGGGATATACCTTCTCCGTTGATGCAAGAACCGGAGACGGCGCTCTGGTCGGGTTCTTTGTTCGCTCGGGCAGAAATCCGGCTGAAAAGTTCCCGTTCTATGAATGGGACTGGTATGTAGAGCAGGAAGGTAAGAACGGCGAATCCGGCATCGGCGGCAGCGGCATCAGCGTTCATCTCATGACGGACGGCGTACGTGTGAATATAAAAAATTATCAGGATGACGGCTCGCACGTTTCCAACACGTATTATGATTTTACAGGGATTGAGGGATATCAGAACCCTGCTGAAAATTTTAATAAAATAACGATTACGGATGAAGGCACACGCATTGTAATCAGTATCAACGAAAAACTGCTTGCCACGGTAGAGCTTTCGGACATCGGTACTTACGAAACGGATACGGAGAAGCCGCCTGTTGATTTTGTGTATTACAAGACGGCTGTGCTGAAGAATGCGGCTGGGGAGGAGGTTGTAAAGATCAACAATGCGCGCGTTGTGGCGGAAGAGTATATGTCGGCTATAGGAGTGCGTAATGGCAAGCTTGACATTGACAACATCGTTATCAGCTATGAAGAAGAGCAGCCGGATCCCACGGAAGCGCCGGAGGAAACGGCGGCTCCGACAGCAAACGCTTCTACGGAAAAGCCCGATACGACATCTACGGTAAAACCGGCGGCCACGAACGCGCCTCAGGAAGAGGAACCGTCGGATTCCGGATGGATCCTCTGGGCCGTAATTGCGGCGGCTGCGGCAGCAGCGATCATTTTGATTATAACGGTTATTGTTCGAAAAAAGAATAAAAACAGAGAAAAATAAAAACAGGAGGAATGATGAAAATGAAAAAGCTGTTTGGTAAGAAAAAAAGGTTTCTTTTATGCACAGTCCTTGCGCTGTGCCTGAGCATCTGTCCGATTTATGCGTCCGCAGTGACGTTCGAGGAAGCGGCGGCGGGCACGAAAATTGCAGAGCTGAGCAATTTGATGGAGGAATGGTACTTTTACGCAGGACTTGGAGAAACGGTTGCTGAGATTGCAGACGACGGGGAAAACGGAAAAGCTCTGCTTCTCGACAAGTATGTGCATATGAGCTCTGAAAAAACGCTTGAAACGCCGTACACATTTGAAACGGTGTTCCGCACGGTGGAAAAGCCATCCTGGATGCTGGGAATTTTTATCCGCAGCGGGATTGTAAAGGATCCCCTGTTTCCGAATTTCGAGGTTGACGCATACGACGGCGCGAACGGTTCCATGGGCCTTGGCGGCAGCGGTATGACGATTGCGATAGAGGAAGACGGCATCGATCTCAGAATCAAAAATTATCAGGACGACGGCCGCCGCATCTCCACGAGCATCTGCAGGCTGTCATATAACGGGACGTTTGACGCCACGGAATATAATAGGCTTGTTATGAAGGACGATGGGAAAACCGTGACATTTACGCTGAACGACCAGCTGCTTGCGACGGTAGAAATGTCGAATCCAGGCACCTACGATGACGGCAGAGCCGAATTGCCGTTTGAATTTTACAAAACTGCCGTAGTTAAGAATGCGGAGGGAGAAGTCCTTCTGTCAATCGATAATGCGAGACTTGTGTCGGAAAATTACTGCGCGGGAATCGGGGTGCGCGGAGATACGCCGACCTATTTCAAGGAAATTACGCTGGAGAAGGCGGAGGATCCGTCTGTTACTGATCCAGATCCTGAGCCAGAGCCTGAGCCCGAGCCCGAACCGCCGGTCGAAACGGGAGATTCTTCCGTCTGCGCAGGAGCGCTCACGCTTGTTTTCGCTGCGGCCGCAGCGGGTACAATTCTTCGCCGCAGGAGGCACGCAGTAACGGAGGAATAAGGGATGAGCCTGAAAACCAAAGGAAAAGTTTTTATCGCATTTCTTTTGACTTTGATTGGAGTGACTGTAATGTGCGCATGCGCCGGAAAACAGAGAAAATATTATGAGATCCCGGAGGCGGAGTCGGAGCAGCAGGCAAATCTTGTCTGGGAGGGCAAGAGCAATTACGCGATCATCTATGGGAAGGACGCGGCCGCCTCGGAGAAGACTGCGGCAAAGGAGCTGCAGAAATACTTGAAGAAGATGACCGGAGCAGAGCTGTGGCTTGCGGACGATGCCTCAGAGCCCGAGGGAGAATATGAGATTCTGGTCGGGAAAACAAATCGGGAAGAAAACGGAGGCTACTCTGTAGACCGTGAGGAGCTGGGAACGGATGGCTTTGAAATCAAATGGGCCGGAAAAAAGCTGATCATTGCCGGCGGCGAAGTACGCGGCACACTGTATGGCGTATACGATTTTCTGGAGCAGCTCGGCTGCCGGTTCTTCAGCACGGATACGGAGGTGGTTCCATCCGTCGAGACGCTTACGCTTGACACTACGCAGACTACGAAAGAAAAGCCGGCGTTTGAATACCGGGATCTGTTCTGGACGTGTACCTTTGACGAGGTGATCAGCGCCAAAATGCGCCTGAATGGCAGCGTCGTCAGCGGGGAAAACGGACGGATAATCTCTGATGCATACGGCAACGGGCTCGAATATGCAGGAGATCATTTTGTCCATACGTTCCACTATCTGGTGCCGCCCGAGGAATATTTCGAGGAGCATCCCGAATATTATTCGGAAATCGACGGGAAGAGAACGTCAGAGTACCTGTACAGCCAGCTTTGCCTGACGAATCCTGACGTGCTGCAGATTACGATCGACAAGGTCCGGGAATGGCTGCGAGCCAATCCCAATGCGAAGATCGTGTCCGTTTCTCAGGACGATTCTTACGTGATTAATTCTTATTGCACCTGCGAAAAATGCTCCGAGGTCAATAAGGAGGAACGCTCCAATTCCGGAACGCTGATCCGGTTTGTCAACGCCGTGGCGGACGCGATTAAGGACGAATTCCCGGATGTGGCGGTAGATACGCTTGCATATCAGTACTCCATAGAGCCGCCGAGAAAGACGGAGCCGCGGGACAATGTGATTGTGCGCGTCTGCACCGGCGTCTGCAGCGCGCATGCAATCGGGGAGTGCAGCAGCTCCGGTAATATTTCTACCGTGATCAGAAGATGGGCCAAAATCAGCGACAGAATCTATATCTGGGATTACACGACGGATTTTGCCGAATACCTCTGTCCGTTCCCAAATCTGAATTCTCTGCAGGGCACCGTTCAGTTCTTTGCCGAGAATAACGTAAAAGGCGTCTTCGAGCAGGGGAACTATCAGGAAGGCAAGAGCGGAGAATTCGGCGAGCTTCGCGCGTATCTGCTTGCCAAGCTGCTGTGGGATCCATATACGGATCTCGCCGTGCATACTCAGGAATTCATGGAAGCGTATTACGGAAAAGCGGCCGGCAGCGTGCAGTCGTATATTGATTATATTCATAAGGTGATTGCCGACAGCGGCAAGTGCTTTAATCTTGTAGTGCAGGCGCCGGCGCTGTTCGAAGGGCTGATTTCGGATGAGGATCTGGCTATGCTGGACGGACTTTGGGAGGAAGCGAAGGCGGCGGTATCGGATACGCAGCTTGCGCATGTGAGACGCTCGGAGCTGCAGTGGCGATGGTATAAGATGCGGTCGCAGCGCGGCGAGTTTGCGGACGCGGCAAATTACAGCGCGCTGGAAAACGCATTTTACGCAGATTGCAATGAGCTTGGCGTGCTGCGTACGAGCGAGGGCGCAAACGTCCCGTGGATTTCGTGATCCCTTTGGATACTACAGTAAGACGATAAAATTTTATGTAAGCTGGATCGATGACTGATGTCCTCCCGGATAAATGGCAGCATGCCTCCGGGAGGATTTTTTTAAAAAAACAGACATTTGTATTGACGATATGTTATAATATGGTCAAATTCTGAGACCGGAGGCTATTATGGATAAACGAGCGTGTATTTATTTAATTGTTTTTGTATTTGTGCTCGTATCCGCATATGTAATCGTTTCGCTGCGCCGAAACCCGGAAATCCGGGCGGAGGACGCAAAGGCGGGAGCATTTGTGGAAAACGGGAGGAAGGCATACCGCATCGCGTCGGAGCAGCTTTTCCTTGCGGACTTCAGCGGAGATAAGAGCCTGAAGGATTATAACAGCGATGAAAATGGCTGGCGTATTTCGAGCTCCACTGCGGGGGAAATCCGAGACGGCCGCTTCTATCCGAACAAGAAGTCAATTGATTTTACCGGCCGTTTTATGCCGGGTGACGATTACGGCGCGGAGGCTTCGGTGATCCGCTTCGACCTGCTTTTTGGAAGCGGCAGCGTTGAGGTCGGGCTGCGCAAGATCCTCGAAACCGATAAAAAGACAGATTCCGGCATCTGGTTCACGTTCCGGGACAATACAATCCAGATTGAAGAGCAGAGCAGCGGCGTCGATCTGGAGCTCTCGCCGTATGGTGAAGCCGGCGCTCCCGCAGAAGCCTCTTTCGAATTCACAGATACGCACGAGGCCATCTCGTTGTATTTGACGGAGGGCGAAACGAAACGACTTCTCTTTTCCATAAAATACAATGAAAACGATATTTCCGTTTTAGACGGAACGGGAGCCGTGCTGACGGAGGCTGTGCCGCATAACAATATCCCGCTGAACGGATACTTCACGGTTTCACTGAAGTCCTTCGACGGGGCGCTGGACAATTTGAGCTATAACAGATACGAGCTCGATTTTTCGCTTCCCGAGGCGCAGCAGCGCGCCGTGGATTACAGCTCCTGGATCGCCGCCGACGATTTGGGCAGAATTACGCCGACAAACAGCGAGACAGGAAATAAACGGGAAGATAAATACGTCGGCCTGTTCTACTTTCTGTGCAATGAATATACGGGAGCGCCGCGCGAGGTGCGGGATTTTACGCGGATGTATTTAAATTACGGCGTGGATTATATTAAAGAGCACATTAAAACGTCGCCGGGAGGATACTGGGCGGAGCCGTTTTTCGGTTATTATATTAATACAGATGAGTGGGTCTACCGGAAGCACGCCTATATGCTGCAGCAGGCGGGAGTGGATTTTATTTTCCTGGACATGTCGAATGCAAACGTTTATGAAAAAGCGCACGTGCTTCTTTTCGATACGTGGCTGCAGATCCGGAAGGAGGGCGGACAGACGCCGCAGATTGTCTGCATGACGGGCGATATGCCGTCTACGCTTGTAATAGACTTATATACGCTGATGGACTCGATTTATTCCAAGCCGGAATATGAAGAGCTGTTCTTTCAGTGGGAAGGGAAGCCGCTGATTCTGGGCAACAACGATACGCCCGGCGGCGAAACCTGGAGCGCTGCAACCGGCACGACGCCGCAGACGGAGGAGGCGTTCTATGCGGCGGTCCGAAAGGACAGAAGGGTTCGGGATTATTATGAAAGCGGGCAGTTTGCCGAGGATCTGTCGCAGTTTACGGTGCGGAAGTGCTGGGCCTGGCAGTCCGACAAGCATGACGGCTATTGGGACTGGCTGTCGGAGTCCCCGCAGCCCTACGGCAAGGATTTCAGCGGCAGCCGGGAGCAGATGGCGGTTACCATGGGCGTGCATGCTCATACCAACAAGGGGAGAAGCTACGTAAACGGAAACGCGGAATACGACCGCAACGGGGATTTCGGCTTTTCCTACGGGAAGGCGCAATATGGGCTGCTCTTTGAAGAGCAGTTTGAATACGCGCTGAAGCAGGATCCTCAAGTGATCATGATTACAGGCTGGAATGAATGGTACGCCGGCGTGCATGATTCGCCGAATCCGGAGCAGCTGACGGGCGGAACGCTGACGCCCGGCCGCTACCTGGTCGATCAGTTTACGCCGGAATACAGCCGCGACGGAGAGCCGATGAAAATCCGCGACGGCGTCGGGTTCGGAGACAATTATTATTATCAGATGGTTCGGTATATCCGCCTCTTTAAGGGAATGGACGCGGTACCGGTAGCGGACGGCGGAGGCGCGGAAATTTCTATGCGTGATGCTGCGGCCGACGCGGCGGAATGGGAACGCGTGTCGCCGGCTTACACGGATACGATCGGAGATACGGCGTTCCGGAACCAGATTTCGTTCCAGAGTGAATACCGTTACCAGAACAGCTCCGGCAGAAACGATCTGGACACTGCAAAGGTCACGCAGGACAGCGAATTTCTGTACTTTCATATTACGACGGTCAATGAAATCGTCGCGGAGAATGACGAGGTATGGATGAATCTGTATTTGGATATCGACAACGATCCGTCTACCGGCTGGGAGGGGTATGATCTGATTCTGAACAGAAGCCGGGACGGTGAGACGGTTTCCGTGGAACGCTTTGTGGACAACGGCTGGAAGTTTGAAACGATCGGCAGCGCGGAATATCTGCTCGGGACAAACAGCCTTACAATCAAAGCTGCAAAGGAAGTGATACGGAAAGCCGCGCCGAACGCGGATTTCAAGCGGTTTGCGTTTAAATGGGCGGACGCTTCCGTATCGGACGGCGATGTGATGCGCTTTATGGATCTCGGGGATACGGCGCCGAACGACCGGTTTCAATTTCTTTATACCACAGAGAAGCTTCCGGCGGCGAAAACGGGCGGGCGCCTGTCCTGGATCACGGTGCTGTGTATCTGCCTGGCCGCGGCCGTATTGCTGGCCTGCGGCGGCGTCTGCTTCTTCGCACGAAGGCGGAGGAAATAAAAATATAACGGGGCGGCGGTTCTGTCCCGAACGGCCGCCCGTTTCCACTACCGCTCGCTCAGACCGAGCCCGCCGACGTAAGCAGATGCGTTATTTGAATCACAAAGGAGAATAAACCGGCTTTTGGCAAGAGACATTGCACGGCACAAAAGATTTCGTTCTGCGGTATATTGTGAGGCGTCCGGCCTGCGCAGCAGCAGGGCAGACAGATCGTTCAGGCAGATTCTTTCGTCCGGGAAACCGAATTCGGTGTATTTCGTATTCACCCAGACGACGGCGTCGTATTTGTCCCGGGCCTGAAAGATTGGAATACAGTCGGTGCTTTGCCGCCGGGCGGCAGGACCGGAGAATTGCAGAACGTCCCGCTCGTAGCGGCAGGCGACCAGCACGGACCAGTCTTCGGGCAAGGACGCTAACAGCGCCGTGAATTTTTCCTGTACATCTGCCTCGCTGTCATAGTGAAGCCAGAGAGCTTCGATTTTTTTTACGGTGTTTTTATCCTCGTCTGAATTAGAACAGACCGGGCTGTATCCGGCGTAGCCGTTTCCGTCCAGCGCAAGCTCTTGGATTTTACCGAAAAACCCTTTCGACAGATTCCATACGCGCGTGCATTCGATTTCCTCGAAGCCGGGGAAGAATCTGCCGAAATCCTGCAGATACAAAGGATCGGCGCCGTGCCAGCCGATGGCGGAGCACCAGTCGCAGCCTGCGGCGGCAACGGCGCAGCCGCAGTTCTGCGATAACGCAATGATGAGGCGCGCCTCGCAGGCGTTGATGTTTTCCAGATCGTCCACAAAAACATAGCGGTATCCAAGCATTGCTTTATAGTCGGAAAGCACGTTTGCAGCGCGCGCAATGATTCGGTAATCGTCAGACGGCATACGAGAGATATAGTAATTATAAAACGGAAGGACCAGAGAAAGCAGACGCTCATGCCGTTTATAAAGGGGAGCCGACGTCTTGCTTTTCGTACGGCTCAGCGTAAGAACCGTTTCCTCCGTCATGTTTAAGGAGAGAATCGTTTCGGTGCTGCGGCGGATGCTTTCCGCAAGAACGTCTATAAACGCGGGGTCCAGGGCCAGAATCGCGTCCAGAAGGACGTCGTCGCTTTTGATATCGAACGCCACGCCGCATGCGGAGAGTCCTGCCTGCAGCCGCGGCAGAAGGTTCCCGGAATGCTTTTCGCGGGAAAAACACGCAATCAAAGGGAGCTCTGCCTCCTCGTGAATCTCCTGGATTTCTTCCAGACGCTCCTGGAGCTGCTTCGACAGAGTCTCTTTGTCAGAGAAAGAAAGCGCGCCATTTCCTGCGGCATTTCCCTCCTCGTCGATTTCATACACATTAATACAGACCTTATAATCTTTCAATGTAAAATCCGGCTTATATCTCGTCCGTTCGCCCTGGAGTATGGCCTCCTCCGGGAACGGCGCATGATATTCGTATTCGATACCGAGCGCATACAGAAAATTTGCGATATCCAGCTCCTCGTAGGAGTTCAGACGTTCCCCTTTCAGGGAAATGGGAGGATACAGCGCCAGATATTTCTGATATTCACTGTAATCCTCAAACTCAAATGCCGTATGGCCTGCCGCGTGAAATTTCAGGTAGTAATCGATCAGGCGGCTTCGATAGGACGGTTCGGACTGCTTCTCCGCAAGAAAGCCCCGGAGCATTTCCGCCAAGCCTTCCTCGCAGGGAGCTTCCTGCCCGGGGGCCGCCGGAGCCATGCCGCACTGCGCCAAAACGCTGCGCGCGAAGGAAGCAAAGCCGCGCAGATCGCCGCCCCGCAGGAATATAAGCTCCTCGCCCTCCCGCAGCCCGCGGCTTTTAAGATATTCCGCCTTTGCTTTCAGCGCCGCGGATTTTCCGGTCGACGGAGCGCCGCTGATCAATAGATTCTGATTCTCTGACAGAATGGCTTCGATCTGGTATTCCGCGGGCGCTCTGCCGCTTACCGCGCGGCGGAAGGCCTCCTCTGCGGCAGCCCTGCTGCCCGAGAGGACTTTCCGATTATGCGCCGCACGGCGCCGGTCAATATTGGCATACATCGTATTGATTGCGGAGAACGGCTCTTCGTATCGCCGCGGCAGTTTTTTCTTTTCGATCATGCCGTTCTTCAAATAGGAGGAAGCCTCGTCGTGCAGGCGGCTGAACCTGCTTTTCCACTCTGCCGTCTTCCGGACATCCACATAAGCTGACGGATTCCGGAACAGCTCCTGATATTCCTGCCCCGCCACGGATATTTTGTGCTTCACGTCCTCCAGAAACGCTATGAATTCTTCCTTTTCCTGCTTCCTGATTTTAAAATATTCCGAAATTCTCCCGGCCATGCCTGTTTTCTCCGTTTCTGTTTTATATTTTTATTATACACGCGGTAAAATTGGTTTGCAATCCTTTCCGCCTGCCCGTATACTTATGATAACCAGAGAGGCGGGGATGACGGCATGATTGATTTCAATGAGATTGAAAAATATAAAGAAAACAACCGGATCGAGGCCAAAAAAGCGCTCGGCGGATTGCCGGAGAGCATTTGGGAAACGTATTCTGCCTTTGCCAATACGCTGGGAGGGATCCTGCTGCTCGGCGTAGAAGAGCTGCCCGACAAAACGCTCCGCTGCATCGATCTGCCGGATCCTGCGAAGCTGCTCCGGCGCTTCCGGGAGCTGCTGGAGGATCGGACAAAGGTTAGCGCTAATATTTTATCGGAAGAGGATCTGCAGCTTCATGAAATCGACGGCAAGCACATGATATCGATCCGGGTGCCCCGCGCCCTGCGCACGGACCGGCCTGTGTATATTAATCAGGATCCGTTTTCCGGTACCTATCGGAGAAACGGAGAGGGCGACTACCGCTGTACAAGCGATGAGATCGAGGCTATGCTGCGGGATGCGGCAATCCAGACGCACGACATGCAGGTCTGCTCCGAGGTGTCCCTGGATGCCTTGAACGCGGAGACGATCGCCCGCTGCCGCGCCTGCGGAAATTCAGCGGAGGATGCCGGCGCTCCGGCATTCCTGCTCCGCACCGGTGCCGCCGCATGCGCAGAGGACGGACAGCTGCGGCCGACCGCAGCGGGAATTCTGCTGTTCGGCCGGATGGAAACGATTCGCTCGCATTTTCCGGAATACCGGCTTTCTTACAGCGGCGCCTCCACGGAGCGCCGCTTTGAAGACAATCTGCTGGAATTTTATTTTTCGGTATGCAGGGAAATCGACGCTTTGCCCGCTGCCGCAGAGCCGGACGTAAAACGCGGAATCCGGGAGGCGTTTGCAAACTGCCTGATCAACGCGGATTATTATGCGCCGGGAGGAATTTGCGTCGCCTGCGCGCCTGCACAAATTTCGTTTTCCAATCCCGGAAGCTTCCGAATCCGGAAGGAAAGCGCATATGCCGGCGGCATATCGGATCCGAGAAACACGATTATTTTCCGGATTTTTAAATACATGAACATCGGGAAGGGCGAGGGCGGCGGCATTCAGAACCTTTTTTCTGTCTGGAGGCGCCGCGGCTTTTCGGCTCCGGAAATCCGGGAGCAGTTTCAGCCGGATCGGATTACCGTGCTTCTGCCGCTGACGGCGGAACGGGAGACCGCCCCGGGCCGTTTGGGTGCGGCAGAGCTGGAGGCCGGGGGCGCGGCGGTGATAGAATATCTGACGGAAAAGATCTGCGCGCGAGCCGCTGCGCTTTCCGAGGCGCTCGGTCTCCCTCTCCCGGAGACGGAAGCGCTGCTTGCGGCGCTGCGCGAAAGCGGAATTGTCACGGAACGCCCGAACGGCTCCGGCGTCTTTTTCCTGAAATCGTAACAATTAAGAGATATCTGCTGCCAGAGTCTGACGCGGCGTTACCGCTGCGCGATACGGAACAGATAAAAGCTGTGCTCCGGCAGCTCACAGGCGATCCGGTTCTCTTTCGGATCAAACCGGAACGCCGCCGTTTCCGCAAAGGTGTGCCCTGCGTCCGTCGCAAGGCATTCCGCGGCGGCAAGCCGGCGGCCTTCTGACGGCTTCAGAGTAAACGAAACCGAAACGGGCTCCGGATTCATATTTGTCACCAATACCGCGCCATTTCCCCCGTCGCCTGAGACCGCCGCCAATGCGATGACGTCTTTTCCGTCGGGCGCCGAGCAGGCCGCCTGATTCTTCAGGCGGTACAGCAGATCGAACGCACGAAACGCATAATAAGCAGGGAACACGGTCTTGCGGACCGGATCGAACAAGCCCCCGTAATTTGCATGGACCTGCGCGTCATAATACATCATTTTGTCGATCGGGGTGTCCTGCATGGCGCAGAGCATGCCGGAGATATACGAGGCGTCTTCCAGCGTTCCGCGCAGGCTCGGTCCCATGTTCCATTCGTTGAGAATGCTTTCCGTTTCGGTAAAGCCGTACGAGTCGAGCGCTTCGCGCGCGTATCGTGCATAAGAAATGTTTTTCTCAATCGTCATATAGCTGTGCCAGGAGAAAAAATCCAAAGGACTTTTATGCTCGGGCGATGTGATGTATTTTAAAAAGTCGTGGAAAAATTCCAGAAAGTATTCCACTCTGTGAGAGGAATTTGCATCGGCGGAAAATGCGGAATCGGAAATCGCGTAAAAGCCGCAGCTGGCATACCCTCCGATTTTCAGATGCGGGAAACGCGCTTTCAGGTAATTGGACGTTACCTCGTAAAGACGGAAGTAATCCTCCTTTGAGCCCTTCCACATGGGGTTGTCCGAAATTTCCGGCTCGTTATCCGGCTCGTTCCAGATTTCCCAATACCGGATGCCGTACCGGAAGCCGTCCGCCCAGCCTTCGTTGTAGTGCCGGATGATGCCCTCGCAGACCTTCGCCCATTTTTGATAATCCTTCGGCGGATAAATATGATACGCCCGGATCGCGTGCTCGCATTCGATCGACGCGCCGAGCCTGTAGAAGGGCTCTACGTTTTGCTTTTCGAGCTCCGAGATCAGCCAGTCGGTAAAAGCAAAGTCGTAGGAGGCGGGATCCTCCGGATCTGCGTCGGGATTCCGGAAAATGTTCGCGATATCCACAAAGCGTCCCCCGCCGTAGTCCCCGCCGGTGTCGTGCAGGCGCGAGTAAGGAATTCCCGCATCTCCAAGATAATGGAACAGCTTATTGCTGCAGCCGAGCAGCGGCGCGTTTCCCACGCCGTGCATCGGTTTGAGCACGCCGGCGATTTTTCCGAAATCAACATGGAATGACGTCATTTTTCTTCTCCTGACTTTCTGCGTAATTTTTATGTCCCAGCTTAGCACAAACCGTACTTGTTTGCAAGGAGCATGTGTGTTAGGACCTGATCCATATCAAGGCACAGAGCCTTGGACTGGTTAAAACGCCTCCGCCGTGATACAACCTCCAACCGTTTTTACAGAATCACACGTTGCGGTCTTTTCAGAATTGCAGATTTTTCAAATCGCCAGCGGGGTTTTGAAAAAACATAATATAGTAGATTGGAAGATAGGTGATTTTACCGTTTGTTGTGATTTCCCGCGCATTGGAGAGGACGAATGCCTTTTGGATGTGATAATCCTCGTTTTGTACAAAAGCGTTTAGCGCGCTGTGTACGGTATAATTTTTGCCGGATTTCACTTCGATCGGAACGGCGGAAAGACTGTCGTAGTCATCGATCAGATAGTCCACTTCTCCCTTGCTTCGATTGTCATAGTAGAATAGCTTGTAGCCGTGTGCTATCAGCTCGCTGGCTACAACCGTTTCATAAACTGAGCCAAGATTGATGCTCACTTCATCATCCAAAATGGCTCGGATATTATTCCCGTACAAAATGCCGGTCAAAATCCCCACATCGTTCAGATACAGCTTAAGCAAATTTTTTCCGGTCGATTCGATGAGCGGAAACACCGGATTAGATATTGCCTGCACATTCAGAGCGATTCCGGCGCTGATCAGATATTCGAACTCATCCTGATAGTCACCGAAGGTCTTACCGCGTTTGTTTTCGATATTCTGCGCAACAACGCGCTTCTTTTTGTTCTCCATGCTGGAGGGGATTAAATCATAGATTCTCCGAATCTTCAGCTTTTTCTCCTCGTCGTATTTGGAGGCGTCTGAAGCATAGTACTCGTGGATTTCACTTTGAATTTCCCTTACGGCTTGAATGTTCTTTTCCGCAAGATAGGAGTTTACGACGTCCGGCAGTCCGCCCACAAGCAGGTATTTGCGGAACAGATCCATCATTTTATCATGTATCGGCTTATCGAGCGCTTCCAGCCCTTTAAACTTTTTCCGCATAGCCGTAATTGCGATTTCGTTCATACCGTTGGCATAGAGGAATTCTTCAAAATCCAGCGGGAACATTCTGACCTTCCGTATACTGCCCATCGGAATCGAGGCGGCCTGCGACAAAGTAACGCCCAACAGCGAGCCGCTGGCGATAAAGGTAAACTTATCGTCCTGCGATAAAAATTTCAGGAGTGTGAGCAGGTGCGGATATGCCTGAATCTCGTCAAGGAAGATCAAGGTGTTTTCTTTCTGCTTCATTTTACTGCCCGCAAGCATGCTGATCTGAAGATAGAAATCCTCTACGGTTTTTGTGCCTGCAAATAGGCGGTTGCCTAATGAATCCTCTACCAGGTTGATCTCAATAAAGTTTTCAAACAGCCTTTGCCCCACATAACGGATAATGTAGGTTTTTCCGACCTGCCTTGCGCCGTCAATCAAAAGAATCTTTTTAGAACTCGATTTTAAGTGCGATTCAATTAACGCTTCGATTTTACGATAGAGCATAACAAGCCTCCAATTGACTTTTCAATAAAATTATGGCATAAAAATAATGACATTTCAATAGAAATAAACGCATTATTTTATGACATTTCAAAATTCTGCCGTTTGATATGATCAAAGAGAACAGGAAACTCCGCATAAAGCAGCAATGCCTCCTTTCCTGAAATACGATTCGGCAAAAAGGCACGGCCAGAACCTTCTTATAAAAGAGCTGGAAAGCAAAGCGTTTTCCCCGCCGGCGATATTTCCGAAATCAACACGGAATGACGTCATTTTTCTTCTCCTGACTTTCTGCGTAATTTTTATGTCCCGGCTTAGCACAAACCGTACTTGTTTGCAAGGAGCATGTGTGTTAAGATTAACCATCTTTAAAAACAATGAGGTGCGACGTATGGAGAACGGAAAAACGGCGATCGATTTTGCGGAACCGCGCGGCGGGACGTTTCAGAAATACAGCCTGCGATACTCCTCCCGGCTTCCGGGCAGGGGGAAAATATTTTACAATATACCGGACGGCGTGGCCTGTGAAACGTTTTTTTTGGAGCCGGGGGAAAATGCGGTATTTTCTTCTTATATCGACGGCTTCCTGAGCGGCGCTTCTGCTTCCGGCATTTACCGGCTTGAATTTCTGCCGTCCGAATCGGGAGAAGCGGGATTTTCCCTGCAGGAGCTTACAACGGAGCCGGCGGAGCGGAGCGAATCCGTCGTGTATCTGGAAAACGAGCGCTTCCGCCTCGGCGCGGATCTTGGCTGGGGCGGCGGCTTGTGCCATGTAGAGGACAAACGGAATCCCGACGGACTGCAAAATCTTTTGAACCGCTGCGATGCCGGCCGCCTGATTCAGCAATCGTATTACGGAACGGTGGATTCTCCTTATAAATGTGCGGTTTTCAACGGCTCGACCTGGTCCTATAATCCCGTTCAGGGAGGAGATCAGTATGCAAACCGGAGCAAGCTCGTCGACTGCAGCGTTTCTTCAAACCGACTGTGGGTAAAATGCCAGCCGATGGACTGGGCGCAGAACAACCGGATTACGCCGAGCTACATGGAAAATACCTATCTTCTCGAGGAGGACTGTATTCGCGTGGACAACCGCTTTGTAGACTTTTCCGGGTACCGCCACAGACCGGCGCATCAGGAGCTTCCCGCTTTTTATGTCCTTAGCTATCTCGATCAGTTTACGTTTTATGACGGCGCGCGTCCCTGGACGGGAGACGCTCTGGCCGTGAAGGATCAGCTTGGCTTCTGGGGAGACAAGAGAGCGTCGCGCCATTGCTATTTCACGTTTCAGGAGGGCAATACGGAAACCTGGTGCGCCTGGACCTCCGGGGAGTCCGGCTTCGGGATCGGGCTGTATACGCCGGGAGCCGAAACGCTGATCGCCGGCCGCTTTTCCTACAATGCGTCGAAGGATCCTTCGGACGGCGCGACGAATTATGTCGCGCCGCTGCGGACGCTGTGCCTGGAATCTTTTTTGCCGCTGGAATATTCTTATCTGATTACTACGGGCGACGCGGCGTCGATCCGCCGGACGTTCGAAAGACGCAGGGATTTCCGGGATAACGCCTCGCTTCAAAGCTTTGTAAAGCAGGACGATTAATACGGAGGCCCGGACTTGGAACGGAATTATGCGATGCCCGCAAATTTGGTACAGAGAGAAAAAATCCTGACGCGCCCGTCTTTTCGGATTCCGCCGCAGAGGGCGGAGCGCAGAGAGGATTTTACGCTTCCCGCGCTGTTTACGGACGGCTGCGTTCTGCAGGCCGAGCTGGCGGTGCGGCTGTGGGGTCGATGCGCCTTCGACGGGGGAATCGCCGTCCGGCTGAAAAACGACGCCGGAGGGGAAGCAAAAACCTTTTACGGGAAGACGGAAAACCATGCCTTTGAGCTTTTCATTGAGGGGCAGCCCTGCGGCGGCCCGTATACGCTGGAGCTGATTTCCGAGAACGGGAGCTGCTTTTGCCTGAAAAACGTTTTATTCGGGGAGGTTTTTGTGCTCGCCGGCCAGTCGAACATGGGCTGGGCTTTTGGACAATGCTACGACGGGACCTCAGACCGGCTGCTTTACCGGGATTTGATCGCTTCCTGTGAAAATCCGGACATCCGCGAGATGATGGTGCTGCCCGTTCCCTCGGAGGTTCCAGTGGAAGAGCTTGAAACGTGCCGCCCTTGGCGTAAAATCACGCCGGAAACCATTCGCGAGGTGAGCGCGGTGGGCTACTTTTTTGCCCGCCGCTTCTATGCGCTTCGCAAGGCGCCCGTCGGACTCGTCTCCGCGTGCATGGGAGGGATCCCGATTGCGGAATGGGACGTCGGCGGCGCGTGGTATAACGGGCAGATCCATCCGATCCGCAGGCTGACCGTCCGCGGCGTTTTATGGTATCAGGGAGAAGGCGATCCCGTGAATTACGGAGCGCGGCTTGCAGGCCTGATCGGCAGATGGCGCGCCGCGTTTGAGAATCCGGGACTCCTGTGGGCCGCCGTACAGCTGCCGCGTTATACGGATGAAAAATCATATTATGAAAGCAGGGAAGAAATCAAAAAAGCGGGAACGCTGACGGAACGTTTTACCTACTGCGTTACGCTCGATACGGGCTTGTATCCCGAGCTGGCGGCCCGGGGCGATATGCTGAACGCCGACGGAATCCATCCTTACGAAAAGGAACCCGTCGGAACGCGCCTTGCGGACGCAGTGATCGGCGCGTTCTGCGATCCGAACGGACTGTGGACGTCCCCGTATGCAATGAAAGCCGTTCTGGAGGAGGACGGCCGCGCAGCGGTAACGTTTGCGAACACGGGAGGCGGACTGCTCCTGGAGGGACGCGCCGGCTTTGAGCTTGCAGGGCCGGATGGGGAATTTTACGACGCCATTCCCGAGCTGGCGGCTCCGGATCAAATTTACCTGACCTGCGACCGCGTGGCCGATCCCGTCACCGTACGTTACGGCTACAAGAATTACAGCGCTCTGGCGGACGAACCGATCGTCTGCTGCGCACAGTCCGTGTGCGTATACAATACCAGACCGGACGGCGCCGGGGAAAAGGCGTATCCGGCGGAGCAATTTACGATGCAGATAAAGCGAAATACATGATGGAGCTTCAAATTTCTAGGCGGATGGGCATTGATGGCGTTTTATAAAAAATAACGAATTAATTTAACCTGAAACCGGGGAAGGCTCTGCATACGTAAAATATGTTGAAAATATTACATATTTATTATATTATTAATATAATAAATGTACAATATTTTGAATAGATTTATAGAAAAGAGGTTCTTTATGCTGTCTTCGTGGATTTTTATAAATAGAAAATCTCTTATTCTTATAATGATGGCAATTGCCTGCTGCATCGCCTTTGTCGGAGAATTTATCATACCCGAAGCAAGCGAACCGGCTTTAACAAAACCTGAACGTCGTTTCTTTTACTATGAATATATTCCCGCACTCTATTATTACAATGAAAACGTATACGTTCTTTATGATCCGGATGTAAGCGGCGGCGGATATGCGAAAAGGGGCGAGGAACGGACCGAGCTCCCGTTTGTAGGTACAATCGATGCGCGCTGTGCGGCATATAACGGCAGAAAAACAACGGCGGGACGCTATGACGGACTTTCCTATGCCAGAATTGTCGGGTTTGCCTATAACTGCGCATATAAGCCGATCAGCCGCGTTTTTACGGCAAGGGATGAGAACGGGAGCGAGATCGACCGCGATCTTTTTATCTATGTCTGCATGGAGCCGAACGATACCGCGCTGAATCCGTTTCCGACAGATTCGTCTGAGACGAATGTTTTTGCATTTCGGTTCGCACGGCTTGCAGAGCCTGAAAGCGAATTGCTTATGAGTCCGGACACCTGGCCGGACTATATGAATTGGCCCAACGAGCGCCTGCCTGCATATATAGAACGTCATAATCTGCAGCCGGACGGTTATAATGCGGAAGTAAACGGATATCAGATGGGCGGCTTTATTACCGTATTTGACGAATCGGGCGGCACGGCTCCCGGCACGCCGGAATGGGAGTATGACGCGCAAGTCATCTATCAGCCGCCGGACGGAACCCGGTATATTTACCGGTAATTTACTTGGTGAGCGCGCCGCCGCAGAGCTGCTCCGGCGAAGCCAGCCTTTTAAACGCTTCTTTCAGCGTTTCCTCCGCGGCCTTAGCGGTGCCCTGGATCATTTCCCGGCGGCCGCCGCAGGCCGCGCCGAGCGTTTCCCGCAGAAATGCGGCGGCCGGGCGCAGATCCGCAGAGCGCGAACCAATCACAAAGCGGTAAGCGCCTGCATTTTCCGGATCCGGAGCACATACGGCGCAGATCCCCTGCGTTTTCTCCGTAAGCAGATTGACAAGCGTGCGCAATTCCTCGAAGGAACCGTCCTGCTCGAAAATCAGCGCGTTTCCCGCTTCCAAAACGCACTGCTCCGCACGGAGCGTATAATAGTCGCGCCGTGCGGCCGCTTTTTCTGCCTTGAGCCGGCCGATCTCGCACTGAAGCCGCGCGACGGACGCCTCCAGCTCGTCGGGATTTGCGGACAGAGAAGCGGAAACGGCTTTTACCTGGGAGAAGCGATGGGATAGCTCCGCGAAGGCCCTGCTGCCCGCCAGCATGCCGACGCGCGCGCCGCCTTTATAGTTCTGGGCGCTGATCAGCTTAATCAGGCCGATTTCACCGGTCCGCGCGACGTGCGGCGCGCAGCAGGCGCATCGGTCCACTCCTTTGATTTCCACGAGACGCACGACGGAGGTCAGTTCTTTTTTGCTTCTGTAGCTGATCCCCTCCAATGAGCCCGGCTCGTGAAAGGAGATTTCAACGGGAAGATCGGCATACACTGCGCGGTTGGCCTGCCGTTCGATTTCGGTAAGCTGCTTTGCGGAGAGCCGGCCGCTGAAATCCATGGTAATCTCCTCCTCGCCCATATGGAAGCCGACATTGTCATAGCCATACAGGGCGTGTACCGTGCCGGACACGATGTGCTCAGCCGTGTGATTCTGCATGTCGGAAAACCGTTTTTCCATATCGATGCGTCCTTCTACCTGACTTCCGGGCGCAATCGGGAGCGCAACCGCATGATATACTTCGGAGCGTTCGGCATCCGTTCGGAGGCGCAGAACCGGCTGGCCGCCCAGCGTTCCGCGATCGGAGCTCTGGCCGCCGCCTTCGGGGAAAAAGGCCGTCCGGTCCAATATGATTTCGTACGTTCCGTCCGGCGCCGCCTCGCAGCTGAGCACGGTTGCCGTAAAAGCCGCGCAATGTCCATCTGTTTCGTAGAGTTTCATAACAGCCTCCTGCATCCGGTATCATTCCACGCTATTTTACCACATCCGGCAGGAGCTTCGCAGCATTATTTTCGTTATGCCAAACCGCTTTGGGAGGAACCGTACGGATGCTTTTTCAGCCAGCTTACGGTATCGCGGATCGTCACGCAGAGATCGCGCGGCCGGAAGTTCAGGTCTTTTGCCGCTTTTTCATGTGAAAATTTATCGTTGCCGGACAGCGCGTGCAGAGAATATCGCGTGAAAAGGGGACGGACGTGCCGGATTTTGGCATACAGCTCGAAAAACGGCGCGGCGGCCTTCGCCGCCCACAGCGGGAGAACCGGCAGCCTTCTGCCGCCGTATTCCGCCCGGATCATCGCTAAAATATCCTTAATTTCATAATGGCGGTTTGAGAGGATATAACAGCTTCCGGACACGCCGCGCAAAGCGGCGGAAATACAGCCGGCCGCTACGTCACGCACGTCTACGAAGTCATATCCGCCCCGGACGCACGCGGGGAGCTTCCCGGAGATGTAGTCGCTGATCAGCTGGACAATATGATTTCCGCGGCTGCAGAACGGCCCGATGATTCCGGAGGGATGAACGACAACGGCGTCAAGGCCGCTTTTTGCTGCCGAAAGCACCGCTTCCGTCGCCTCCGCTTTTGTTTTGGCATAGCCGCCCGTTACGCTCTCCGGGGCAAACGACGCGACCTCGCGGATGACGGCGCCGTCCGCCCCCTCGGGGATGGCGTGTACCGAGCTGACGTAAACGAGCCGTTTTACGCCGTATTCCCGGCAGAGCCGGAGGATATTTTTCGTTCCGTTTACATTGACATTATAAATCAGCGGGGAAACCGCGTTCTGAATATCGACGATTCCTGCCGTGTGGATCACATAAGTTTCTCTGCCATACCGGTTTTCAAACAGCGGACGCAACGTATCCGGCTTTGTAACGTCTCCCTTGTAAAAGGTAACGTTTTCCGTATCCTCCGCCTGCTCTTCGGGGAGAATCAGCCCCCGTACCTCGCAGTCTTTTCCTTTCAGCATCCCGATGACGGTGCCGCCAAGGTGGCCTGCGGCCCCTGTAATGATATAAAGCTTTTTCATGTTGAACACCATTCCTTTCCGAACACTGTGTTGATTATCCTTCCATAATGTAGTATAATCCTGTTCCTGAAATTCTGCCAGCAACAGCAGGCGTCCTGATGGCGGTTTTATGGACATACCGGACAGATTCTGTTGAAAGAGATGGTTATTTATGAAAAATTTTATAAAGGATCACAGGGTTCGCGTAACGCGCATGCTTTTGCGGAAGGCGTTCCTGGAGCTTCTTTCCCGCAAGCCGATCCAGAGCATTTCCGTACGGGAGCTCTGCGAGGAGGCGGGGATCAACAGAAGCACCTTCTATGCGCATTATAAAGATGTCTATGATCTGCGCGAGCAGATCGAGACGGAAATGCTAAGTGATTTTCAGGAGGCGCTTGCGCCGCTGATCAGCCAGAAGAAGGACCGAATCACGCCTACGGATATTACGGCCGGCATTTTCCGCTGCCTGCGGGAAAATTCCGACATCTGCGCCGCAACGCTCGGCAAATACGGAGACCGCGACTTTCTGACGCATCTGATCGATCTGGGCAGAGACTCCTGTATGAAAGGGTATTCCGCATATTTTCCCTCCGCCTCTCTGCGGGAAATCGAATTGTTCTATACCTTTGTAAGCGCAGGCTGCATCGCGCTGCTTCAGGGCTGGATCGATCGGGGGATGACAGATCCGGCAGAGAAGATAGCGGCTGCGGCGGAGGAAATTATGATGAAGGGCATCGGATTTTTAGAGAAAAAGTAACGTTATGAGCATGGAATTTTATTCCGGCCGCCCTATTTACCAAAAAGCGGGAGCTGATCAGGATGATCGTTTTGATTACAGGCGCTTCCCATACGGGGAAGACGCTGCTGGCACAAAAACTTCTTGAAAAATACAAATATCCTTATTTTTCTATCGATCATTTGAAAATGGGACTGATCCGAAGCGGGAACACAGCCCTGACGCCCGAAGACGATAAAGAATTGGAGGCCTATTTATGGCCGATTGTTCGGGAAATCGTAAAGACTGCCATTGAGAACGGACAGAACCTCATCGTGGAAGGCTGTTATATCCCTCTCGGCTGGAAAGAGGATTTTGCGGAGGCGTATCGAAGGGAAATACGCTGCTATTGTCTGGTGATGAGTGAAAACTACATCAGACGACATTTTTCGGATATCAAAGGATATGCAGGCGCGATAGAACGGCGGATGGAGGACGAGGGATTGACGATCGATTCTGTGCTTGCCGACAACGCGTATTATTTTGAGATGTGCCAAAAATACGGCTGTCATTCCATTTTGATCGACGATTCCTATCAAGTGGAAATCCATTTGTAAAATTTCCGCTCGCAGAGGCGGATGCCATCCTTTAAAAGGCGGAGGGCTCGGACAAAATTTTGCTGATCCACCGTTTGTTGGCAAAATAGATCAGAATCGCGATCAGCGCGCACGCTGCAATAAGTAAGATGTAATCCCGCCCGAGATCCGCAGCCGTAAATCCGATCCCGTCTCTGTCTGAATTTATGGTAACGGCCATTGTCGCCAGCATTCCCATAATCGGCACGGAGAGGATAAGGGCAAATAGAATATAATTCAGATATTCAGTCAGAAGGATCCAGTTCAGCTCCTTCTTGCTGAGGCCTATGGCATACAGCCGCCTGATCAGGCCTCTCTTCGAATCTGCGTTGATCACGTAATGGATCAGAAGAATGAAGGAGGCAAGCAGCACCAGCAGCCCAATGAGGCAATGCACGGTGGTATCAATCAGAAGCCCTGTGATATACTGCGCCGTGTTTGTTTCTATAAAGGAAGCGGCGCGGATCATATTTGGATATGTTTTCGTGAGCTGGCTGATCTGCTCCTCCAGAGTTCCGACGGCATACTGATCGTAAAGCTGGAGAAAACAGCTTCTGAAATAGAAATCCATATCCATCCGTTCCAAGGCTTTGTTGGCGGTAACAAACGAATAATAGGAGCCAAGCGCTTCCTGAAGAACGGGATCTTCCTCGGGAATCAGGATGATTGCATCCAAAGTGACGGAATAATCGATTCTGTTCCGGCCCAGATTTCCTCCCTCGAAATCGTTGTACCTTATATGCGATAGTGTCAGCTGTTTTCCGATGAGCTCTTTGTAAACGTCTTGATATTCGTGTTCCGGGACGCACATTATGACGCTGCTGCCCTGCAGAAGCTTTTGCGGATCATATTGGCCGACCGTTTGGAAGGCGGTCAGCTGCTGCAGAATTTCTTCTTCCGCGCCCAAAACTCTTGAAAAATAAAGGATGTCGTTTTCCTGATAACCATATTTTTCCATTTCTTCCTTTATCTGCTTCTGAACGGATCCGTCGGAAGAACGAAGCCTGCTGTCGCCATAGATTGAATCCATCAGCGTTTTTTCCGCGCTGTCGGAATCCGCGGAAACAAGTAATTTGACCTCGGCGCCATTGATATAGACCGCCCGCTGAACGTTGTGATTTTCCAGAATCGGTTTAAAATCGTTGACGGACGGCATGTTTTCCTGAAAGACAGGAATTTCAAAGATCCCCTCCGCCATGCTGGCAAAACGAGTGATTTCGTAATCGCAATCGCCCGGATCCTCAAAAGAGGATTCTTTTTGTATGATTTTGCCGACCTGAATCACAACGATGCATAGAACCAGCATGATTGAAACGGCATAGAAGCGTTTCAAATTCATAAGAAGATTTTTATAGGAATATAAAAGAAACGCGGAACTCGTATTGATTGTCGCTCTGCTGTGGGGCGCTCTGCGGGCGGAGGCCAGGAGCGTCCGTATGATGCGGACCAGTACGGCCGCCGCTAATATCATAACGAAACAGATGACGGCGGAAAATGCGGCAGAGCCTGCCGTTATTTGAATGCGGAAATACGCGATCCCTTTTTTTTCGATGATCAGCCTGTATAGATCCGAAATTGCATAGGAAAGAAAAAGTGCCGGAACAAGGGACGGCAAATAGATAAAAAAGGAATAAAAAAACGGAACTGTTAATTTCAGCATGCGGCCGGAGCCCAGCGCGCCGGCAATTTCGACTGTTTTTTTAAATTCTATATCCACAAGATAACACAGCAGCAAAAGAATCCCGGCAGCGGCGATCATTAAAATACAGAAGATGGAATCCACGGTTGACTGATAAAGGCGGTAAGCAGGCTGCGTATCAAGCTGCTCCATATTTTCGTTTCGCCTGTAAAGGCTGCTGTTAAGAAAATTGGCGATTTCGGCAAGCGCTTCTCCGCTTTCCTCTTTTAGCAAGAGCGTACAATGATATGCTATGGGATTTTCCACCTCGGAAACGAGCACTGCGGGAAGCAGCGTTTCACTGGTTCCGTCTCTCAGAAGTGAGCCCTGCAGCTCAGAATAATTATTGATAATCCCTGTTACCATGTAATTTTTGCCGTTGATTGTTACCGGATCTCCAGCCCTTGCGCCGAGTTTCTCTGCAAGCCATTTTTCGACGGCAATTTCAGAATCGGCGGCGGGAAGCCGTCCTTCAGAAGCACGGATAGAATGAAGCGCATACGCCGTTTCATCGGCGGCCCCGATATAAATGTCGCTGAAATAATGATCTGTTCTGAAAGAGCCCTGTATGCGGAAAAAGCCGAAGCTTTGGACGGACTCGTCTGGAACGGATACGGGCTCCGCCTCAAAAACAATCCCGCTGTACGTCCCGTATACGGTCTGCAAATATTCGCGGTATGCATCCCTGGCCCCGATTTTGGCGGAAAAAATACTTATGACAGTTGCCAAAATTACAGTATAAACTAAAAAAATTGCAATACTTTTCGTTTTCCTTTTCCACAGCGTCTTACGGGTGATCAGCAGGCTGGCTCTTAGCATGAAGCACCTCTTTCCTCCGAAAGGACGCCGTTCTCGGACATCCGGTAAATTTTGCGCGTCCTGGCGGCAATTTCCCTGTCATGGGTTACGATGATCAGCGTTGTGTGATATCGCTCGTTGATCTGCGTAAGCAGGTTCATAACGGCTTCCGACGTTGACTGATCGAGGTTTCCGGTAGGCTCATCGCAGAATAATATTTCCGGCCTGCGGATTAAAGCCCGGGCAATTGCGGTACGCTGCTGCTGCCCTCCCGATAGTTCGCCGGGATAACGCGAACGCAGATCGCCAAGCTCCAGCGCGCCGCATAATTCCTCCGCATATTCTTTCGCCGCCGCCTTTTTTTCTTTCTTTCCGCCCAGGAGCAAAGGGAAAATAATGTTTTCATAAACGGTGAGCTCTGAAATCAGTTCAAAGCTTTGAAAAACAAATCCGAAGTTGTCTCTTCGAAAGGAAATCTGTTTTTTTTCTGACAGGGTATAATAGTCGATATGATCAAACAGTACTTTTCCGTCTGACGGCTTCATAAGTCCGCTCATTATTTTAAGAAGCGTCGTCTTTCCCACGCCGCTCGTTCCCATGATGGAAATACTGTCGCCCTTTTCAAATATGGCGTTCACATTTCTAAGCACGGATTCATCGTCACGGTATGCGTGCGATATGTTTTCAATCGTTATCGTATTGATTGATTCCCTCATGAAAATCGCTCCCTGTCATATATATTTGTTAATATACTTTTCTGAATACGGATATACAAGCCGGCCGAGTATGCGCCCGAGCAGACAGCCCGCAAGCACTGCGATATACACGCCCGTATCTGTCAGGAGGCTTGCGTTTATAAATTTCATTAAGACGGCAAGCGTTGCTACGATAAGACTTACCGCAAGAGGAAGAGCAAAGGATTTCTTCTTGCTTGTAACAACCTCGCACAACGTAAAAGAAGCGGAGTAGAAAAAATACTGCATATAAAACAGAACAAACGGAAGGATGGAACGATCCTCCCCGAGAAGCCGATACGTTTTATACCCATCCCAAAACGGGATCAGGAAGAAGCCGCTTCCCGCAGGCGCTTCAGACGAAAAATCCAATGGAAACAAAGCGAACGCAATAAACATCGTACAAAGCAGGAAGCCCAGGCTAAACAGCAGGACGCCCAGGAACTTATAGCGCTGCTGAATAAGCTTTACGGGCAGTACCAAAAGGAAGAGAAGCAGCATAAAAAGGTATAGCAAAATTGGTTTGAAAATCATCGTTTCCTACTCCCTCTCAGATATGAAACACGGTATTCCTGTATACGGATAATACTCATTTATCGCCGCAATTCTCCTTGCCGACGCCATTTTGCTGCGCGGCAGGCGAAGCTGCGATTTGCGGTTCAAATCGGTTCGGCAGAATAAAATATTATTGCTCGTTTTCTTATAAAACAAAAATATTTTACGCACAATATTATTAAATAAATAATATATTATATTTAATATAATTGTCAATATAATTAATCTGTGTAATTTTCCTGCGGACAAAAATTCAGGGGAAAAGCAAAAACAGAATAATAGGAAGCCATAGCAGCGCCGCTGTCATGTACAAAAAGAATAACTGCCTAAAGCAGCAAAAACGCCCTGGCCGGTATCAAACCGAACAGGGCGTTTCGCAGTATGGCGCACGCGTGTGTCTGTCACTCAAATGTAACGGATTTGGCCCACTTCTGAAAATCGGGCAGAAAATCGTCGAAATTTTTCGTCTCGCAGGCAAACTGAATCAGCCAGTAAGCATCCGGCCCCTTGAACACGGTTGCGTAATATTCAAAATTTTTGCCGTTTTGTTCTTTCTCATATGTAAAGCAGGTGAGCCCCTCTTCTTCCTTCCGCTCTGCGGAGAGGGAATTTGCCTGGATCACCAGATCCGCATATTCAGACAGTGTCATATCTTCATAACCGGCCTCTTCAAAAAGCGTAAATTCCTCTTTCAGCATGACCACGATGGAATCCATGGATTCATAATACGCCGTCTGCGATACAAGATCCTTTTCTGTAAATTCATCCGTCAGCGTAATCGTCGCGCCCTCTTTGGAAAATTCCTTTTCCTCCGGCTCGCTGAGCACGGCGCTGCAGGAGCATAGACCGAGCAGCAGGACGGCACAGCACAGAATCAGTCCAAGTCGATGTGTTTTTCTCATGATTGCCTCCCAAAATACCATTTTCGAGTTGAGATTATATCCTATATATATCTATTTTTCAATTGGTAATTTATGCATTCCGGCAGCCGACGCTGCGCCGTATTGAAGAAGCTGCGGAACGAGTGTAATATTATACAGTAAAAGAGTGCGGAGGGAGGCGGCTGCGTTATGAATAAAAGAAATACGGAAAAACAGATTCATTCGATTCCGCCGTTCTGGAGGCCGGATTCCGAGCAGCTGATCCTGGGGAGCTTTCCTTCGGTAAAATCACGCGAACAGAGGTTCTACTACGCACATCCCCGGAATCGCTTTTGGCGTGTTGCGGCCGCGGTATTTGACTGCGCTCCGCCGGCCGGGCCGGAAGAAAAAGTGATGTTCCTGGAAAAAAACAGGATTGCGCTGTGGGACGTCATTGCAGTCTGTGAAATCAGCGGCTCTTCTGACAGCAGTATCAGAAACGCCGTGCCGAATCGGCTTGCGCGGATTCTGGAGAACTGCCCGATCCGAAGGATCTTCGTCAACGGAAAAACGGCGGAACGCCTATATGTGAAATATCTGCAGCCGGAAACGGGGAAAGAGGCTGTATTCCTGCCGTCGACAAGCCCGGCGAACGCGGCCTGGACGCTCCCGCGCCTGATCGACGCATGGAGCGTCCTCCGCGAAGACTGAGCCGTTCTTCTTTCCGCGCGCTTTCTGCTCAAAGCGCCTGCTCGGAAATCGCGGAAAAAATTTCTTCGATTTTTGCGGCTCCTTCGGCGTGCCCCTCATCATAAAGCGCCAGAAGCTCTTTCGTATCGGCGCTCGTTCGTTTTACCCGCAGCGGCTTCAGCGGGCGAATGATAACGGCGCGGCCTTCGCGCTCGAGCTGCTCGCACAGCGCCAGCTGGCGGTTGTATACTTCGTGACGGCGCAGCACGGCCTCCGCTGCCCGGGGATGCTTGCGGTAAAGGGCTTTCAATAATTTTTCGTGTCCGAAGGGCCGCTTTGAATAGCCGGCATTTCTGGTCAGCACGATTACGTGGAAGACGTTCCCGTCGGCAACGGATTTTTCGATCGGAATGGGATCGCTGACGCCTCCGTCCAGGAGCTCATATCCCTGGAATTTTACGATCGGAGAGAGAACGGGCACGGAACAGGACGCAATGCTTGCGCTGAAATCCGGCGTAATCGTTTCTTTTTCAAACCAGACGGTCTTTCCGGTGGCGCAGTCCATTGCGCCCGTAAGAAAACGGACCGGGCAGCTTCGAAAGGTTTCCCAGTCAAACGCGACATGCCGCTGCGGGATCGTATGAAAAATATAATCAAAATGAAACATCGACCGGCGGAAAATAAAATTCCGCACGCTCACATATTTGGGATTTCCTACGTAATGCTCAACAATCTGCCGGCTGCGGAGCTTTTGGCCGGAAAGATAGGTGACGGCATTCGCCGCGCCGGCCGAAACGCCGGCGATATAGGGGAACATGATTCCCGCATCCAGAAAGGCTTCGAAAACGCCGGCGCTGTAAAAGCCGCGCGTCCCGCCTCCCTCCAGTACGAGCGCGCAGCCGGAGGGAAGTATTTTTTCGGGAAGGCATCCCTGAATGGGAGGATACGTATATTTTTCCGCTTCCGCGATCATGCGTTTCCGCCTCCTTCCGGAAACCATCCGAGCTCCAGGCGAACTTCCTTCCGACTGACGTCGTCGTTGCCGTAGCAGCAGCGGTCAAAGCCGATCAGCGTAAATCCCTGCGCAAGATAAAACGCCATGGCCGCCTCGTTGCAGGTCTGCGTTTCCAGCATGAGGCAGCGGTATTGATCGCGGACGGCAAGCTCTTTTGCAAAATGCATCAGGTGCGTTCCGAGACCGCGCCGGCGGTGCTGCCCGGATACCCAAAGCTCCGTTACGCGCAGCCGGTTCGACCATCTTTCCGGGCAGAGCTCGATGACGGCAATCAAGGCTCCGGCTTCGAAAATACCGTAGGCGTCGGCGCCCTCCCACCAATCCGCGTAAAGGCAGTCGCCGTATTCTCCGGTTTCCGCCGAGCCGTGAATCCGCGGCGTTTCGAAGGGCGTTTTGAGGAAGGTCACCTCGAAGCGGCCCTCCTCCTGCCGGAGCGTCACGTCGTAATAGCTGCCGGTTACATAAGTAAAATCAAGCCGGACGCCCCGCCATTTTTCTTCCGGCAGCCGTTCTATTTTCCGATTTGTTCCTGATATCATGGTCATTTTCCTTTCCGCCGGGCCGTATGCGGCCGTTATACTCTGATTTCTGCCCGGCTGCCGCCGTATTTTTGCTTTGTAACAAGCACCTGGCGGTCGATTTTTTCTTTCAGCTCCGCTACGTGGGAGATGATCGCCACAAGGCGTCCGGCTCCGCTGAGCTCCTGCAGCACGCGGAGCGCCTGCCCCAGAGATTCTTCATCCAGAGAGCCGAAGCCCTCGTCGATAAACATGGCGTCCAGACGGATGCCGCCGGCCGAAGACTGGATTTCGTCCGACAGGCCGAGCGCCAGAGAAAGAGAGGCCTTGAAGGCTTCTCCGCCGGAGAGCGTTTTCACGCTGCGCTCGGAGCCGTTATAGTGATCGATTACGTCGAGCTCCAGACCGCTCTGGCTCCGGTTGCTGTCTGCCTCGGTTCTCCGCTTAAGCTCGTATTGTCCGCCCGACATCATCATAAAGCGCGTGTTGGCCCGCGCCAGAATTCTGTCGAAATATGTCATCTGGACGTATGTTTCCAGCTTGATTTTTTCTTTCCCCGAAACGGTGCCGCATGCCGTATCGGAAAGCGCCTTTCTCCAGCTTCTTGTTCTGTCGGCTTCCGTAAGCTCTGCGATATATTCCTTGAGGGCGGAGAAAATGGCGCGGTTGCTGTGAAGCCGGCCGGAGAGCTCGTCCAGCTCTGCATTTGCCGCCTGCTTCTGCCCGGTTAGCTCCTCTTTTTTGCTTTGCTCCGCGCTGCGGTCGATTTCCGGGGCTCCCTCCAGGCGGCTTTTCAGACTGTCGGCGCGTCCGCGCAGGGTATCCGTTTCACCTTTACAAAGCTCGTATGCGCTCTTTGCTTTTTCATAAGCGGCCTGCAGCTCCTCCTTTTGGCGCTTCAATGCGGCGAGGTGCGTTCCGGCCTCGCGCCGGCTCTGAAATTCCAGTCCTTCGGCGATCCTGGCCGCTTCGGAGGTTTTTTCGCTGATCTGACTGTTCAGCGCGGCGGTTTCTTTCTCGAGCTCGGAAAGCTCGGCGGTGAGCCGGTCCGCTTCGCGCTCCTTCTCCGGGATCAGGCGCGCTTCAAGCTCGTGTTTTCGCTTAAGCGCCTGCTCAGCCTGCGCAAATTCCGCTGCCGCGCGCGCCGCTTCGGTCTGAAGCGTGCTGAGCGCCTCTTCTGCTGCGGAAGAAAGGGAGGCGGGGAGCGCCGCCCCGAACAATTCCGATGCTGCGCGCTCGATCTCATCTTTTTTTGCCGCAGCCTGTTCTGCGGCTGCTCCCGCCTTTTCACTTGCGCGTCTCACTTCGCTTTCCGCCTGCTCGCTGCTTTGCTTTGCCGTTTTCAGGGCCTCCTGGCTTGGGGCGCCCTCCGGCATGGCGGCCGGGCGCGGATGGCTAAGGGAGCCGCAGACGGGACAGGCGGTTCCCTCCGTCAGGGTTCCGGCAAGGAGGCCGGCCTGTGCGTCTAGGAACGCGCGGTTTTTCTCGTTGTATTCGTTCCGCAGCCTGTCGGCTTCCCCGACGGCCGCGGCGTAGCGTTTCTGCGCCTCATCCTTTTGCTTCGAAAGCGCCTCGTATGCCTGCAGATTTTTGCCAAAGGCTTCGAGCGCGGCCTGCCGCTGCGAAATTTTTTCTTTCTTGTGCAGAAGGGCCTCCTTTTGCGCTCCGGCGTCTCCAAGCGCTGAAAGCTCTGTTTTCAGATCCGTAAGCGTACGCCGGAGCAGGTTCTGCGTTTCCGCCCGCTGCGCCAGCGCGTGCTTTTTTTCTTCAAGCTCCTGTTTTTTCTGCCACAGCTCGGCGCGGCGTGCCTCGAGCGCTTCGTACTGCGGCATTTTTTCGGACAGCGAAACGATCCGTTCAGCCAGGGCGTTTCGCTCTGCCTCTTTTTCCTGCTCCGCCAAGAATGCATTTTCCAGCTCTGCCAGAGCGCCGGACTTTTCCAGCAGCTTTTTCTGCGCGTCGGACAGCGCCGCTTTTGTTTGCGCAAGCTCCTCCGCCTGACCGAGCAGTCTGTCGGCGGCCTCCTGCTGCTTTTCCATTTCCTCGATTTTTAATTTTACAGCGGCTTCACGATCTGCATCTCGATCTAATATTTTGCCGACCAGCACCGCTTCCTCCCCGAAGGGCAGCCGCCCCTCCTTCGCTTCCTTTAATTCGGCTTCCAGAATTTCGTCCCGGCCGCATGTGATGCGCTCGGTTTCCCGCCGGATGGCATTTTGCAGATCTTGACAGCGCGCGGTAAGCTTAGCGGCTTCGTCGCGCAGACGCTCCTGCAGCCGGTCAAACGGTTCCGTTTTAAAAATGCGCCGGAAAATTTTTCTGCGTTCGTCCGTCGGCGCAAGCAGCAGCTTCAAGAAATCGCCCTGCGCAATCATGGCGATCTGGGAAAATTGACTGCGCTTGAGTCCGAGCAGCTCTTCTACGGCCGCCGTGACCTCCTTCGGCTTTGACAGAATGCGCCCGTCGGGATACGTGAGCTCCGCGGCGGCTTTCTGCAGCGTCGTTCCGCCGCCCCGCTTCGCGGGACGTTCATATTCGGGACTTCGCCGGATCGTGTATTTTTTTCCGGCGTATTCAAACGTCAGGACGACCTCGGTCGGCGTCTCCGGAGCGGCGTATTTGGAGCGCAGCATTGCAGGCTCCCGGTTTTCTCCGCTTGCCTCGCCGTACAGCGCAAACGCAATCGCGTCGAAAATCGTGGTTTTTCCGGCTCCGGTGTCGCCGGTGATCAGATAAAGTCCTGTGGCTCCAAGCCGCTCCAGCTCGAGAACGGTTTTCTCTGCATACGGGCCGAAGGCTGACAGTTCAAGGCAGATCGGTCTCATGCCTGCGCCTCCTCCCAGATTTCTTCGATCAGGCCTGCCGCAAAGGCCCGCTGTTCTTCGCGCATGGGCTGATTGTTCTGCTTTTCATACAGCTCCTCGAACAGCTCCAAGGGCGTTTTCGGCGCGGCTCCGGCGGTGACCGCAGCAGCGGAGCGCGTCCGTTGATTGTCGTAATCCAGCTTCATGATGTTCGGATAAATCGCGCGAAGCTTCCCGATTGCATCCGGCTGATCCTCCTCGTCCGTCAAGGTCACATGCAGATAGTCGTCCGTGCGGCTGCCCTCGTAAAAGCTCCGCGCAGTGATCTCCAGGTAAGAGCCCCGGATTTCTCTGAGATCGCGCTTCGGGAGCAGAGGAACCGTGCGGACCGTCAGGGCTCCCGCTTCCCGCAGCTCTGCGACCGTAACGGATTTTTCCTGCCCTGCCTCGGAAAAGGAATATTTTAACGGCGTCCCGCAATACCGGATCGCCGCGCTTCCTACGTTCTGCGGACTGTGAAGATGCCCCAGCGCCACATAGTCGAACGGCTCGAAAACGGCGGCGTCCACATTGTCGGAGCCCCCGACCGATCGCTCTTCCGATTCGCAGCCTGCCGCGCCGGTAACAAACTGATGCGTTACGAGAATTTTCCTCGCCGCGGGATCGAGCGGCATATTTGAAATTGCGATTTTGAGGGCGTCCGTATACGTTTCGATTTCCTCTTCCGGGAAAAAGCGGCGCACCTGAGAGGGGCGGAGAAAGGGGAGCAGATAAATGTCGACCGCCCCGAATTCATCGTAAAGCCGCACGGGCGAAACGGCGCCGTCGTAAACCGGAGAAAGATGGACGCCGCTCGGGATCATCAGACGGGAGCCGAACGCGATCCGTTCGGGAGAATCGTGATTTCCGCTGATGATGAAAACCTGCAGGCCGCGCTTTGACAGGCGAAAAAGAAATTCATCGAACAGACGCACCGCTTCCGCCGGGGGCACGCCCTTGTCATAGATGTCCCCGGCTATGAGCACGCCGTCCGGACGTTCTTTCTCTATGATATCCATGATTTCCGATAAAATGTGCTTTTGATCCTCCAGCATGGAAAATTCGCTGACGCGCTTTCCAAGATGAAGGTCGGATAAATGAATCAGCTTCATAAACGGCTGCTTCCTTTCTCGGAGCGTCTGCCGGCGCCCGTGATGTCTGCCGCAGCTGCCGCGATCTTTTCCAGCAGGGGAATTTCAAACGCTTCCTCCGACGGGAAGACGCAGCGCAGAACGGCTCTGCCGGTGAAGGTACAGAACCAGGTCGCGGCAGCGGCAAATCTTCCGTAATCCAGAGACAGGTGAAATCCGTCGCGGCAAAGCGACCGTCCGCCCTCGCGATATCGAAACTCGGGTAGGGAGGCGCGCAGCGTCTGAATTACCGTGCCGGTCGGAATGAGCTCTGCGCCGATCAGCTTGACGGCCATTTCACTCGCGTCCTTCAGGCGGCGGTACATTTCTCCCTGGTCATTGTGATACGCCGCAAAGCCCTCATGATCGGAGTCCGTTTCGTACGCCCACGTCTGATGAAAAAAAAGACGCGCCTGCGGCTGCTTTTCTCGGACGAGTGCGGCGAGCTCGGGCAGGTATGGAAGGTAAGTTTGGGGCATTCCGCTGAAATGGCTGGCCTGCTGCAGGGTTACAATATCCCACTGCTGAAGGCTGAGCGCGCCGCTCAGGGAGACGCTCCTGCCGGTGCTCTCCCCGTTTTGCTCCAAAGCGTAATCCTCCGTGTGTTCAACCGCATTCTTCCGGTGCTGCTCCAGACTGCACCCGCCGATATAGAGGTTGACGGTGTCCATTTCCACACCGTTTCCTGCCGCTAATTTGTGCAGCCATTTCTGTGCGTCCTGTGAAAAACTGTTGCCGATGGATAATATGTTCATAGATCTCTTCCTGTCAATTTATTTGAGTGATATTTTATCATAGTTTCGCGGCAAAGAAAACGTTCCTTGCGGAGGCCCGGGAAAAACATTGGCGCCGCGCCGCTTTATGGATGGGCTTGCATTGTTTAAAAGGAAATTTATCGTCTTTTGCTTTTTGCTATCCATGTTGTACCGCCATCCAACATAAAGTTAATCATATCAAGCATCTTGCATATACTTGCCATTCGCTTTGCTGCTGCATGCAACACAAAAAAATAACGGGGCTGTAAAAAAGCCCCGTTCACAATATTGTGTTATTGTTTGTCTAAGTCGCATAAAAAGCTGCTTTCGGCGTTTCGGATTCAGAGTCCAATTTGCATGGAAAAGTGAGAAGCCCAAAAAACACCGTTGGGCCCAAACGCAGTGTGCTCAGATCTCAACGGTGCTTTCAACAGCTGTCACTTGATAATTTCCTTGCTCGCTGGTTCCGCTTTCAGTGGTCAGACCTGCGTAAGTCAGGGTTTCAAAACACAGATCATTCTCGTCGCCGGCGCATAAATCTGTATCAGGTTTTCACCCGTGTATCCACCCCTGTCATAGGATTCCCAGCGGGTTGTCGGACTGCAGGGATTTCTCACATCCACGCACAGAGTATCGCCATCCTGTTCCACGTCAAAGAGGCGAATAAAGATAGGATCTCCTGCCGCCCTTACTCGGCAGGTCTTGCCCTGCTCCTCAAGCAGTTCCACGCGGCAAATATTGCCAAGATATAATTTGATGTGTTGGCATATTTCAAAAGTCCCGTTGTATTCGTTTTCGCCTCGTTGAATTTCCATTGCTTTTTCCTCCCCCAAAATGACGCTGATTGGCACCTCTAACAGCTCGGCAAGGACCGGGAAGAGCGCGATATCCGGATAGCCGACGCCGCGTTCCCATTTGGAGATCGACTGCGGAGAGATCCCAAGCTTTTCAGCAAACACGGTCTGCGTCCAGCCCTTCTTTTTTCGAAGGGATGCAATAATGTTGCAAAATTGGTTCAAATTGTACATATTTTTCCCCTCCATCCAAAAACACTTTATCATAGAGAAATGTGTAAATCAATAACCGCGCGGTTGAAAAAAGGCCTCAGCCCCGAGCCGCCTCGATGCCATTTAAATACTTAACAGCATTCGTTTCGCACGCAGTTCCAGTCCAAGCTCGCGATCGCCCCGTCCGCCCGGATGACATCTAATGGTACGGGAGAATCGCCGCTCAAAACGGCGAACCGCACCGATTTCAGCGGCCTTTCAGACTTTACAATCGACTAAAACTATTTATAATAATAAAGGAGGCGTAACGGATGATCGGATTAAAACGCGGTACGGTTCAGTTGTGTGAACACGAAAAAGAATGGGAAATCGAGGCTCAGAATACGATTGCCCGTCTGAAAGAGATCTTAGGTGATGGAATCAAAGACATTCAACACGTTGGCAGCACCTCTATTCTCACGATAAAAGCAAAGCCCATCATTGATATTGCGATTGCGGTAGATAATTTTGATGATATCTTGGCTTACGAAAAAGAGCTTAAAGACGCCGGCTTTTATTATCGTCCTAATACGCTGGCAGCTCTTCGAGATCAACTGTTGTTCGCTTGCGGGAGCTTTTATGAAGGCACGGGAGACCTGCAGACGCATTTCATCCATGTTGTTTTAACGGGCAGTATGGACTGGATCAACTACATAAACTTCAGAGATTATCTTAATAAAACTCCTTCGGCTGCAAAAGAGTATGAAGCTCTGAAGGTATCCCTTGCCCTGCAAGCTCCTATTGACAATGGCAGAGAAAAATACCTCAGAGGTAAGCACGACTTTATTGTTTATACGCTGCGAAAGGCACTGGTCAAATCGTATCTCGGGAAAACAGTGAATATTTCGATCGATAGACCAATTGGAAGCGTTCACCCGAAACAGGATGATATCGTCTATCCCATCAACTATGGATTTATCCCCAAGGTGCTGGGTGGTGATGGTGAGGAGCTTGACGTTTATTTATTGGGTGTTGATGCTCCGGTGAAGGAATATGCTGCGCGAATTATCGGTATTGTCCATCGACGCAATGATGTGGAGGATAAGCTTATTGCCGCGCCTGAAGGACGGAATTTTACCGTTGAAGAAATTATGGAAGCAGTTAGATTTCAAGAGCAGTATTACGATAGTGAAATTGAAATTTGAGATTTGATTGGATAAGGAGACTAAAATGGCAAAAGTAATTCTGATCTGCGGAAAGATCTGCAGTTGAAATAACACTTGCTTTATTCGGTCCGCATTGTGCTGATAAGCAGGATGATTACGTGGAAAGAACACAGAACTACTTGTTGGACAAATCATTGGAGACATCGAGGCTGGAATCGATGTGGTGCTTGACTGGGGCTTTTGGACGAAAGCTGAACGACAAAATGTAACCTGCTACTATCAGTCAAAGGGCATTGAATATGAATGGCATTATGTCGATGTTACAGATGAAATTTGGAAACGCAATATATTCTCAAGAAATAAAGCTGTCCTTTCCGGAGAAAATGAGGACTATTCTGTAGACGATGGATTGCTGTACAAAATACAATCGTTATTTGAAACTTCAAGCCATAAGGAAATGGATGTTTGGTATATAAACCAAAGAATGAGCGATCCATCCTAACGGTTTGCTTTACTATATTTGATATATAAAAAGATACCCATTCCCACCCGAACGGTAAATGAAAGGCGGTGGGCAGCTCATCACGAATTGCCTACCGCGGGTATGTTTTCTCACTGTTTCAGATTATTTAGTGATAATGTAATATGTCAAAAAAACTTTGTGCTTTATCGTAAATTGCTCCGGTAAGTGCTGCAATATTTTGATATGTGCTTCTTCAAACTTCTCAAATGTTTTAGTATCCATGGAAGCAAGAACACCTCTGCATGCCTTAATCCTTCCATGCCAGCTTTCTCTTGTAAACGGCAAATCTATCGTAAAACTATCCATTATAGGATTGTCAAAATAATGTGTCTTTAAATCCTGGACGGCCGGTGATCCACCAACCCAATTCGGATTAAACTGTTTTACAAGAGAATGGGATTCTTTTGCAATAGGATCATCTTTTAAATAACTCATGTAGAGTTTTAAAAACAATCCATTCGGTTTTATCATCTGCCTTATTTTATCAACAACAATCTTAGGATTAAAATACCAAAAGCATTGACAAGCAGTGATAGTATCGAAAAAATTATTAGCAAATTTTAATTTTTCTACAGGACAAACTATGTATGTAATATTTTTATACTCTTCTGATAAATTTTTAGCCTGTTCAATTTGTTCGCTTGATATATCTACGCCAATAATATTTGCACCATGATCAGCAAGTCCCCTCGGAATAGCTCCTGTTCCGGTACCAAGATCAAGCCATACAGAATTCGCCTCATATTTTTCGGGTTCCGGTCTCACGCATCGCTCTATGATATCGGCTATCACTTCCACCTCGTCCTCGCAGTCCTGACGCAGCCATTCTTTCACTATGGCGATAATGCCCTCGATATAGTACGCGATATAATACCGGTGATACGGCGCAGGAACGCTGAATCTGTCAAGTATTGGACTGAGGAGGCGTTTTTTAAGTTCGCCGTACCGTGCGTGCGCCTGCATATCGTTGGGGTTTCTGAAGGCTACGCGGTAAATTTTTTTATTGTCCCGTATGAACCGGAGATACGGTATAAGGTATTCCCCCGTTACCAGGATGAGATCTCCCAGCCGCAGGCCGTTCAGCGCGTCCGAAATGTCTCTTTCGTTCTGAGGAAAATACGACAGGAAACGTTTATTGATCATCTCCGTCGTCTCGTCCACAAGATCCCCGACCGTCTCGTAATGCAGGTAGAATGTGGACCGGTTCACATCGGCTTCCTCGCAGATCTCTTTCACGGTGATGTACTCCAGATCCTTTTTCTCCAGCAAAGCTATGAGCGCCTCATCCATACGCAGGGCGGTCTTAAAGTATTTGCTGTTAAATTCGTTCATACGCCGCCCTCCCCGCATCATTCCGCCGATTCGCTTATCTCCCTTGCAAGCTGTACTATCTCAAACGCGTATTTCCTTTTGCCCGCGTCAAGCAGTTTCCTGTAGATCGGATAATTGACTCCGACTATACCTATAATCCCCACGGCTATCCCGGCTCCGACTGCCGGTATGCTCCCGCCGCCTATAACGCCCATTGAGAGGCACATTCCTGTCCCGAGCACGAGAGCCATGACGACGCCGAACGTATATGCAAAAATATTTGCCTTGCTTTTTGCCTTCATGTCCAGTTTCTTCAGAGCCAGCACCTTTGACGCCTCTTTCGGCGCGTATTCGTTTGCAATCGCTTCCGCATAAATTTTATCCGTGTTCATTGTGATTTCTCCTCCGAATGATATTTCAGCCCCGGCTGACAATGCAATCATAGGAGATTTTTATCTGAAACACAACGACATTTTTCGCGTTTTGTGACGATTTCAGGAGCTTTTATTTCACCCGGGACCCGGCCGAGCCGGCCTGACGCCATCGTCAGGCGTGAGGCCAACGCAGGCGAACCCGACGCGCTGACTGTAACGCAGGCGCCCGACGGTCTTACCGAAGGCAAGGCCGTCACCGGCTCCCGTACAAAAAGCCGCAGCCTGTGCGGCTACGGCATAGGTATTGCAGCGGTTTCCGCACGAACCATTCGGAAAATGCTCCCGCAGGTTCCATACCATCCGGTCGCGGCGATCCGGCAGCCGCGTTCCGTGCCGGACTTAGGATATCCCACGAGGAAGGCCGATACAAAAGCCGTCAAAACACATTCAGGCGGTCACCGGGCGGCAGAAGCCCGGCAAACCGCGGAGGGCGGTTGCAGGACCCGCACGCATACGCGTCCTCCTTCCGCCGCAGTTACGCCGGTCGTTCCACACAGACACGGCTATGCGTCGAGCTCCCTCAGCCGCTTCAGAATGCCCGGCAGCACATCCTGCCGGACCAAATCCGCCAAAACGCCCGGAATAAAACTCTCCTGCTGAATAAATGCGGAAATACAGACGCAGGCCTCCTCCGCCGTCATCGCAGACGCGTCTTCTCTCAGCTGGGATTTGCTGGCCCACGCACGTTCTCCCATTGCTTCCATGGCATTGGATACCATAAATCCCGACTGCATGAAATCCACGGAAAATTCCTTTGTCTTTTCCTGAAGTTCACTCTCCGGTATGGCATCTCTCCCGAAAAAATCAAGATAAGCTGTAATTTTTTCGTACATTTCCTCACCCCCATTTTTTTTAATTATAGCATTACCTTGGTAAGAAGTCAAGTAAATTATTAAATATTTATGTATATATAATGTAGGATTACAATACATGTGTTACAGTTGAACCTAGAAAAAAATAGCGAAGTCCCGTTTCTTGTGTTATCTTTAAGTTATTACAGAAAAAAGATTAAAGAAAGGAACTTCACTATGAATAAGATAACACAAGATATGCGCTTTCGTCTATCCCTAATTAAATATGCCGACAAATACGGCGTTACCAAAGCTGCCATCAAGTTTAAAACCAACCGTCAGTACATTTACCGCTGGAAACGCCGTTATAATGGTTCTGTTGTGGTCAAGCTTTTTTGTAACACTTGTGGCTAAAAAATATCGCTTGGCAA
>ERZ1673695.632-NODE-632-length-50123-cov-5.934529_pt1 | contig 50123 bp, 45 predicted proteins | sample MGYA00580225_ERZ1673695 | MGnify/ENA primary metagenome ERZ1673695 (study PRJEB41218, sample SAMN15661739) | gut metagenome | host: Homo sapiens | place: Canada: London | collected 2015-08-20/2019-03-30 | study: EMG produced TPA metagenomics assembly of... | reverse complement strand
GAGTATGATATAGATGGAAATATTTTAAAATCATATTCCGCTAAGCCAGCCTTTGTGAAAGCAGCCAGAAGCAGCGATGGCATATGGAGAATGAGCGTTTACGACGGCTATTTTATTTTCAGTACCACAAACGGCAACACACTTATATTCAAGCAAAAAAACGGCGGGCTTGAAGAAGTCACTACGGTTGATCAGTTCATTCCGGAACTGAGTATCAGCAACCCGCATAAAACCCCGGATTACATTTTTTTAACGGCTTCTTATGATAACAAACTTAAAATATTTGACATCAAAAGCGAAACAATACACACGTTTGAATTTAAGATGGATGAAACATGCAGATACTTGGAAAACCTAGTCGTTGACGATGAAGGAAATATGATTGTTTTGCTGTCCTCTTCAAAAACATACGACGACAATGCCACAATGAAATACTTCTATTTTTCAGCGGAAGAAATAAAACAGCAGCTGCAATAAAAAACAGCGTTATTTAAGCCCGCCGGGGAGTGCTTTTAGCAATGCCGCCACCCCATCCTCATATCCTATTAATATTAACTTCCAACCTAAAAGGAGAGCTAATTTGAGAAGCAAAAAGATAAATGGTACGATCATTTTCAATATTATTTTGCTTGCTTTGCAGTTCTCAATTCTCGTTTTGGAAATGCTGCCTAATGCTGTTATGATTCCATTTTCCTCAGGGCCAAACAGCTGGGTAACCTCAACCTTTTCTTACTTTAGCTTAACGACCATGTTTGGAGCCGTCAACTTTTTTCCCATACTGTCGGCAGTTCTAACAATTATATCAATTTTATTGTGCGTTATTTGCCTGATAAAAAAGGAAAGCCCCCTAAGGAGCAAGTGGCCTTGGATTGTTTTATTTAACATTCTATTTTTTGTCATTTCGTTCAATCAATGGTTTCGATACGGCATAGAGTACATATCCGTACCGAACTATTGTATAGCCGCGCTGGCACTGGTTACAATTGTCTTTCTCATTACGTTCCATATTCGTTCGACAAAAAATCAGCCTGGCACGGCCTCGAACAAAAACAGTGTGTAGGAGTTGCTGACACGGGGGTTGTTTAACTCTGAACATAGTCAAGAGACAGGGATGCACCTAAATGGGCGCATCCCTCCTTTATTATTCCACCAAATCAACTTTTACTGTTCCTTCCTCAAATGTGAGAACCGCCCGTAATTCCTGATTGCCGTACAGGAACTCTTTTGGAAGAATAATGGTATTACCCTTCCGTTCAAACGAAATGCCCTGCTGTTCACTCACATTCTGGTAAAACGCTTCAAAATCATCAATTGCAGCTTCTGTTTCATATTCCTGTCCGGAAACAAGTGGGACGCCGATAAAATGGAGAGGAAAATATTGGACGGGCCAATATATGCAACCGGTATACTTGGCTTCCGCCGATGCCACATCTCTGCAAAATCCGTCAATTACATAATAATGCCACCCATCCATAGGGTCAAACAGCTCATCGTTTGTAACCTCAAAAATGATTCCGTTGCTGACTTGCCCGCCACCATCACGCACCTCGATGACTATATAGTTTTCGTTTTCTTCCCTTATCATAATTTGTGGGGAAACAACACTTTCCAACCGGTCCGCCAACTGAGCAGTATTCTCTTTTATTTTAAAAAGTGTTTGAGAAACCCCTTCCCTTTTGACCTGCAACGGAATGGATATACTTTTATCCGGATAAAATATGACGTCATCGTATTCAATTGTTTCCGCGTCACGATAGGACGAATCTTTGAAAAGTGAACAACCTGCCAACAAAAATAGCGGCAGTATGAATAGAGCCGAGCACAGCATCACAGTTTTCAGACGAAACAAATGAATCACCTCCGCCGCAGATTATAATTATAAAAGAATCTACTTCTATTATCCTCTATACCCTATTAATGTCAAGAGAATATATAACCAAAATATATAAATGTATCCTTATAAGCCAATCCTTCTCCTTTTTCAATTGTAAATAACCCGCTGGGATTTCCGGCATTTTCCGCCTGGTCCGGTTCATACTAATAATGATGTTACAAAAAATATTATACTAAATTTGTGTATTTTATTGACATTTCGATTTTTAGGACTATAATAAAAGTACACCCCCACCGGGTGGGAGGGTAGAAAGGGTGATACAATGTCTGAGAACACCTCCAATAAAGCTTCCCCGCAGACGTCGGAAAAATTCGACGTTTTCGGCATGACCTGTTCTGCCTGTTCTGCAGCCGTGGAACGGGCAGTCAAAAAAGTAGAAGGGGTTGAGGAGGTCCAGGTAAATCTCCTTGCCAACAACATGACGGTGCGTTTTGAACCCGGGCAGACTGGCGAGGAGGAGATCCTCAAGGCGGTGGAACACGCAGGGTACCGGGCTTCACCGCATACCTCCCCCGCCACCTCCCGCGGCAAACAGGAAGAGCCCCGCAAACCGATGATGGAGGACGAGCTTCGTTCAATGAAGCGGCGGCTGATTGTTTCAATCATCTTTCTGATCCCGCTCTTCTACATTTCCATGGGTCATATGATGGGTGCGCCGCTGCCCCATATCTTCCACGGAAACGAGAACGCGCTGACCTTCGCCTTTACCCAGCTTCTGCTGGTTCTCCCAATTGTGCTGGTCAACTACACCTACTTTACCCACGGGATCAAAGCGCTTTTCCGGCGGGCTCCCAACATGGATTCGCTGATCGCCATCGGCTCCGGTGCAGCGCTGGTCTACGGAATCTTTGCCATCTACCGGATCGGCTATGGGCTGGGGCACGGGATCGACACTCTGGTTGCCCAATACAGCATGGACCTTTACTTTGAGTCGGCCGGGATGATTTTGACTCTGATAACGGTGGGAAAATACCTTGAAACCCGCTCCAAAGGGAAAACTTCTCAGGCAATCGCCAAGTTGATTGATCTTGCCCCCAAGACGGCGCTGGTCGTTCGAGACGGGGTTGAAACCGAAATCCCGGTTGAGGAAGTACAGACCGGCGATATTATCGCTGTCAAGCCAGGGACTTCCATCCCGGTCGACGGGGTCGTCTCCGAAGGGAGCTCGGCGGTCGACGAGGCGGCTTTAACCGGCGAGTCGATTCCGGTTGAGAAAAATCCGGGCGATAAAGTCATGGCGGCCTCAGTCAACAAAACGGGGTACTTCCGGTTTGAAGCCTCCCGGGTCGGGGACGACACCACGCTGGCCCAGATCATCCGGCTGGTGGAGGAGGCGAGCGCCTCCAAAGCGCCGATCGCAAAGCTTGCCGACCGGGTGAGCCGGATTTTTGTGCCAACCGTTATGGCTCTCGCCCTTTTGAGCGCCATCGTCTGGCTCTTTGTGGGTGAAACCTTTGAGTTTGCCCTTGCAACCGCCATCTCGGTTCTGGTTATCTCTTGTCCCTGCGCTCTCGGCCTTGCCACCCCGACCGCTATTATGGTCGGTACCGGAAAAGGGGCGGAAAACGGCATCCTCATCAAATCGGCGGAGGCGCTTGAAACCGCCCATACCATCGACACAGTGGTCCTTGACAAGACCGGCACCATAACCGAAGGCAGGCCCCGGGTGACAGACCTGATCTGTTACCGCGCAGCGGACGAAACCGCCCTCCTTTCAGTAGCGGCAGCGCTGGAAAAGCCGTCGGAACACCCGCTGGCTTCAGCTATTCTTGAAAAAGCGGAGGAGATGGGGACTGAAATCCGTGCGACGGAGCAGTTCGAGGCAATTTCCGGCTATGGCATTTCCGCCGTATTGGATGGAAAACCCTATTACGCAGGGAACCTGCGTTTGATGGATCAAAAAGGGATTCCAACCGCCGAGGCTCTGCCCGACGCGGAGCGCCTCGCTTCCGAAGGGAAAACGCCCCTCTATTTTGCGGATGAAACCGGCCTGCTCGGGATCATCGCGGCGGCCGACGTGGTGAAGCCGACCAGCGAGGCCGCCATCCGCGCCTTTGAAAAGCTTGGTATCCGGGTGGTCATGCTGACAGGCGACAACAAAAAAACCGCAGCCGCCATCCAGAAAAAGCTGGGGATTGACGAGGCAATTGCCGAAGTCCTGCCGCAGGACAAGGAAAAAGAAATCCGGCGACTCCAGGATGAAGGCCGGAAAGTCGCCATGGTCGGCGACGGGATCAACGATGCACCCGCCCTGGCCCGGGCCGACGTCGGCGTCGCCATTGGGGCGGGGACCGATATCGCCATCGAGGCGGCAGATATTGTCCTGATGAAAAGTGATTTGATGGACGCGGTCGCCGCTGTGGAACTCAGTAAGGCGACCATCCGAAACATCAAGGAAAACCTGTTCTGGGCCTTTATCTACAACATCATCGGTATCCCGCTGGCCGCAGGGGCCTTTTATCCCATCCTGGGCTGGCGCCTGAACCCGATGTTCGCAGCGGCCGCTATGAGCTTAAGCTCTGTCTGCGTTGTCACCAACGCCTTGCGGCTACGGTTTTTCCGTTCCCGTTACCGGGAAAAAGAACCGGCCGCCGGTTCGAAAAAAACAGAAAACGCTGCCGTATCAAGCGCGGCTGCTTATAAAACACAATCAAAACATGAGGAGGAACCAACCATGACTAAAACAATGACCATTGAAGGAATGTCCTGCGGGCACTGCACCGCTCGGGTGGAAAAAGCGTTGAACGCGCTGGACGGCGTCACCGCCACCGTTGACCTGGATACCAAAACCGCTTCTATTCAAATTACAGGGGACGTGCCGGACGAGGCGCTGAAAAACGCGGTGACGGATGCCGGCTACGAAGTCACCGGCATCCGCTAGGAGCGGCAGATGCAAAAATATAAAGAAAGCACGGACGCCGGGCAAAAACGCAGGGCTTTTCACACCCCTTTGCCCGCCGCTCGTAGATGGTGACCGCTATGATGGCTGACAAAAACACAGTGAACCGGCTTTTGAAGACAGCAGCCGGGCAGCTGGCCGGAATCCTCAAGATGGTTGAGGAAGACCGTTACTGCATTGATATTTCAAACCAACTCTTGGCGACCGAATCAATTCTGCGCAAGGCAAACAGCGAGGTTCTCAAGGCCCATATGAGCCACTGCGTCAAACAGTCGTTTGAAAGCGGAAGTCCGGAGCAGGCGGAGGAAAAGCTAGACGAAGTCCTGAAGCTTTTAGACAAACTCACAAAATAATATCCGCAGATATAAAACGGGCGTATCTTCGCCCGTTTTGTTTTATAAAAATACATATTTTACGGCGTACAGGACAGCCGCCAAAGCAACCGGACGGCACTGTGGAGAAGATGGCGGAACGCACCGTCTATTCCACAATCCTGCCCCTCCCCCGCTGTCATTCATATTTAATGTGACCCCGGCAACCGGTTATTAAAGTGAGATAAAACCCCAAAAAACGGGGAGGAAAATTCCTCCCCGTTTTTATATTCCGTCGAATTACAAATACCTTCTCGGGTTGACAAACTGGCCGTTCACACGGATTTCAAAATGAACATGATTACCGGTTGACCAGCCCGTGCTGCCGACCGCGGCGATCGGGTCGCCCTGGCCTACTACCTGCCCAGCCGAAACATACAGAGAGCTGGCATGCCCATACAGAGTGACAATGCCGTTTCCGTGGTCAATCATGACGCATTTTCCGTAACCGGAATACCATCTTGCAAGGATAACCGTACCGCCGGCAGACGCATAAATCGTATTGCCGTAACCGGAGGCGATATCCATCCCCTTATGGCCCGCATGTCCGAACTCCTGGCTGACATAACCGGAGGGGCAGGGGTTGATAAACATGCCGTTGCCCTGTATAGAGCCGCCAGGCGCTGCCTGTACCGGCTGTGCGGTGCCAACGGTTACCCGGCGCTCCACCGGTTCCTTAATCACCTGAGAATTCAACACAGTGCGGTTTACTTCAACGCCGTTGACATATTCAACTTTAGCGGTAACCTGACGGACGCCGGTTTCGCCTTTCTGGGTTTCGACCTTGGTTCCCTTCAGGTACTTCGCATCCTGAACTTCAACCGTTTCATACGGGATGGCTTCCTCATAGTTTTCAGTGCGGGAAACCTTGACGGATAAAAACGGTACCGACTGGGAGAGGACGACTGTATCGCCCGGGTAGCAGCTGGTCGTAATCGTAGGATTGAGCGAAACCAGCTCGCTCAAAGAAATATTGTTGTTCTGTGCAATATCATAGGGGGTATCGCCCTGTTTTACAATATAGTTCCGCTGGGCCTGTTTCTGGCTTGTAAAAGTATCAATCAGGGACTGCTCCTCTACAACGCTGGAAGCAAGATAAAGACCCTCTCGGAAATCAATTTCCTGCTCAAACTCAACGGTTTCATTCGCAGCGTCCGACCGGTAGACCTGTAAAATTTGATCCAGCGCTTCCTGAATCTTAGTGCTATCCTCGACCGCGCCATAAAACTGGTCTCCTACATAAACGCCTTCCGCCTCAGTGATATCGAGGTTTGACAGGCGAACCATATTGTCCGCAAGCTGAAATTGGTTGAGGATATCGTTCTTGTTCACCAGGGTAAGGGAATATTTCGGAATGATGTCAATTGCATCCTCATCGTTTTCGTAGACAATCCGCTGCTGCATCATCTGCTCGGCCTCTTCGAACACTTTTTCATCTGCGATATAACCAATGCTCTGGCCGTTATAATTGACCTCGACCGCAAAGGTCAGGTTCTGGGTGCATACGACAACGGTGATCAGCACCGTAATCATTACAACCGGAAGGACATAGTTGAACATCCGGCGCAGAAGGCGCTTATTGTTCACGACCCCCTCCGCAAAGGTTCGGCAAGAAAGAGCCAGGCCGCCCCAACGCCCTTTTTCCTCTGCCGCCAAGCGGTAGTTCCGTTCCATCAGGTACCAACCGCGGCGGATTTTAAAGAGCGGCGCTTTAAAACTGCGAAGGAAATCATCCCCCCACTCCCGGAGAGAAATGGTGAGCTCTTTCCATTTTGGTGAAAATTTCCGCACCAAAAAAGCAACAAAACGGCGCAGCCGCCGGACAACCCCACGGACCGTCAACCTGCAGATACGGTAAGTCGAGCGGAAAAGGGGACCGAGATAACGGCAATAAAACTCCGAACAGGAAGCAAGCACAGAAGATAACATATGGCTGTCAGATGTTCTGTCCGGATGCTGCAACGGCTTGGATTCCGCATTTTTTTTCTTCCAGTGAAACGCCATGTTGCAACACTCCTTTCTTCTCATCTAATTGGTTACAATGGTTACAAAATAGTTACAATACGTTTCTATTATAACCAAAACACAGAAAAATGCAACCCTTTTTTGTGAAAACACCCGAAAAAGCGGGAAAGTCAGCCCGCTCATTCCTTAAAAACAACGCCTGAACAGACAAAATCCGTTCAGGCGTTGTTTTTGAATTTTATTACCGTTCGCAGTCATAAGACAGGTACTCAACCGGATAGTCTTTTAAAATTTCTGCGATAGGAGCAACTTCTTTTTTTGCTTTTTCCAAATTGTGCTCCTTATAGTTTCCGCATTCCTTGGAGCTGGCAGTACCCGGAATTTCACCCTCAAACCCTTCAATAAAGCGGAACGCGTCGTATACGAGTTTGATCGCCGCCTCATGCGGGACGTCGCGGGTCAGAAGATAGAACCCGGTGCGGCAGCCCATCGGTCCAACATAGATAATCTGGCTGCCCCATTCGGTATTCCGGGCGTAGGTCGCGAACAGATGCTCGATGGTATGCATAGCCGGGACGTCCAAATAGTCTCCCTGGTTGGGAAACTTCATCCGGATATCATAGGTGGTGATATCCCCGTCAATCCGGGAGATATACATCCCACATTTCAGTTTGTCATGGTCAACGGTAAAACTTGCAATCTTTTCCATTTAAATTACCTCCCGGCGGGCGGGGTCCCTTATGTGGGGAACGGCCCGGTATTCATCAATACGGCTTACAGGACTTTTGAAAGGAAATCCTTCAGACGCGGGTTCTGGGGATTTGCAAAAAATTCCCCGGGGGAATTCTGCTCCATAATAACCCCCTCGTCCATAAACATGACGCGGGTTGCCACCTCGCGGGCAAAGCCCATTTCATGGGTGACCACCACCATTGTCATCCCATCATTCGCCAGTTCCTTCATCAGTTCCAGAACCTCGCCTACCATTTCAGGGTCAAGGGCCGAGGTCGGCTCATCAAAGAGCATGACGTCCGGGTTCATGGCAAGGGCGCGGACAATGGCAATCCTCTGCTTCTGGCCGCCGGAAATCATAGACGGGTAAGCCTCCGCCTTGTCGGCGAGCCCAATCCGCTCCAGCAGGCGAAGTGCGTTCTGTTCCGCCTCTTCCTTACTCTGGAGCTTGAGCTTGACCGGAGCCAAGGTGATATTCTGCATCACAGTCAGGTGGGGAAAAAGGTTAAAGTGCTGGAAGACCATCCCCATTTTCTGGCGCAGCTTGTTTACATTTGTTTTGGGGGCGTTGATCATCTCCCCCTCAAACCAGATTTCGCCCGAAGTCGGGGTCTCCAACAGGTTGAGACAACGCAGGAACGTGGATTTACCGGAACCGGACGGCCCGACAATAACCACCTTTTCCCCTTTTTCAATCTGTTCGGTAATGTTCCTGAGAACAACGTGGTCTCCAAACGATTTGGTCAAGTTCTTAACGTCGATCACTCTTAGCCAGCCTCCTTTCCGCCTTTTTAAGCAGCCAGCTGATTCCCATTACCAGGATGAAGTAGACGACTGCCACCGAAATCAGGGAGAAAAAAGGTTCAAAGGTGCGGCTGCGGACAATATCGCCGGCACGGGTGAGGTCGACAATTGCTATGTAACCGACGACTGAAGTCTCTTTAAGCAGGGTGATAAATTCGTTGCCCAAAGCCGGCAGGATGCTTTTAATGGCCTGCGGCAGTACAATGCTCTTCATGGTCTGGCCCTGTGTGAGCCCAAGGGAGCGCCCCGCTTCCATCTGGCCCCGGTCAACGGCCAGAATCCCGCCGCGGACAATTTCAGAGACATATGCGCCGGAGTTAATACCAAAGGAGAGGATCGCAACCGGGATTGCCATTTCAGCCGGAGCCGAGGCAAAGGCAAGATAGTACATGATCATAAGCTGGACCACCATCGGCGTACCGCGGATAACTGCGGTATAAGCGGTACAAATCCCATTTGGAATTTTCCATTTCCCGGTTTGATAATGGTACACCTTTATAATGGCGATCAGCATCCCTATAATAATTCCGATCAGGGTCGCAAACAGCGCGATGACCAGCGTGTTGCCAAGTCCCTGCAAAAAATTCAGATACCGGTCTTCTACAATAAAGGTTTTATAAAAATTGTTCGCCAAACCGTCAAAGACATTGAGCGGGATAATCGGCATGCTATCACAAATCCTTTCGCTTTCGGAATTTCACCGGAATGGATTCCCTGAAACAGAACAGCACAACAGCCCAGCGAGGGAATATCCGTCACTGGGCGTGCCGCTATTATTTAAGTGTTCCGGAAGGCCGCTCCCAATCAGGCATTGGAGTGGGCGACTACATAAGATTCAATTTTGCCCTCGTCAATCAGGGTCTGAAGAACCTCGTTGATGACTTTGAGGAGGCTTTCGTTGCCTTTTGCTACGCAGATCCCGTAAGACTCCGGCTCAGCGTCAGTGATTTTAACGCATTTCAGGCCGGTGTTGTTGTTGACAATGGATTCTGCTGGAAGTTTGTCGATGATGACCGCGTCGATCCTGCCGTTCATCATGTCCTGGGAAGCCTCGATTGCGTTTGCATACGCCTTGTATTCCGCTCCTGTGCCCTCCAGTGCTCCTTTGACATGCTCGCCGGTCTCTTCATCCTCAGTGCCGTCAACAGCGTCGGTAATCATGAAATCGCCGGTAGTGCCGAGCTGGACGCCAACCTTTTTACCCGCCAGGTCAGCCATGCTGGAGAAATTATCGCTCTCCTTGCAGATGATGTACTGGACGGAGGTGTAGTACTCAATTGAAAAATCGACCGCCTCTTTCCGCTCGTCAGTAATGGTCATACCGGCAGCGCCGAAAGCAGCCTTGCCGCTCTGGATACCGGGAACAATGCTGTCAAACGCAACGTTCTCAACCTTCAGCTCTACGCCGAGGGCTTTTGCAATTTCCAAACCGATTTCAACGTCAACGCCTTTGACAGTCTGCCCTTCTACATACTCAAACGGGGCAAAGGCGGCGTTTGTATACATGGTAATGGAACCGGCCTCTTTGATTTTGTCAACAGACTGGCTGTCCGCGGCGTTGCTGCAGCCGGTCAGCGCCACGCTGCACATGCCGAGCGCCAGGACTGCGGCAAGAACTTTTTTTACGAGTTTCATAACATTTCCTCCACGTTTTTTATTTGTTGTTTTAACTTTAACACACTCTGTTTCGGATTGCAATACATTTTTTGCAAAAATATTCATTATTTTTAATAAATATACACATCTCCAAGGAAAAAGAGGGAATAAATAAGCCGTTTTATGTATATTCACTAAAATGATACAGACTTTGGATGAAGCACCCGCTCCATTTCCTCCGGCAGAGGCGCATAAACCGCCAGCTTCTCCCCTGTTATGGGCTGTGTAAAGCGCACTTCCCCGCAATGGAGCGCCTGCCGGGAAATCCATCCTCTGCCGCCCCCGTAGAGGTCGTCCCCGGCCAGTGGATGGCCGATGTGGGAAAAGTGGACCCGTATTTGATGGGTGCGCCCGGTTTCCAGCCGGAGTTCCAACAGGCTGTGGCCGTTACCGCACTCCACTGTACGGTAACGAGTAACAGCGCTTTTCCCCGCCGGGTCAACCCGGCGCAGGATGATGCTCTGGCCCGCCCGCGCAATGGGGAACGACAGCTTGCCTTCCGGGGGTTCAATCACCCCTTCGGCAACGGCATAATAAATTTTTTCCAAATTTCTGGAAAGCCTGTCGGCAGCCAGAGGGTGTTTCGCCACCACACAGAGGCCGGAGGTGTCCCGGTCCAGCCGGTTGACTGCGTGAAAACCGGCCCGTTCCCCCTTTTCACAGCACCGGGCGGCAAAGGCGTTTGCCAGCGTATCCTCCCGGTGGCGGTGGGAGGGATGAACCGGCATCCCCGCCGGCTTTGAAAAAACAACAACGTCCTCATCCTCATAAACCACCGGGACGCAAAGGGCGGCATTCGGCAGAAAGTCCTGCTCCTGCGGTTCAAGCCGCACCTCCAGCCGGTCGCCCGCCTTCAGCTGGACGGTCAGACGCTCCGCCTCCGTCCCGTTGACAGCAAGACTGCCACAGCCCTGCTTCAGGCGGGTAATCATCCGCCTGGAGTAGCCGTGGCAGTGCCCGAGAAAACCGGCCGCGGTCATGCCGCCATACCGTTCATCCACATAGTAAACAATAGTGCGCAACGCTTAGCAAACCTTGACAATCCAGCCGCGCTCATCCGGGACACGCCCCCACTGGATGCCGGTGAGCTCGTCGTAAAGCCTCTGGGAAATTTCGCCGATCTGGTTGCCGTTGATCTCCATTTTAAGGTCGCCGTATTTTAACTCGCCCACCGGGGAGATAACCGCTGCTGTTCCGGTTCCGAACGCCTCTTTGAGGTTGCCGGCCTTGTAGGCTTCCACCAGTTCGTCGATAGAAAGCATGCGCTCAGAAACTTTATAGCCCCAGTCTTTCAAAACCTGAATGCAGGATTTACGGGTGATGCCCGGAAGAATGGATCCATGGAGTTTTGGCGTTACAACCTCGTCTCCTAAAACAAAGAAAACATTCATAGCGCCAACTTCTTCAATATACTTCTGCTCAACGCCGTCCAGCCACAGCACCTGTGAATAGCCCTGCGTTCCGGCAACTTGCTGCGCCTTTAATGAAATGGCATAGTTCGCGCCGGTTTTAACTTCGCCGGTGCCGCCGCGAACTGCGCGGACATAGTGCGGCTCTACATAAATGCTGACCGGATTCAGGCCGGTTGCATAATATGCTCCGGACGGAGAAAGGATGATAAGAAGTTTATAGCTTGAGGACGGGTGCACGCCCAAAAACGGCTCTGTAGCAAATACGAACGGGCGAATGTACAAAGACGCGCCGTCTGCATGCGGAACCCAGTCTTTGTCCAGCTCAATCAGAGTTTTCAGCGCTTCCAGCATAAAATCCTCATCGACTTTTGGGATGCACATCCGCTCGTTGGAATTATTTAAGCGCTTAAAATTCTCCTGCGGGCGGAAGAGCTGAATGCTTCCATCCGCGGTGCGGTAAGCTTTAAGCCCTTCAAAAATCGTCTGTGAATAGTGAAGAACAGAACAGGAGGGGTCAAGCGCAATCGGGCCGTACGGTACGATCTGTGCATTGTGCCAGCCTTCTTCCTTGTTCCAGTCCATGACAAACATATGGTCGGTAAAAATATGGCCAAACCCGAGTTTGGACTCATCTGCCGGCTTTTGTTTCGGACAGGTTGTTTTGGTAATTTTGATGTTGCTCATTCCAGCACTTCCTTTAAATAAAGTTTAAATATTCCATTCAAGAAGATGGAACCACCTGCGACAGCCTCAAAACCCAGGCTGCAACAAACCGTACGCCTTTGTGGCGGCGTATAGACGCAGGGCGGACAGCTAAAAATAATTATAGCACATCCTCTTGGATTTTCAACACAGAGCCCACTGAAAAAACATTTATATTTGAAAAATACGTCGTTTTTACTGATTCGCGTTGAAAATACAGCCGTTTTCCTATATAATTATATCATCTGTCAGAATTCAGTGAACTGAAACATGCCTGAAAGAACAGGCAAACGGGCGGAAATCCCCGTTTTTTACCAGAATCCAATTTTAAGGAGTGGACGAAGGATGGAACATATTACTGCAAAGCAGTTCAGCGAGCAGATCCGTCAAAAACTCAACCAGAACATCGGCATTGCCGAACAGATGGCCGAAAACAAAGACCTCTACCAAGCTGTTTCAATGATTGTCAGCGACATGGCCATGGAAAATTACACCCGTTTTATTTCAAAGGCGAATTCCGGCGGCAGAAAACGGGTTTATTACCTGAGCATGGAATTCCTGATGGGGCGCTCTCTGAAGACGACCCTCTACAACCTCGGCCTTGTAGACACCGTGCAGAAAGCCCTGGCCGACTATAACGTGAAGCTTGAAGACCTTTACGACTACGAGCCGGACGCAGGACTGGGCAACGGCGGCCTGGGGCGGCTTGCCGCCTGCTACATGGACTCTCTGGCAACTCTTGGTTACCCGGCGACTGGGTACTCCATCTGCTATGAGTTCGGCATTTTCAAACAGAAAATCATAGAGGGCTGGCAGAACGAACTGCCTGACAACTGGCTGCCCGGCGGGGAGGTTTGGCTCCATCAGGTTCCGGACCGGACGGTCGAAGTCCATTTCGGCGGCGAACTGGAGGAGAGCTGGGACGGCGGCTACCATTTTGTCAATCATAAGAATTACGACACCGTCCAGGCGGTTCCGTACGACATGTACGTTTCCGGCTTCGGCGGGAAGGGCACCTCGCAGCTCCGGCTCTGGCGGGCGCAGAGCCCCGCTTTCGACATGGAGAAATTCAACTCCGGCGACTACGTAAACGCCCTTGGGCAGACCGCAATCGCCCAGGCGATTTCCAAGGTGCTCTACCCGAACGACAATCACACCGAAGGAAAGCTTTTGCGGCTGCGGCAGCAGTACTTCCTCTGCGCCGCTTCAATTGGGGATATCATCACCCGGCATATGGCGACCTACGGCACCCTTGAAAACCTGGCCGACAAGGTGGCGATCCACATCAACGACACCCACCCGACTCTCGCCATACCCGAACTGATGCGGCTACTCCTCGACGAATGCGGCTACAGCTGGGAAAAGGCCTGGAACATTACCACCAAGGTCTTTGCCTACACCAACCACACCGTCATGAGCGAAGCGCTGGAATGCTGGAACGAGTCCATTTTCAAGATGCTCCTTCCCCGCATCTATCAAATTGTATGTGAAATCAACAACCGTTTTACAAACGACGTTTACGACTACTTCGGAAATTCCGAAAAAGTGGAAAAAATGGCAATCATTGTGAACCACCAGGTGCGGATGGCCCACCTCTGCATTGTCGGCTCCCATCACGTCAACGGCGTTTCCAAGCTCCATTCCCAAATTTTGAAGGACGATGTTTTCCACGACTTCTACCAGATGATGCCCGCAAAATTCACAAACGTAACAAACGGCATTGCCTACCGGCGCTGGCTCTACCAGTCGAATCCCGGGCTGACGAACCTTTTGAAGGAGCGCATCGGGGACGGTTTCCTGACCGACGGGGCCGAGCTTGCGAAGATCAGGAAATACGCCGGGGACAAAAGCTTTCTTGAGGCCCTGAACCGGGTCAAGCTGGAAAACAAACAGTCCTTTTCAAATTACGTCAAAAAGACCGCCGGCATTGCGCTCAACCCGGAATCGATCTTCGACGTACAGGTCAAACGGCTGCATGAATACAAGCGCCAGCATTTGAACGCCCTGAACATCATGACCGAATACCGGGCGCTCCTTGAAAACCCCGATATGGACTTTGTGCCGAAAACCTATATTTTCGGGGCAAAAGCAGCGCCGGGCTACTACCTCGCAAAACAGATCATCAAGCTGATCTGCACCCTTGCGAAAGAAATTGACTCGAACCCGAAAATCCGGGAGAAGCTCAGCGTGGTCTTCCTTGAGGATTACCGCGTCACTTTGTCCGAGCTGCTGATGCCCGCAAGCGAAGTGAGCGAACAGATTTCCCTTGCCGGGACAGAGGCCTCCGGCACCGGCAACATGAAGCTGATGTTAAACGGTGCTGTGACACTCGGCACCATGGACGGCGCGAACATTGAAATCGGCGAAGCGGTCGGCCCGGAGAATATCATCACCTTCGGCATGACCGCGGAAGAGGTAAGTGAGCTCAAGGCGCAGGGCTACCACCCGCAGCAGATTTACCAGAACAATCCGGCGGTCAAAGCCGCGGTCGATATGCTTACGAACGGGATCGGCGGCGAGCGTTTTGACGAAATTGCAAACCAGTTAAAGAGCCGCGACACCTATATGGCGCTGGCGGACTTCGACAGCTACCGCGAGGCGCAGGCACGGGTAAGCGCCCTCTACCGCGACCCGCTCAAATTTGCGGAAGTCTCCCTCAACAATATCGCCGGGGCGGGTATCTTCTCCGCCGACCGCGCGATTCAGGAGTACGCGCATAACATCTGGCATTTGGATTAACCCCGGCGTCACCTACAAAACCCCGCGGCGCCGGACCGGCGTTCCGGGGTTTGCTTATGAATGCCGAAACGAAAGGATGAAAGAAAATGGTTTCGTTCCTTTGCAGGGACGGTTTTTATAAAAGCCCCTTCGGCGCAGTCCGTGTGGGCAGTGCGGTCCATCTGCGGATCACCACCCCGCCCGACCTGTATATCTGCCAAGCGGAGCTGGTTCTGAACAACGGCGAAACCGACCGTGTTCTGCCAATGGCTTATGAGACCACCACCTCAAGCTACAACTCTTTCTTTTTGGAGTATACGCCCGACACATGCGGCACCTTTTTCTATTACTTCCGGCTTTCCACCGAGCACGGCGTGCGGTACATCCGTTCTTTTGAGCACGCGTCCGGCTATATGACCGACAGCCTCCTGAGCGGCGGGAGCTTCCAGCTCACTGTTTACAGCGAAAGCTTCCGGGAACCGGCGGGCTGGGGCGGTGGAATTTTTTATCAGATTTTCCCCGACCGCTTCTGCAACAGCGGAAAAAAGCGCGAAAACGTGCCCGGCGACCGGGTTTTGCGGACCGACTGGGGGGCTACTCCCCATTTTCTCCCGGATGAACACGGACGGATTGTGAACAACGACTACTTTGGCGGCGACCTGGAGGGAATCCGGCAGAAGCTCGGTTACCTGAAAGAACTTGGAGTAACCGCCATCTACCTCAACCCGATCTTTGAGGCGCATTCCAACCACCGCTATAATACGGCCGACTATATGAAGATCGACCCGCTCCTTGGAACGGAGGAGGACTTTATAAACCTCTGCGCGGATGCGAAAGAAAAAGGAATCCGGATTATTTTAGACGGCGTTTTCAGCCACACCGGAAGCGACAGCCTTTATTTCAACCGCGAATGCCGGTACCCCACCACTGGCGCGGCCAATTCAACGAGCAGTCCCTATTATAACTGGTACGATTTCAAGCACTGGCCCGACCAGTATACAAGCTGGTGGGGGATAGACACCCTGCCGGCTGTCAACGAGCTCTACCCTGACTACACCGCCTTCATCTGCGGGAAAGGCGGTGTGATTGACACTTGGATGGAGCGGGGCGCGGACGGCTTCCGGCTGGACGTTGCGGATGAACTTCCAGACCCGTTTATCGCGGAGGTTCGCCGGGCTGTCAAGCGCCACGGGGATGATAAACTGCTGATCGGCGAAGTGTGGGAGGACGCCACCAACAAGGTGAGTTACGGCGTTCTGCGGAAATACCTGACCGGCGGCGAGCTCGACTCTGTCATGAACTACCCCTTTAAAGACGCTGTCCTCCGCTTTGTGCGGTATGGTGACAGCGAGGACTTCAAGGACAGGGTTCTGACTATCTGCGAGCACTACCCCGCGCCCGCCCTGAACACTGCAATGAACTCCCTCTCCACCCATGATACGGCGCGGGCCATCACCGTTCTGGCCGGGGTGGACGGGGCCGGAAAAGACCGGCTCTGGCAGGCAATCCAGTCCCTTTCCCCGGAGGAATACCGGCTGGGGATCAAACGGCTCAAGCTCGCCATGGTGCTCCAGTATTCCCTGCCCGGCATCCCCTGTATCTATTACGGGGACGAGGCTGGATTACAGGGCTACACCGACCCGTTCAACCGGGGCTGTTACCCCTGGGGGCACCAGAACGAAGAGTTGATGAACTTTACAAAAGAGCTTGGAGAAATACGGCGCGCCTGCCCCGCGCTGGACGGCGGCAGCCTCCGCTTTGTCGATACCCCGGCTGACGTTGTGGGGCTACTGCGGTACGACCGAACACACCAATACCTGGTCTATGTCAACAGCATTGACGCCGCGGTTTCTCTCCCTCTGGACGAAACGCTTCGCCATCTCTCCCCTGTGCGGGGGGATGTGAAAAACGGGATTATCCACCTGGAGCCGTACGGCTTCGCCATCCTGAAAAAATAGAATTCATCCTTGGCCGCGGGCATTTTTCGCCCGCGGTTTTCTTAATATTGTCTTTACAGACATTTTATGATAGTATTAATTCACAAAACGTTCATATAAGGGGATCACAACCATGCAACAAATCAAACAGTTCCTCTCAGGAAAAATCACACGTCCCGCTCTTTTCGTCTTCCTCATCATGGTCTGCGCCGCCGCCGTTGGAAACGGGTTCAGCGACGCAATCTACGCCAACTACTACAAGGACGTCTACAACGTCACTGCCACCCAACGGGCGTTTATTGAATTCCCGCGCGAACTCCCCGGTCTCCTCTGCGCCTTTTTTATCGCCGCCCTTTCCTTTTTAGGCGACTACAAACTCAGCCTGATCGCGCAGATTCTGGCCTGTACCGGTCTGACGGCTCTGGGCCTGTTTACACCCAGCTTCGGGCTGATGCTTGTCTTCCTCTTCATCAATTCCCTTGGGATGCACCTGTTTATGCCGCTGCAGGACTCCATAACAATGTCGATGTCCGAGCCGGGCAAGGTCGGCAGCCAGATGGGCAAGGTCGCAAGCCTCAAAACGGGGGTGACCTTTTTAAGCGGCCTGATTGTATTCTTCGGCTTCCGGTTCGGGTGGTTTACCTTTAAGGCCGAAGTAAAGCCGGTCTTTTTAATCGGCGCCGCAGCTTTTCTTATTGCCGTTGTCGCCGCTCTGGCACTGATCCGCCTCACCCGGGGACAGAAGCCGGCAAAAAAGAAATTCCGGCTGATCTTCCGCTGGCGGTACCGCTTTTTCTACCTGCTGACCATTTTAAGCGGTGTGCAGAAGCAAATTGCCTACGTCTACGGTTCCTGGGTTGTTATCGACCTGCTGTTAAAAGGGGCGGACGTTATGTCCCTTTTAATCCTTGCAAGCAGCTTTGTCGGCATCTTCTTTATCAGCCTCATCGGGCGCTGGCTCGACCGTAAGGGCATTAAATTTATGATGTATGTCGACGCGCTTTCCTTCATCGTGGTCTATGTGATTTACGGCTGTGTTGTCTGGGCAATTACCCAAAACCTCCTGCCCGGGGATGGCTGGCCGGTCATGGTCGTCTACGCGCTCTTCGTCCTAGACCGGATGAGCATGCAAATTGGTATTGTGCGCTCGGTCTACCTGCGCTCAATTGCCCAAAACCCGGAGGAGGTCACCCAGGTTCTTTCAACCGGGACCAGCCTGGACCACTTCGTCTCAATCATTGCCGCCCAGCTCTGCGGGCTGGTCTGGACCTTCTGGGGGCCGTACTGGGTTTTCTTTCTAGCGGCCGCTTTTTCCCTTGGGAACCTTTTTGTAGCATGGCGGATTAAAACGGAGTAAGAAGATCAAAAGCCTCCCCAAAACGGGGAGGCTTTTATATTTCAATTTCTAAAATAAAATCGATTGTAACCTGATAAAATGATGCTAATTTTTTGAGAACGTTACTTGGTATATCCAATACGCCGTTTTCGTATCTGGAGTAAGTTGTTTGACTGACATTTAAATAATCAGCCAGCTGTTGCTGGGTATAATTTTTACTTTCCCTTAAATCCCTGATTCTTTTATACATATTTATCACCATGTCAATTATACCTTATGCAAAAAACGCATATTAGCTTTTATGCATTTTCCGCATAAAATAAAGTTGAGGTGATAAGGAATGAAAAAATATATTATCCCGCGAATCCCGGCAACGACGCCAAAAACCATTCGATTTCCAAACAATATCATTGAAGCGGTTGAAGAAGCAATAAGAGGAAAAGAGTGTACGTTTACAGCGTTTGTGGTAGAGGCGGTACGTATTGCGCTGGAATGTCTAGAAGAGGAATAACCCCGTCTATCAACGCGCCGTGCGGGCCAAGAGTATTCAGGTTAGAACCACAACCGAATTGCGAATTGTCCGGCCCGGCCATGGGCAACAAAAAAGCCTCCCCAAAACGGGGAGGCTTTTTAATTTGTTCAGCTCTTACACGGGCTGTACGTTAACCGCACGGTAGCGGCCTTTGCTATGGGTGTCTTCCTCAACGTCAAACGTGACTTTCTGGCCATCCTCAAGGGATTTATAGCCGTCAGAGACAATCGCCGAAAAATGCACGAACACGTCCTCGCCGCCCTCGTCGTTTGAAATAAAGCCAAAGCCTTTTTCGGAATTAAACCATTTTACAGTGCCTTTGTTCATCATATGAACCTCCAAAAAAATATTATATCTACGACAGCATATAAAAAACGCACAGCCCCAAAACCATTTAACGAACAATGATTTTGTGCTATGCGAAATCATTACATCCATCTAAATATACTAGTATTATACTCGGAAATTTGCGTTTTGTCAAGCAATTAGGAAAAATAGTATTCGAACGCGCCGAAACAGACGCGAAACCTTGAGAAAAGCGGCCCGATATGGTAGGATGAACGCAGATAACGTCATACAAAGAGGTGCTTTCAAATGAAAAAAGTTAAAATAACCGTTCTAAAAACAACTTTGGACAGGGAGCTCGCCCAAGAATACGGCGCAGAAGGGCTGTCCGCCTGCCCCATGTTAAAAGAGGGACAGGAATTTTACGCCGACTACGCCAAACCGGAAGGCTTTTGCGACGAAGCGTGGAAAGCGGTTTACCAGTACGTCTTTGCGCTCGCCCACGGCGCAGGTGAGGAGCTCTTTTACTACGGCGACTGGATTAGGAAGCCCGGTGTTGCTATTTGCAGCTGCAACGACGGCCTGCGACCGGTCATCTTCAAACTGGAAGCGACGGATGAAGTATCCCGGATGGATTACACTCCGGTGCGTTGAACCTCCCGGCGGGTCTGACATTAACAAGCGCCCCCTCCTTTTCAGAGGGGGCGCTTTGCGGCATTCTTATGTAATATTGCCGCCAAAGGTATTTTCATTCGGTAAGCCGAAACTGATGGACAGCGCGTTGTTGATCCGGTTCATAATACCGGAATCCACCTCGCCCATCCGTTCCTTCAGCCTTTTTTTGTCAATGGTTCGGATTTGTTCCAGCAGAACGACTGAATTTTTTGAAAGCCCCGTGCGGGCTGCGTCTATTTCAATATGGGTGGGAAGCTTTGCTTTATCCCTCTGGCTTGTAATCGCGGCGGCGATCACCGTGGGGCTGTAGCGGTTTCCAATATCGTTCTGCACGATGAGGACTGGACGGATCCCTCCCTGCTCGGAACCGACGACCGGACTGAGATCGGCATAATAAATTTCTCCCCTTTTAATCGGCATGGGTAACTTCACTCTCCCTGGCTGTTCTGCGCTATTTTCGGTTGCATTTTTATTTTGCACCGTTTTTCCGGGGTTTAAACACGGAATCATAAAATCAGCGGAGGAAGCTGGATTAAAAATCATCCGTCAACTCATCATATGTAAAAACGACAAAATTGCCCCTTTTTTCTTACCGAACAAACTATGAGATGCGGCTTATGTGCAGCAACGGTTGTCCCATTGTCATCAGAGTAAGTTTTTTAATCTCTATCCCTCTTTCGTCAAAAACGGCCGCTAGTTCCTCTTTGGAGTAAGGCCTTAATAACAAAATCCACCTGTTTTTCGGTAATTCCCGCCCACGCCTGATTTTTAATGTACGGTGTCCATCCTGTCAGCATGCTGCAACCCTCCTTTTGATCTGATAAAAAATCATACCAAAAATGCAGAAAATACTAGATTTATAATTTTATTTGATCTATACGGCTACAATAGATGCGGCATTCTTTTTCACATTTTTCATTTTTGTCTTCTGCATAAAAAAGCCTCCCGATCATAATCGGGAGGCCTTTTCTTTTTCACAAAGTTCTAATTCAACCCCAAACTTTCACACGGTTAAAGCCGGCTTTCAGCCCCTCAAGCGGACCCACAGTCGGACGCTCCGCGCGTTTCACGCCGTTCAGGTCAACGTCGATTGCCAGCGGGCTTCCATCCGGGTTCTCAAACACCGCGTCGGCAATCCGTACGGTGCCGAGGGTTTGGGTGGAATGGAGACGGGTCGGGAGGGTGAGCGCCTCTTCCGGAAGGTCAATTTCCAAGTAGACCGCACCGTTATCCTCAACTACTTTCACCTTCGGGTCAAAGTTCTTGTCACAGAAATTCCCGGTTTCACGGTCAAAGGCCTCCGCCCCATTCAGGTAGACGTTGCCGGAAGCGTAAAGAGGCTGTTCGGTTTTCTGGTGCAGTTCCAAATCTCCGATTCCATAGGACGCGATCTTTTCCATGTATTCCTCAAGCGAGACTGTACTGCCGTTATACATGGCGGTGCCGCAGCCGTCAATTCCCCTTCCGGCAGGCTGTGTCCCCTCGTAGCCGTCATAAGCGACAAAAATGTTGTTGTAGTACCGGTGGTCCTGCCCGTAAACCATTGCGCTTCCCGCCGCCTGGGTGGTGTGGGGGAAATGGTACGGGGTAGAACGGTCGAGCACCTTCTCCGCATGGGTCTTGCCGCAGATCAGGTTGCCCACATAGGCCACTCCCTGCGAATAGTCGGCGATGCTGTAAGGGGCGGTAATAATATTATTGTCCACCAGGCAGGGGCCGTGGCTTACCTCAACGCTGAGATCGTCGTTATTGTTGTAATAAATATTCCTGCTGACCCGGGTGCCCTGCGCCTGCCAGTCAAGCCAGGTGCCAAGGGTACAGTTATGGATACAGTTGTCATGAATCTGCACATCAATTGGCGCATGGAGTTTGATCCCCGCAATTTCGTATCCGTAAAACTCGTGCTTGATGGCGATGTTATAAATGTGGTTGCCGTAAATCTCGCTGAACACACAGCCCATGTGGCCGACAATCCCGTTCTGGCCGCAGTCATAAATGACATTGTTGCGGACAATGTGGGAGCCGATCTTCTCTTTGCTCCAGCCGATCTGGAGGGCGCGGAAGACCGCTTCCATCTGGTACTGGTAACCCGGTTTCTGGTGCCGCCTGGTCGAGAGGTTATGGCCGGTAGAAGCCTCTTTGCCCAGGCTGATGCCGCTGCATTTTGAATCGTGGATGATGTTGTCCTCAATAATCCAGCCCTTGCTCCAGTGAACGCCCAAAAGCCCCGGCTGGTCGGCGGTCGGCGGCGTCCAGGGAGTAGCAGCCTGCGCCATCTCAAACCCGCGGACGGTGATGTAGTTCATCCCCACCTTCTCCGGATAGAAGCAGCATTTGCGGACGTTGATTTCCACAAGCTCCTGATTTGGATCGGCGCCCTGAAAATTCGCATAGATGGTGGTGTTTTCGTTGTCCACCTCACAGTACCACTGGTAAATGGTCTGTTCCGGCTCCAGAATTTTTTGGGGTTTTGTATGGTACGGCGGGGTCATCTCAAAACGCTTCTGCGGATTTTTTACCTCGTCCAGGGTTCTCGCCTCGTAGAACGACTTCCCGTTGAGATATACATCACCCGGGTGGATAAATTTATCATAAGGCCAGGCGTACCAGTCGCCGTCCAATGTTTCCGCATAAGGGTTATAATCACCAAAAAAACTGTTGGGCAACACGGCCTTCCAAACGGTTCCGCCAATATTTTCCCAGCTTTGAATCCGCTCGGAGCCCTTAATGACAACTCTCTCGCCTTCCGCCGCCTGATAAGTGATCCGGCTGATTTCGCTGTAGCCGCTGTGAGCCGGTTTGACCCACTCGCGGTATTCGCCCTCATGGACGATGACCGTATCCCCTGTTTCAGCAACCTGCGCCGCTTTATTGACGGTCAGAAAGGGGGCTTCTTTGGTACCGGCCGCAAAATCACAGCCGTTTTTTGAAACGTGGAATTCCCTGTTCATTTTCTATCTCCTGTTCTCCTCTGTAATATCCGGAAACGGGCCGTACGTCAAACGGCGTACGGCCCCAGTTTCATTATCAGCTTTCCCGGGCTTCTCAACCCCAGACTTTTACGCGGTTGAGGCCGGCCTTCAGCCCTTCGATTGGGCCTACGGTCGGGCGCTCCGCACGTTTTGCGCCGTTGTAGTCGGTGTCAAGGACAATGGAGTTTCCGTCCGGATCGTCGTAGATACCTTCGTCAATCCGGGTGCTGCCAAGGCTTTCAGTCCGCATAATCTCAGTCGGAAGGGCGAGCGCCGCTTCGTCGAGCTTCAGCTCGAGGTAAACATCGTTCCCCTCTTCAACAATTTTATACGCCGCGTCACCGGCACAGACAGCCTTATCCTTCTCGCGGTCAAAGGGCTCCGCTCCGCTCAGGTAGGCGTTCGCATTGATATAGACCGCCTGCGGAACCTCAAAGAAGAGGTCGTGGTCGTGGCTTGAATCAAACTCGCGTACCTTGCCGATATACTCCTTATAGGAAGCCGGACGGCCGTTGTACATCGCGGTGCCGGAAGCCAGACCCTCCGTTGCGCGCCCGCCGATAAAGACGTTGTTGTAAAACCGGTCGTCACCGCCGTAAACAAAGGCATAACCGAAGACCTGGGTGGTGTGCGGGAAATGGTAGGGAGTTGCACGGTCAAGGACGTCTACCTGCCGCATCCCGCCGGCACAGAGATTCCCGACAAAAGCGGTGCCCTGCGCGACATTGTCAAAGTTGTAGTTCGAGCCGAAGATATTGTTGTCCACCAGACAAGGGCCGTGGGTGACTTCGATCATCAGGTCGCGGTCGTTGTCATAGTAAAGGTTCTTGCTGACCCGGGTGCCCTGCGCCTGCCAGTCAAGCCAGGTGCCGAGGGTGCAGTGGTCAATACGGTTGTTGTGGATGTAGGTATCCACCGCGGCGTGCATTTTGATGCCGGCAATCTCGTAACCGAAGAATTCATGCTTGATGGCAATGTTATAGATATGGTTGCCGTAAATCTCGCTGAACGCGCCGCCCATATGGCCGACGATCCCGTTCTGGCCGCAGTCATAAATGACGTTGTTGCGGACAATGTGGGAGCCGATCTTCTCTTTGCTCCAGCCGATCTGGAGGGCGCGGAAGACCGCTTCCATCTGGTACTGGTAACCCGGCTTGCGGCGGCCCTCGGTAAATTCGTTGTGGCCGGTAGAGGCTTCTTTTCCAAGGCTGATGCCGCTGCATTTTGAATCGTGGATGATGTTGTCCTCAATGATCCAGCCCTTGCTCCAGTGAACGCCCAGAAGCCCCGGCTGGTCGGCGGTCGGCGGCGTCCAGGGAGTAGCGGCCTGCGCCATTTCAAACCCGCGGACAGTAATGTAGTTTACGCCCGGCTTCTCCGGGTAGAAGCAGCATTTACGGACGTTGATCTCGGCGACTTCCTTGTTCGGGTCGGCGCCCTGGAAGTTTGCATAAATCGTTGTTGTCTCGTTGTCTGATTCACAGCACCACTGGTAAACGGTCTGCTCCGGGAAGCGGATCATCTCAACCCGCTTGCTCCACGGCGGAGCGTAGCCGTGGGTGCGCTTTTCGGCCTTTTTTACTTCATCCAGAGTTTTGGCCTCAAAGAAGGAAACGCCGTTCAAGTATACGTCGCCCGGATGGAGGGAAGCGTCACCCGGGTAGACGAACCAATCGCCGAAAAGCGGCTCAGTATAAGGGTTGTAGTCCCCGAAAAAGCTTTTCGGCAGGGTGACCCTCCAAACGGTTCCCTCAACAGGCTCCCAGCTTGTAATTCGCTCAGAGCCTTTGATGATAACTTTTTCGCCCTTCGCCGCCTCATATGTAATCCTGTTGATATTGCTCTCGCCGCCGTTTTTCGGCTTGACCCATTCACGGTATTCGCCTTCGTGGACAATAACGGTATCCCCCGCCTTTGCGGTTTCGGCAGCTTTGGAAATTGTTAAAAAAGGATGCTCTCTCGTTCCGTCCGCAAAATCGCAGCCGGTTTTTGCAACGTGAAATTCTCTGCTCATCATATAACCTCCAACCTTTTAATATTGTTCTATACTTTAAGCCGTCATTCAATTCGGCCATAGAACGACTCGTTCCATAAGGAAACTTCTTTACACTGTTCAATTACCTGTTTGGTTAAAGTCAGGTACCAGGCATTCATCCTGCTATGCCAGCGTTTATTCTTTAAAAAGGTATCCCAATCCATTTCATAAATCGCCAGCAGGCGGTAATCACTGTCAAATTTACAAATGACCACATATTCAAATTTTTTCTCGTCTTTTCGGGTAGATCCCAAAGGCTCCAGTCCAAAGAAAACGCCTGTCACATTGCTTGTCGTCGACTTAATGCTGTAGCGGTCTCCCTTTCTGCTGATCGCGTCAATATTTTCCGTTCCAACAGGTGCGGGCGAAAGCTTTGGAAGGGTTGGCATTTGGTTGTAAAACTGGATTGCCAGATACTCCCCCAGATCACCAACCACATTGTTGGTTCTGATGATCTCCCTCTTTTTTAATTCCTTGATAATCCCGCTGTACGCATCAATCAACTCGCTTGACGTCAGCTTTTCTAAACAAATTTTCATATCAGGCGTTCCCTCAACGGCCATCCTCTTGTTTTTATTCATTTGATACAAATGATACAGCAAAGCAGAGAGAATTTCAAGGCGTTTTCCCCAGTTTTTTTGGAAAATTTTCTGAACAGAAGAAAAAGCGGCTTATTCGCCGCTTTTTATCAGCCCTGCGTAAATTTCGCTTTTTTTATAAGGGGTATTTTTTGCGGCCAGCTTTGCCGCTTCGGCCGGACGTTCCCCGTTTTCTACCAGGCGGGCGGCTTTTTCAACCGCCTCCTCCAGGGTTATTGCTCCACCCGCTTCCCGCGGCGCTGCCCCCTCCAGCACAAGGACAAACTCCCCGCGCGGAGACGTTGCGGTAAAATATTCCACCGCTTCCGTCAAGGTGGGAAACCGCAGGATTTCTTCATGAATTTTCGTCAGCTCACGGGCAAGCGAAATCCGCCGGTCGCCAAAGGTTTCCAAAAAATCCTTCAGGGTGTTTAAAAGCTTGTGGGGCGCTTCGTAAAAAATCATGGTACGCGGTTCCTCCCGGAGCTGCTCCAAGTGTTCACGGCGGCTCTTTTTCGCAGTGCTCAAAAAGCCTTCAAAACAGAACCGGGACGTGACAAGCCCGCTGACGCAGAGGGCGGAAACCGCGGCGCTCGCCCCGGGGACGACAACCGTTTCAAGCCCCCGCTCGGCGCAGAGCCGGACCAAATCCTCGCCCGGGTCGCTGATGCAGGGCATCCCGGCGTCGGAGACGACCGCACAATTCTCCCCCGCTTCGATTCGGGCGACGATCTGCTCCCCCCGCTCCCGCAGGTTGTGCTCGTAATAGCTCACAAGCGGCTTTTTAATTTCAAAGTGGTTCAAAAGTTTAACGGTGACACGGGTATCCTCCGCCGCAATGAAATCCACCTCTTCCAATGTCTGGCGCTGGCGGGGGGAAAAGTCGTTCAAGTTCCCAATCGGCGTGCCGACCACATATAATTTCCCGGGCATTCTATCCCTCTTTCCTTTGGTTTACAGCCGGGTAAATCCAATTTGACAAAGTGCGCTTTCCGCAACCCCGGCAAAATCTTCCTCAGCGCCCCAGCTGAATTTCATCACAGCGCTGGCACTTCCGCCGGAACTGACAATTTTTACATCGACCGTATCATTCTGGGAGGTCATTAAAACAGTCAGACTGGCACGGCTGGAGTTTCTGATATAATATTTCTCATAAACCCTTAAAATGACCCTCGCATCCCCAAACGCACAGCCATGCGTTCCCACTGCCTGGCAGGTCGTTGCATGGGCGATCACCGTTTTATCCAGGTGAGCAAATACTTGGTCGATGTTCCCTGTCCCCCTCATTAAAAATTCAGCCATTTTCATCCGCTCCCTTTCATCAATATTTTTATACAGATCTTTCAGTTATCATTCTGCAATGTATTCATAAGCAAGGCGCGGCGAACCATTTTCCAAATGAATGATCCCGCAGTATTCAAACCCGCCTTTTTTCACCAGGTGCTGCATGATATGGTTATCCGCGTGGGTGTCGATCCGCAGATGAGAAAACCGCTCCTTACAAAAGTTAAGGATTTCTTTAAAAATCCCCCTCTTGCTTCCGTCGCTCGCCACCCGGTGAATGGTCCCGTAAGGCTCTTCCGACATCCAGCAGCCATCAATTTCCGCATAGGTCGGCTCCGGTGCGGCCATCAGCATAAAAGCGCCGCAAGGAACGCCGTCCCGCAGGCACAGGTAAAGGTCTCCCCGCCGGATATCCTCCTCCAGCAGTTCTTTTGCCGGGTAGCCGTCCCCCCATTGGGTCGGGTTGCCGCTTTCACACATAAATTTTCTGGCGGCTCCGTAAATGTTTAAAACTGCGTTCAAATCCTCCGCCGCTGCCAGCCGAATCATTTTTAACCTCCAACTATTTTTCCAAGCGCAGTGAACAGTCACCGCGCGGTTTAGCAGTGTGCCGTTTGGCCTTTTCACACCAAAGGTGTACGCCCGGCTTTTACAATCCTCAGGCGGCCGCCAGCCGGTTTTCGTCCAATACAAAGCCTGCCGATTGAAGACCGCCTTCTCTTCGGCTCCGGTGAGCGGATTATCCGCCGCGCGGCGCATATAAGATTTAAGCGGTATGCGGGCCCTGTGCCGCATCAACTCAAAGAATACAGGCTGCACAAAAAATCCGGCTGTCACTTATCGCCAAAATAAACGCCGCCCTCCTCCAGAAAGAGGGGCGGTTCCACCTGTAAAAAGGGCTTGCTCCCTTTTTTCCCCTCGGCCAGGAACAGCCACGGCCTGCCCGCTGGATTTTTTGCAACAAAGCGAAGGCGTTTTGGCTCTATCCCGTTTTCCCGCATGGCGCAGACAACGTCTGCCAGCCGCTCCGGGCGCTGGCAGATACAGAGCCGCCCCCCGAAGCGCAGCAGCGCCGCGGCGGAACGGCAGACGTCGTTTATTGTGCAGAATATTTCGTGCCGGGCAATTCGGGCGGCGTCCGCCCCGCTCTCAATCCCCGCGCCGCTCGCTTTATAGGGCGGGTTACAGGTGATAAGATCAAAGCTCCCCTTTGGCAGTAAGCCGGGCGCATCCTTTAAATCGGCGCAGAGGGCGGTAACCCGTTCTCCGGCGCCGGAACGTTCTATTCCCTTTTGAAACTGCCGGGCGCCCTGCTCCTGTATTTCAATTCCACAGCAGGCGGCAACGGAATACTTTTTGTATAAATATAACGGTATAATACCGCATCCGGTTCCAAAATCGCAGACCTTGTCCTTTTTACGGGGCGCCGCGAAATCGGAGAGGAGGAAGGCATCCGTTCCAAACCGGTGTTCGTCTGACACACAGACCCAGACACCCCCGCCCAACTGTTCAAACTGTTCCAAACCGGTACGACCCCCTGCGTTCATTATGGAATATCGCTTTCTGACGAGCTGTCCGTACTGCTTCCTGACGAAACCTCCGACGAAGAGGATGAGCTGCCTGAAGAGGGCTGAGATGACGATTCCGACGAAGATGATGAGGACGGCAGAGAACTGGACGACGAACCGGAAGGCGTACTCTGGCTGCTGGACGGCGCACTTAGCTCACTGCTCTGGGAAGGGGGCGGGTTGGAAACCGAGCTCCCGCCGGACGGGCGGTTTGAGCCGCCCGGCGAAACAGGCGGAGTGTCCCGGTCAGGATTTTTATGCTGAACAGGATTTTTTAGGTTTGAGACAACATCCAGCCGGTAGCCGTTTGCCCGAAGGGTATCAATAATCCAGGGGAGCGCTTCCAGCGTGTAGGTGTTGCGGGGTACGTCGTGCATCAGGATAACGGGGTTATCATACTGGAGCGCCGCCGGGAAGATGTTGTTGTAAATCCACTCGCTGGTATGACGGTTGGGAGAGGCGTCCCCGGAGCTTACATTCCAGTCATGCCAGGTGAGCCCCTCTTTCTGGGCGGCCTTCATAACCTGCCAGAAAACGCTCCTGTTGGTCATGGTCTGGGAACTGCCGCCGGGAAAGCGGACCTGCTTTGTCCGGATTCCGGCGACTTCAAACAGGAAATCATTCATCGCGTTATAATCACTCAAATAGGTTTCCGGGCTTTTATAAATTTTGGGAAGATTATGCTCATAAGCGTGGAGGGCAAGCTCGCAGCCGCTGTCCACCACCTCTTTATAATAGTTCCGGCAGGAAGGATCGGCGTTGTGTACCGTAAAAAAAGTGGCGGTCGCCCCCTTTTTCCGGAGGACGTCCAGCACCTGGGGCGTCATGGAAGAAGGGCCGTCGTCAAAGGTCAGGTAAGCAACCTTTCCCGGAATTGGATCAATTTCAGTCAGGTCCGCTGTCAGCCAGGAAGGGCGGGGCGGGTTGTAATTCGGATCCCGTTCCGGTACGGGGACTTTGGGCCACTCCTCGCCCTGCGGACCGCTTGAAGAAGAAGGAACGCTCAGGTGCTGCGGTTTGAGGGGGATTCCTCCCTCTTCCCGGGCGTTTAATAATACGGCGGCCAAAACAACGCCGCAGGCCAGAACAACCGCCGCCATCACGCCAAGTAAAATCCATTTTGTTCTCCGGGAAAGCTGCATCACCGTTCTCCTTTCTGCCTGCCGGCCGTACTGGTTTCATCATACCATATTTTCCGCCGGGCGGGAAGCCGCAAAGCCATTCCAATTTTCAAAGTCTGTAATTTTTACCCCTTAAAAGAACCCTTTATCTGCGGACAAACGTGAGCGACAACGTTTTTCCACCTGAGTAACTAAAAATACACACTGAACATCTGCCCCAATTTTGGTCTGTATAAATCCTTTTTTATTCTGCCAGCACTTTGGCCGCATATGCGGGCGTTCTGTGCTGAACGGTTTCGGAGAGGTCTTTTACCTGACCGAAACTGTATCCTTTCTCTTTCAGCGCCTCGATAATCCTAGGCAAAGCGGCCCTCGTATAAGGGCTGCGCTCATGCATTAAAATCACCGGCCTGTCATATTGGAAAGCGGCTGGAATAATATTGTTATAAACGTATTCCGCACTTATTTTCGCGTTGGTGGCGTCGCCCGCGCTGACATTCCAGTCAAAATAACGAAGCCCCTGTTTCTGGGTCTCAAGAATAATTTTGCAGAACATCCTCTTATCCGTCACCGTTTGGGAACTGCCGCCGGGAAAACGGAAGTCGGTCACCGGGGTTTTGGTAAATTTCCGCAAATAGGCCTGCATCTTATAAAAATCGGCAAAATAGCTTTCAACCGAGGCGTAAAGCGGTTTGTAGTCGTGGTTGTAGGCGTGGAGGGCAAGCTGGCAGCCACTGTCTGCAATCTGCCGGTAATAAAGATCGCTCTCCGGGTGAAAAACGGTAAAGAAAGTGGCCGTTGCTTTATGATCCTTCAAAATTTTCAATACCTCCGGCGTTTTGGGCGTGGGGCCGTCGTCAAAAGTGAGGTAAGCGACTTTTCCCGTATCCGGCTCCGGGGCCGGCGGTACGTTCACAGGCGGTTTCTGCACGGGCTTTGGCAGCTCGGAGGAAGGCAGGCTGTCCGGGCTGGATGAGGACTCCGGCGCCCTTATTTCCACATGTTCAGGGATCAGGCTCGTGCCGGGCTTTTCCGGACCGGGGGCAAACGCCGCAAAGAGTGCAACGCCGACTGCGGCCACAGCCAAACACAGGCCGACTAACGTATATCCCAATCCGCGGTGCTTCATGAAAAACCCACCTTTCCGATTTGGCCTGTCCGGCCCAATCATTCCCAATCGTTTCTTCCGACTTTATTATACTATATTCCCTATTCTCATTGACAGAACAGACTGTAATCAATGGTTTAAATTTTTATCCAATTGACAAAAAACCGGTTACATTATATGATTAATTGTAACTAATTCTTTTGACAGCCCCTTACGAGAGGAGAACTTCATGGATACCGACGGGAGTTTACTGCTTTTTTCTCTATTGTTTGTCTTTCTGCTTTTGCTGGGCGGCTTTTTTACACTGGCACAGTCCGCAATTATTACCCTGAGTGATTCAAAGCTCAAAAAGTTATGTGAAGACGGCGTTAAAAAAGCGCTGCGGGTACGTGCGGTCACCCAAAAGCCGGCCCGTTTTAAAGGGACGACTGAATTTGGGTTCCTTTGCTGTACGACGCTGAGTGTTGTCTGCGCTTTTTTTGTGTATTACCCGCTGCTTGCCAATGTATTTACAGGCGTTTTTTCCGGAGCAGGCCCCGCAGGGGTCTTTCTAGCAAAGGCGGCGGCTTTTCTGCTTGTTTTCTTCGGCTCCCTCTTTCTGGTCCTGGTCGTTTCACGGACCATTCCCTATCACCTGGGCTGCGGCAAGCCTGAACGCTTTGCCTTTGGCTGCGCGCCGGGTATCCGCTTTTTCATGGTATTCTTTGCGCCGGGCGTCCGGCTGGTGCAGGGGTTATCTTCCGGTGTTTCCAAACTCTTCGGGGCAGATCCCGCCAAGCAGTCCTCTGAGGTAACAGAGGAGGAAATCCGGATGATGATGGACGTTGGGAACGAAAAAGGAGTCATTGAATCAAGCCAGATGGAGATGATCAACAACATCTTCGAGTTTGACGACACCACCGCCGCGGACGTCATGACCCACCGTACCAACATTGTTGCGGTTCCCCGCACCGCGCGGATCAGCGACGTTGTCTACCTTGCGGTTAACGAAGGGTTCAGCCGCATCCCGGTCTACGAAGGGGATATTGACGACATTGTAGGCGCCGTCTACGTCAAGGATCTGCTGGTGCTGGTCAGCTGCGAGACTTCGAACGACTTCTCGGTGGACGACTTTATCCGCCCGGTTTTATATGTCCCGGATTCCGCCAAACTCCCCGAGCTCTTCCGCCAGCTCAGCGCCAAAAAAGCGCATCTGGCCGTTGTGATAGACGAATACGGCGGGACTTCCGGCCTGCTGACCATGGAGGACCTGGTTGAGGCTATTGTCGGCAACATCCAGGATGAATACGACGAGGAAGACGACGATATCATCCAGGTTGACGAGACCACCTTTACCCTGGACGGCGGGGTGGAGCTGGAAGACCTTGGCAAGACGCTGGGCGTCCCGTTTGAAGAAACGGACGATTACGACACCGTAAGCGGATTGATTATTCATACGTTGGGCAGGATACCCGCGCCGAACGAAGAAATCTGTGTCACCATACAGGGAGTGGAGTTTACCGTTCTGCTGGTGGAGGACCGCCGAATTGCCCGCGTAAAGGCCGTTCGCCAGCTGGACGAAAACAAAAAGGCCGCTGAAACTGAAGAATGACAAAAAGCCCCGGGCTTTTCCGGGGCTTTTTTACACCTGTAAAATATTTTGCCGGCTGAAAGGGGATTTTTCACATGAAACAGACAATCGCATTTTTTGGACTTGGTGCTATGGGCGAACCAATGGCCGCCAATCTGCTGCGGGCAGGCTTTCCCGTCAGAAGCGCAGTCCACCGCAGCACTGCCGGAGCTGAACGCCTTTCCCCGCTTGGGCTGAAGCTTTTCCCCTCCCCGGCTGAGGCGGCGGATGGGGCCGACGTTATCATCACCATTTTACCCGCCGATCCCGAAATCAAGGAGTTTTTGTTGGATCAAACCTTTTCTGATTCTTTAAAGCCAGGCAGTATCATCGTGGATATGTCCTCTGCCACCTCAGACTGTGTGAAAGAACTGGAGGCGGCTTACCGGCCTAAAGGCATTGCTGTGATTGACGCGCCGGTCAGCGGCGGCGTCACCGGGGCGGAGCAGGGAACCCTGACCATCTTTGGGTCGGGGGACGAAACGGCCTTTGAAGAAGTCCGCCCGGCTCTTTCCGCCATGGGGCGGGAGCTTTACTACCTCGGCCCCTGCGGGACAGGAAAAGCCTTTAAAAACCTCAACAACCTCCTCTCAGTCGGTAACACCGTTCTGGTGAGCGAAGCGTTCCGGATCGCCCGCGAAAACGGCTTGGACACCGGGCTGCTTTACGATGTCATCAACGCGAGCTCCGGTACTTCGGCAAGCTTTAAAGCGCGCTGGCCCAGAATGGAAAAGGAAAACTTTTCCGGCGGTTTTCAGCTTGCCCTCGCACGCAAGGACGTAGGGAACGCTCTTAAGTTAGGCGGGGAGCTCTTCCTGCCCATCTCCGCATTGGTTTACCGTCTCCTTGAAACCTGCGGCGATTACGACACCGAGGACATGGCGGCGGTCGTAAAAGCCAAAACAGATAGGCAGGAGAAGTAAAACAATATTTTAAACAGGGCGCAATCAGAAAAAAACTCCCGGAGCAAATGCTCCGGGAGTTTTTGAGTTCCGGTTTGTTTTATTTGGAAACAATCTCGCCCCAGACTTCCCCGGCACAGCCGGCGGCGTTCGCCTCATCGGTATCCAGGTGCATTGCCGGAGAGAACTTCGGAGAAACACGGCAGACCACGTCGCCGAAAGCAAGGCTGCGGCCTTCGGTGCCGACTTTGACCCAAACCTCCTGTTTATCCGCAACGCCAAGCTCCTCCGCTTTTTCAGGGGTCAGGTGGATATGGCGTTTCGCAACAATGACGCCCTCTTTAATTTCAATCTCGCCGCAGGGCCCGACGATTTTACATCCCGGCGTTCCGGCAATATCGCCTGATTCCCGCACCGGTGCCTTGATGCCAAGAGTTCTCGCGTCGGTCGCAGAAATTTCAACCTGGGTAGCAGGGCGCTCCGGCCCGAGGATCAAAACGTTTTTGATGGTGTTTTTGGGGCCCACAATTGCAACACGTTCGTTAGAAGCGAACTGGCCCGGCTGGCTGAGCATGGCGCGGACGGTAAGCTCGCCTTTTTCACCCAAAAGGATTTTTACGTCTTCCGCCGTCACATGGACATGGCGGGCAGAGGTTTCTACGATAAACTGTTTTTCCATATGTATAACTCCCATTCTCCACACGGCGGCGGGCGCGGAAAAACCGGTACGGCCCGTGCGGCCGCCATACCGGTTTACTGACACACCCCGTCATTATCTCTTGTTTTTATTATAATACAAGGCGTTTGACAGGTCAACAGGTGAAACCTGTTTGCCGCCGGCCGAATGTGCAAATAAATTGCACGCTGCGGATTTAAACTTCTAAAGCAAAACGAAGCAGTCTCTGCTATAGATGTAAAAAAGGAAGCGCATTTTCTGCGCTTCCTTTTTTACTTTGTGCTTATTCTTCGCCGTACAGCTTCTGCAATTTGACCAGGTGGTCATACTGCTCTTTTGCACGGTCAGCAGCTTTATCAAACAGCTCCTCAGCACGATCCGGGAAGGCCAGTTTCAGGCGGTTATACCGGGTCTCGTTCGAGATAAACTCTTTGTAATCTGCAGTAGCCGGTTTGCTGTCAAGGATGAAGGGGTTTTTGCCCTCAGCCTTAAGAGCCGGATTGTAACGGAACATATTCCAGTAACCGGCCTCAACAGCTTTCTTCATCTCGGCCTGGCAGTTGGTCATACCGCCCTTGACGCCGTGCATCTCACACGGAGCATAGCCGATGATGAGGGACGGGCCTTTGTAAGCCTCAGCCTCAGTAATCGCCTTGATGGTCTGAGCCTGGTTCGCGCCCATCGCGATCTGCGCAACGTAGACGTAACCGTAGCTCATGGCGATTTCAGCAAGGCTCTTCTTGCCGATTGCCTTGCCGGCCGCGGCAAACTGCGCAACCTGACCGATCTGGCTGGCTTTAGAGGCCTGGCCGCCGGTGTTGGAGTAAACCTCGGTGTCGAAGACCATGATGTTGACGTCCTCGCCGGAAGCGATGACGTGGTCAAGGCCGCCGAAGCCGATGTCATAAGCCCAGCCGTCGCCGCCGAAGATCCAGATGGATTTCTTGGCGAGGTACTGCTTCTTAGCAAGAATTTCACGGCCAAGGGTGCAGGCTTCACAGTTGCAGCCGTCAATCACCGCATCCTCCAGAGCCGCTAAGAATTTCTCAGTCGCAGCGCCGTTTAACTTGCCGTCGTCCATGGTGTCAAGCCAGGCCTGAGCGGCTTCTTTCAGCGGAGCATACGCGTAGTCAACAGCAATCAACGCCCGGACATTCGCCGCAACGCTGTCGCGGACGGCCTTCTGGCCAAGGTACATACCAAAGCCGTGCTCGGCGTTGTCCTCAAAGAGGCTGTTTGCCCAAGCCGGACCAAAGCCGTTGACTTTGCTTACAGTGTACGGAGAAGTTGCAGCCGGGCCGCCCCAGATGGAGGAACAACCGGTCGCGTTAGAGATGAACATCCGCTCGCCGAAGAGCTGGGTAATCAGGCGGGCATAGCTGGTTTCAGCACATCCTGCGCAGGAGCCGGAGAACTCGAGGAGCGGCTGATTGAACTGGGAGCCCTTAACAGTGGTCTCAGCCATCATGCCGTCTTTCTTCTTAATGTTCTCAACGCAGTAGTCAAAGACCGGCTGCTGAGCTGCCTGGCTTTCCTGAGAAACCATCTTCAAAGTGCCTTTGGCAGCGGTCGGACATACGTTGACGCAAACACCGCATCCCATACAGTCAAGCGGAGATACTGTCATAGCGAACTGATAGTTCTCACAGCCTTTACCGGTCATCTGTTTGGTCTTAATAGCCTCTGGAGCATTTTTCACTTCCTCGGCAGTCAGAGCAAACGGACGGATGGTGGCGTGCGGGCAGACATATGCGCACTGGTTACACTGGATACAGGTGTCCGGATTCCACTCCGGAACATTGACGGCTACGCCGCGTTTCTCATAGGCGGAAGCGCCCTGCTCGAACTGGCCGTCGACATGGTCGACAAAGGCGGAAACCGGCAGGCTGTCGCCGTCCATTTTGGAAACAGGCTCCATGATCTCCTTGACCATCTTGACAGTGGCCGGATTGCCCTTGAGCTGGCTCTCATCAGCCGGATCTTTCGCATCAGCCCAGGAAGCCGGAACCTCGACTTTATGGAGCGCGTCTTTACCGGCGTCAATCGCCTTGTAGTTCATTTCAACAACGGCGTCGCCCTTCTTGGAGTAGGACTTTTTAGCCGCTTCTTTCATGTACTTGATGGCATCTTCAGCCGGCATGATGTTCGCAAGGGCGAAGAACGCGGACTGAAGGATGGTGTTGGTGCGTTTGCCCATACCGATCTCAATCGCTTTATCAATTGCGTTGATGGTGTAGAGCTGGATGTTGTTCTGCGCGATGTAGCGTTTGGCTTCGGCAGGCATGTGGTGATCCAGTTCCTCGTCGCTCCACTGGCAGTTGATCATAAAGATACCGCCCGGTTTAACGTCGTTGACCATCTTGAAGCCTTTGACAACATAAGACGGGTTGTGGCAGGCAACGAAGTCAGCCTTGTTGATATAATAGGGGCTGCGGATCGGTTTGTCGCCAAAACGCAGATGGGAAACGGTGATACCGCCGGTCTTTTTGGAGTCGTACTGGAAGTACGCCTGGATGTATTTATCGGTATGGTCACCGATGATCTTGGTGGAGTTTTTGTTTGCACCAACAGTACCGTCACCGCCGAGACCCCAGAATTTACACTCAGTGGTGCCTTCCGCCGCGGTGTTCGGAGCGGGTTTCTCTTCAAGAGAAAGGTATGTGACGTCGTCGTTGATACCAATGGTGAAGCGGGGTTTCGGATCGTCCTTAGCCAGCTCGTCGTAGACAGCAAAAACGCTGGACGGCGGGGTGTCTTTGGAGCCGAGGCCGTAGCGGCCGCCGATAACCATTGCATCGTTGCCGGCTTCACGAAGCGCGGTGACAACGTCGAGGAAGAGCGGCTCGCCCAGGGCGCCCGGCTCTTTTGTGCGGTCAAGGACGGCGATTTTTTTGGCGGTTGCCGGAATCGCTTCAAGGAGTTTTGCAGAAACGAACGGACGATAGAGACGGACTTTGACAAGGCCGACTTTCTCACCTTTCGCAGTCATGTAATCGATAACTTCTTCAGCAACGTCGCAGATGGAGCCCATCGCAACAATGACGCGCTCAGCATCCGGTGCGCCGTAGTAGTTAAAGAGCTGGTAGTTGGTGCCGATCTTCTCATTGACCTTGCCCATGTACTCTTCAACAATTGCCGGAAGTGCATCGTAGTACTTATTGCAGGCTTCACGGTGCTGGAAGAAGATATCTCCGTTTTCATGGGAACCGCGCATTGCCGGATGCTCCGGATTCAAAGCGTGGTCACGGAACGCTTTGATCGCATCCCAGTCGGCCATCTCAGCCAGGTCGTCGTAGTCCCAGGTTTCAATCTTCTGAATCTCGTGAGAGGTACGGAAACCGTCAAAGAAGTTGATAAACGGAACACGGCCCTTAATGGTTGCAAGGTGTGCAACGGCAGAAAGGTCCATAACTTCCTGCGGGTTGGTCTCAGCCAGCATCGCAAAACCGGTCTGACGGCAAGCGTAAACGTCGGAATGGTCGCCGAAGATGTTCAGCGCGTGGCTTGCTACGGTACGCGCGGATACGTGGAACACGCTCGGCAGCAGCTCGCCAGCAATTTTGTACATGTTCGGGATCATAAGAAGAAGGCCCTGGGACGCGGTAAAGGTTGTGGTCATTGCACCGGCTGCAAGGCTGCCGTGAACGGCGCCGGCAGCGCCCGCCTCAGACTGCATCTCCATGACGTTGACCGTCGTGCCGAAGATGTTCTTCTGGCCTACAGCGCTCCACTGATCAACACTGTCAGCCATTGGGCTGGACGGAGTGATCGGGTAAATGGCGGCAACTTCTGTAAACGCATAAGCTACATGCGCAGCGGCAGTGTTGCCGTCCATGCTTTTCATCTTTCTTGCCATTTTCTTTCCTCCTGAATGTTTTCTCAACACAAACCCCGGCGCTAGCCGGGGCATGTTATGTCGCTTTAAATTTTACCACGTTTTCCGCGCCTTGTAAAGGGATATTGTCGAATATTTATCATTCAACCATATGGCAAATTAATGAAAAATAAACAAATTGTATATAAAAATAATCCAGCTGTTTCCTTTTTCTCCTCAGACTGGCGCCTGCCTCCTCCGTCTTGCAGATTTTACCGCAAAACTTATTAAAAAATTTACAATTCCCGCACAATACCCCTCTGCCAAACATGCTATTCTAAAGAAACGGCTGTATGCTTTTCAAAGAAAATTCAATGCGAAAAGGTTTTTGCTAAAGCCGCTAAAGCGGCATCTACAGCGTCCGCTTCCAGCTGAACGCCGAAAACGCCTTGTCATCCCTCCGCTTCGTATGATAAAGCGCATTTGTTCCGATGTGAAGCGGCAGAAGGGGTGGTCCTTATGTTTATAATGTGCAACGGCATTAATTTGTTTTATGAAAAACCGGGGATGGTTCCCCGCTGATCCTGTCCCACGGCATCGGGGAGAACCACACTATTTTCGACCGGCTTGTCCCCCGGCTTGCCGAGTCTTACACCGTTTACGCGGTCGATTCCCCAGGCCACGGCCGGAGCCAGAGGCCGGACACATACCATTATCATGTATTCGCTGAAGCTTTTTCAGCCTTTATCCGGCAGCTCGAACTTGACCGGCCGGCCTTCTGCGGCTTCAGTGACGGCGGGATTATCGGCCTGCTGCTGGCTTCAAAGGAGCCGGAGCTCCTTTCCCGCCTGGCAGCCTGCGGTGCGAACCTCACGCCGGACGGGCTCAAGAAACGCTGGAGGGCGCTGTTCCGCGCCGGATATTTTTTTACCCGGAATCCTCTCACCGCAATGATGCTCAAAGAACCGCAGATTACGGTGGAAGAGCTTGGGAAAATTCGGGTCCCCACCCTGGTCGCCGCAGGAGCGCGGGATATTGTAAAAGAAACGGAAACCCGCGCCATTGCAGCGGGGATTCCGGGGGCCGAGCTGAAAATCCTGCCGGGCGAATCCCACGCCAGCTATGTGACGGATGAAACAAAGCTCTTTCCCCTGCTGCAGGAATTCCTCCGTCCTATTTAAAAGGACAGTAACTTTAAACAATAAAGCAAAGCTTATTTTGTTTAAAATAATGCTTCTGCCTCCCCTTGTCAAATGGTATAATGAATGAACCATACCACACAATGGAGGGGTGACGATGAAACGTTTCCGCGGGCCGTTGTTATTAACCTGCTGTATATTCGCCCTTTTTCTCTTTTCGTCCTGCACAGACCAGTCGGAAGAAATTCTAGGCAAGCTTTCCGAAGATTTTCGCAAAGCTGCTGTCACCTGCGCCGAACAGCTTGAGGACGGCGAAAACTACAAGGCGGTTTCCGCCGCGGAAGACGGAACTTCTGTGACATTCCGCGTGGATGAAAACCAGTGGGAACGCGCCACCGTCGATGAATTTACCCTGACCTGGGATCCGCAGAAAGGAGCGGTATCCTCGGTTGAAATCTGCGGGCTTGGGGAATTAGCAAGCTCTATGCTAGCGACAGATGATTGGCTGCTCCTGCTCCGTTCTGTCATTCCGGAAAAAGATGTGCCAAAAGCGCTGATCGAAATCGAGGTTTCAAAATTCCTGAGCGGCGCTCTGAAAGAGAAGCTTTACGGCGACGGAAAATACAGCCTGCGGTATGAGGAAACGGAAGACCGCTGCTGTTTCACGGGCGAGCTTCTGAAATGATAAAAGGCCCCTTTTCTATCTGAAAAGGGGCCTTTTTACTGCTCGCTGCTCCCTACAGCTCTTCGCAGAGATGCCTTGCAGAAGCCTCAACCGCCTTCAGCATATACTCCCGGGAAAACCGGGTAATGGGCAGCCGGTCGCGCGGGATCATTCCAATGTGGCCAAGAGTTTCCTCCATATTGAGCATGCAATAGGAGGTCCCCCGCCCGGAGCCCCCGGCGGCTGCGACAAAGATGCAGGGCTTTTCCTTTAAAAAGTGGTTATGCACCGTCTCAAGCCGGCGGATGCGGTCCATCAGCGCCTTGAGCGGCTCTGAAAGGTCATGCCAGTAAACCGGGGTGATGAAGACCACCGCCTCTGCCTCCACCATTTTGCGGTAAACCTCCGCAAGGTCATCCTGGATGATGCAGCTCCCCTTTTCCTTGCAGTCTCCATAGCCGTTCCGGCAGACCCGGCACCGCTCGATGGACAGGGCGTTAAGCTGAATTGCCTCCGCTTCCTTTCCGGCTTCCGCGACGCCGCGCAGCGCCGCCTCCTTGCAGGCGGCCGTCAGCCCATCCGCGTTGGGACTGCACCAAATGACAGGAATTGACATAAAGAACACCTCAACTCTGTTAAAATCTGGTTATACTTATAATAATACGGAACCGGAAGGGCGTAAAGACCATTTGGGCAAAAAAGCGGGCGAAAGAAATTATTTTCGTTATCGTTTACTTTTGGTTTGGAAAATGGTATAATACTGTATCAGTCCTGATTGCATGTCCGAAACATTGAAGCGAATGGAAAGATTTTTCCCGGCCCGTTTGAGTGGCGCGGGAATAACCGATGGAAAGAGAGGTCCTACGAATGAGCGAGAAACAGACTCCATTTTTTACTTATAAAGGAAAGCCGTTGGTCCGCAAAGGCGATACCATTTATTACGGTTCCATGGGTGACGATTTCGTCGTCATGCTGAGTATTCAGTCGCATACCAGCGAGGGTGAGCTTGACCTGGCCGACAACATCACGGTTCAGCTGATGCATACCGATACCACGATTAACCCGATGGATATCGTGGTTAAAAAAGCCGAAAAGAAGGGGCTCTACCAGGCGCTGGATATCGCAAGTATCTGGCTCGAACGCGCGCTGGAAGGCGGAGCGGAATAATCCGGTCAGCTATATTAAAAAGAGGCTTTGTGTTTTACAACACAAAGCCTCTTTTCTGCTTTTTATTTCTATTACCGTTCGTGGTGGCGGATCAATCCAATTGCCTTGCTGATTTCCAATACCACGACCGGAACCAGCGCCAGCCCGATTGCTGCGAGGTAGAGCAGCGGCGGGAGCTGGATTAAGCCAAAAGCCATCGCCACCGGCGGAATAAAGACCACCAGAGCAACCAGCGCGGTTGAAATGAGCGCGGCGCCGTTGAGTCTCCGGTTGCTGAACGGCCCAATTTTAAAGAGGGAGCGGTCGGAGCGCATGTTGAACGAGTGGACGACCTGAGTCATGGAAAGGACGATAAAGGCCATGGTCTGGCCGCCCTCCAACATGCCGGTCACCTGCCAGCCATACCAGAACCCGAACAGGGTGAGCACGGCGAACATCACGCCCTGCAGCACCACCCGCACACCCATGCCGTGAGCGAAGAGGCCCTCGCTTTTCGATTTGGGGCTGCGCTTCATCACGGCGTCGTCTACCGGCTCCATCCCAAGAGCGATGGCAGGCAGGCTGTCAGTTACCAGGTTGATCCAAAGCAGCTGCATGGAAAGCAGGGGCGAATTGCGCCAGAACAGCATGGCGAAGAAAACGGTCAGCACCTCGCCAATATTGGTGCCGAGCAGGAACATGACCGCTTTCTTGATGTTGTCGTAGATGCCGCGGCCCTCTTTGACCGCGTCGACGATGGTGGCGAAGTTGTCGTCGGTCAGGGTCATATCGGAAGCGCCCTTTGCAACGTCGGTCCCGGTGATCCCCATTGCGCAGCCAATGTCCGCCGCCTTGAGAGCCGGCGCGTCGTTGACGCCGTCTCCTGTCATGGAAACGACTTCGCCCTGCGCCTGCCAGGCTTTGACAATCCGAATTTTATCCTCCGGCGACACACGGGCATAGACCGAGATGGTGCGAACGCGGTTCTGCAGTTCTTCTTCGCTCATCTGGGCGAGCTCCGCACCGGTTACCGCGTCGTCCCCGTCCAGCAGGATTCCCAAATCCCTTGCGATGGCAGAGGCGGTCACAACGTGGTCGCCGGTGATCATGACCGGTTTGATACCCGCCTCGCGGCAGACCTTGACCGCTTCCCTGGCCTCCGGGCGCGGCGGATCGATCATCCCTACAAGCCCAAGGAAGGTCAGCCCGTTTTCCAGTTCCTCCGGGGTGGGGTTCTGCGGCACAGCGTCAATTTCCTTACAGGCAACCGCCAATACCCGGAGCGCCTCCCGGCTCATCCGGTCGGTCTCTTCCCGGGCGGCGTCAAGGTTCCCGGAGATACAGCGGGCGGCAAGGACGTCAAACGCGCCCTTGACGATAACGATGTTTTTGCCGTCTATTTGGTTGACAGTGGTCATCAGCTTACGGTCGGAATCAAATGGGATTTCCGCAAGCCTTGGGTATTCCTCCGCAAGGCTGCTCTTGGGCATCCCGTTTTTGTAAGCCGCAAGGACAATAGCGGTTTCAGTCGGATCGCCGATATGCCGCTCTTTCCCGTTTTCAATTTCAACCGTTCCATCACTGCACAGGGTTGCGTACCGCAGAATCCTGCGGATTTCTTCCCCATTGGCTTCAGAAATTTTCTCCTGTTCGCCGCTGTCGGCGTAAGCTTCCACCAGGGTCATTCGGTTCTGGGTCAGGGTGCCGGTCTTATCCGAGCAGATAACCGAAGCGCTCCCCAGCGTTTCGACTGCAGGGAGCCGCCGGATAATCGCGTTTTTCTTTACCATCCGCTGCACGCCGATGGACAGGACGATGGTAACGATGGCCGGAAGCCCTTCCGGAATAGCGGAAACCGCAAGGGAGACGGCGGTCATGAAAATTTCCATCGGCGGGATACCGTCAATAATGCCGATGACAAAGATGACCGCACAGGCGATCAGCGCCACAATGCCGAGGTACTTGCCAAGCTTTGAAAGTTTCTGCTGGAGCGGGGTCTGGGTTTCACTCTCCCCTTCCAGCAGATGGGCGATCTTGCCCATCTCGGTTTCCATCCCGGTAGAAGTGACCACCGCGGTGCCGCGGCCATAGGTGATGCTGCATCCGGAGTAGACCATATTTTTCCGGTCGCCGAGCGGCGCGTCCGCCGGGATTGCCGCGGCGGCGTCTTTTTCACTGGGGACAGACTCCCCGGTCAGGGCGGATTCCTCCGATTTCAGGCTGGCCGACTCCAGCAGGCGGGCGTCCGCCGGGATAAAGTCGCCCGCTTCAAGCAGGATGACGTCGCCCGGAACCAGAACAGACGCCTCCACCACCGCTTCCCGCCCCTCCCGGCGGACCTTGGCATGAGGCGCCGAAAGGTCTTTAAGCGCATCAAGCGCCTTCTCCGCTTTACTCTCCTGCACAACGCCCATGACGGCGTTGAGGATGACTATGACCAGGATCAAGACCGGTTCGAAAAATTCATTCGGCTCTCCCTCAACACAGGCGATAACAAACGAAACCGCTGCCGCCGCCAAAAGGATAAGGATCATAACATCTTTAAACTGGTCCAGAAAACGCTGAAGGTTTGTCTTTTTCTTTCCGCCGCGCAGTTTGTTTTCCCCGTACCGCTCCAGACGTGCGGCGGCTTCGCTTTCTGTAAGGCCCTGAGCGCCGGTATTCAGTTCCCGCTCAATTGCCTGCACACTCTTATCGTGCCATGTCATTAAAAAAATCCCCCTGTCTGTTATTTACGCTGTTAGTCTGCCCGTTTTCTTTGAGAAAATAGACAGCGTAAACAGCACCTTTATATTTTAATTCCGTTTACACGTTTTTTAAATCCGGTTATGTCCAGCCCATTATATAAAAACGGCTTTCATTTTAAACCCCTTTTCCGTGAAGATAACCGCCGCGGCGGTATTATTCCAATATACGGCTTATTTTAAAGGGAAAAAATGTATTTTCAGCACCAAATTCTTTAAATTTTTATGAGTGTGTGAATAAAATATGAATTCAAATCATTATCTTGACTTCGTATAGCGGGTATGTTATCCTATAAGCAGTATCAACCTGTATATACCTGTTAAACCTATAACAAACATTTGGGAGGGATACATATGGCGGATTGCCTGAACCGGCAGAGCCCGCAGCCGCTCCATCTTCAGTTTGAGGAGCTTTTGCGGGTACAGCTGGACAATGAAGAATGGCCGGTTCACTCCTGCATTCCCTCCGAGAACGAACTCAGCCGCAAATACGGCATCAGCCGGATGACGGTCCGGGCGGTGCTTACAAGGCTGGTAGACGCAGGGCTTCTCTACCGGGTCCCCGGCAAGGGAACCTTTGTGGCGGAGCCGAAAATTGTCAGCCGCCCCCTCTCCCAGATGGGAATCACCCAGCAGCTTGAACAAATGGGATACGAAACCTCCACCAAGGTGATCAACATTGGAGTAGTTTCCTGCCCTTCTAAAATGGCAAAGCGCCTTAAGCTTGAGCCCGGAACCGATGTGACGACCATTAAGCGGCTGCGGTTTGTCAAAGGGGAGCCGCTTTCCATCCACACCTCTTATATTCCCTTGAGCGTCTGCAGCGATCTGGAAATGCAGGATTTTGAACACAACCAGCTCTGCGACATTATGGAGCAGGTGTATCACCACGAAATTATTCGCCGGGTGGAGACGCTGGAATCGACTACTGCTTCCATTGACGAAGCGGAGCTCCTGTCTGTACGGCCCGCTTTCCCCCTGCTCCTGCTCAATACTACTATATATACCACCGGGGACCTTCCGGTAGAATGCTCCGCTGTCGTGTTCAGGGGCGATAAATTTAAAATCAAGCTGGAATTCAATAAAAACTGAGCCCGTGGCCGGGCTTGACAAACGCGAGACATATGTGTTTCCAATTACAGCGCCCCATCCCGCGAGACACGCTGTCTCCAAGAAATAATTTGTCCGTGGCCGGGCTTGACAAACGCGAGACATATGTTTTTCAATTTCAGCGCCGCCATCCCGCGAGACACGCTGTCTCCAAGAAATAATTTGCCCGTGGCCGGGCTTGACAAACGCAAGACATATGTGTTTCCAACTTCAGCGTTGCCATCCCGCGAGGCACGCTGTCTCCAAGAAACAATTTGCCCGTGGCCGGGCTTGACAAACGCGGCCGGGAAACCCGGCGGGCATTCGCAATGCGCCGGCAGTTCCAGCAGCGGCGTTCCAGCCCCGTGGGCCGCCTTTATCTTCTCAATCTCAACGCACCTTGCGGGATTATTCTTTTGAAATCGGCGTGACGTTTGAACCGCAATTACCTGCGGGGCTTCCCGCCAGCAATCTCATACAGAACTAAGGAGTGACACCATGCATATTTTATCGGTTGACTTCGGCACCTCATCGGTCAAACTATCGGTTGTGGACGACCAGCTGAACATTTTGGACTCCGCAAAGGTTTCGTACCAGATCCGGGTCACCAATGGCGACTGGATCGAGCTCGACGGCGACGTGGTCTTCGACGCGATGCTGGAGGGAATCCGGAAGCTTTCCAAATATGTGGACAGCATCGAGCTGATCGGCTTTGACACCTTTTCCCCTTCCATGACCTTTATGGACTTAGACGGAAACGCGCTCCACCCGATCCTGACCCACCTGGACCGCCGGAGCAAGGAGCAGACACAGGAAATCCTGCGGGTGATGGGGAAGGAAAAGTTCCAAAGCATCACCGGCATCCAGCCCTTTACCGGCGGCGCTTCCATTACGTCCGCCCTCTGGATGAAGGAAAAGCGCCCGGACGTCTTTGTGCCGGCCTGCAAAATCGGCCATCTCAACACCTACATATACAAGCGCCTGACCGGCGTTTTTGCGACCGATCCGACCAACGCCTCCATGACCGGCATGTACAACACCGTTACCGGGGCGGGCTGGTCGGAGGAAATCTGCAATACTTTCGGCATCCCGATGAAAAAGCTCCCGCCGATCTATGAAGCGGGCAGCGTTCTGGGCGGGCTCAAGCCGGAAGTCGCAAACAAATGCGGTCTGCGTGCATGGATACCGGTGGCGCTCGGCGGGAACGACGCCGCGACCGCCCAGGTCGGCGCGGGGAACACCAGCTCCGGCGAAATCCTGAATATTTCAGGTAGCAGCGAAATGGTGTCCATCCTGTCAGACACGCCGATGGTAAACGACAAGTACTACCTCCGCTGCTCAGCCACTCCCGGCCTCTGGCAGATTTTCGCCATCACGGCGAGCGGCTTTGCTATCGACTGGTTCCGGGAAGAATTCTACAAAGATATGGACGCCCGCACTTTCTTTGACAAGGAAATGCCGGACGTCATCGCAAACAACCTGAACACCACTGAGGTCGGCTTCCTTCCCTACATCGCCGGTGATCGGCAGAGCCTGGAGCCGAAGCGCGGCGCTTTTACCGGACTGACCCTCCAGGCGACCCGGAAGGATTTTCTGGCTGCGATTTTCCTGGGAATCCACGAGCCGATTAAACAGACCATCGCGTTGGCGGATGAATTCTTAAAACTGAATAAAACCATCAAGCTGACCGGCGGTATGGTGGACGACGCATTCCTTTCCATCAAGCATAAGCTCTTCCCCGGCTATGACTTTAAGGTCAAGCCGGACTGCCCTGTCCTGGGCAACGTTATTTTGGCGCTGAAAGGCCTGAAGCGGGCCGAATCCGGAAAGGAATCGTAACCTATGGAAGCCTTGTTCGTCAACCGCTACTACCCAACCAAAAAGCTGTTCGAGGAATTTTATAAGAAAACCTCCCAGAAATACAGCAAGATTATCGGGTTTATTGGGATTGCTCTGCTTGCGGTCACTGTGCTGACCCTCGCCTGGATGAACGCCCTTGACCTGTTCCTGCTCCTGTTCGCCCTTGTTGGATTTTCCCTCTGCCTCGCGCTGATTTTATTCCACAAAATCATGGCTTACGGCGCCATGCGGCGCACCCTGAAGGAGCACGACGGAAAAATATACCAAACCATTGTTACCTTTACCGATAAAATCACCCTGCGCGAGGGAAGCGTTTCCCTTTCCCTCAACTATAAAGACATTGTAAAAACTGTTGACTGCGGCGGCCTTCTCGCGCTGATGTTCAGCAAGTCAAGCGGGGTCATCATTAAAAAAGACGGTTTTGCCCAGGGGGATTTCAAAAGCTTTTCCGCCTTTCTGGAAAAAAAGCTGAGCGAAAACAGTTAGGCAGCCGGTAAAACGCCGCCCGGCGCTTCCGCAGGGATATTTTTAGCCGTAAACCAAAAGTCTGCGGGCTTGCTTTCCCTTCCAGTCCATTTGTCAGTAAACCGGAAACGGTTACTCATAAACAAACAACCCATCACCTTAAAGGAGGAACCTGTTATGGTAATTTCTATTGGCTGTGACAACCTTGCAATCGACCTGAAAAATGCGGTGATCGAAGAGGTCAAAAAACTGGGGCACGAAGTCCTCGACTTCGGCGTAAAAACGCCGGAAGACCCGTACGATTATCCGGATGTGGCCTACCCGGTTGCCAAAGCGGTCGCCGATAAAAAAGCGGACCGCGCCATTCTGATCTGCGGCACCGGCATTGGCATGGCGATCTCCGCAAACAAGGTAAACGGCGTCTACGCGGCTGTCTGCCACGATATCTACTCCACCGAGCGGTCGATCCTTTCAAACGACTGCAACTGTATGTGCATGGGGGCTCTGGTCATTGGCAAAGCGACTGCGCTGACCCTTGTCCGCACCTGGCTTGGCCTCACCTTTAAAGAGAGCCCGTCCAGCAAAAAAATAGCGAAATTCAAAGAGATTGAAGCAGGAACCATGGAGGTGAAACTGCATGCCGACAAATAAGCCCTTTGACGAGCTTGCCCTGGAACGCCATGCCTTCAACATGCGCCGGATGATCTGCGAGACCATCATCAACAACGGCGAAGGCCACGGCGGCCCGGCCCTTTCCTGCGCCGACATCATGGCGGTGCTCTACATGAACGTCATGAAGATCGACATGGACGATCCCACCGGCAAGGACTGCGACAAATTCCTCCTCTCTGCCGGGCACAAATGCCTTGCGCTCTACGCGGCGCTGGCGGAAAAAGGGATTATCGACGAGAAAGTCCTTTCCACCTACAACCAGTTCGGCACTCCGGTTCCGGGCCATCCGGACATGACCAAGCTCCGGGGCGTCCAATTTTCCACCGGTTCGCTCGGGCACGGTCTGCCAATCGGCTGCGGCCTTGCAAAAGCCGCGAAGATGCAGGGTAAGGATTATATGACCTATGTCCTGATGGGGGACGGCGAACACGGCGAGGGTTCCGTCTGGGAGGCGGCCGCCTACGCCGTTCACAACAAGCTTGATAACCTGGTCGCCATTATTGACGAAAACGGCCTGCAGATCAACGGCACCACCGCAGAGGTTCTCCGCCCGGCTCCGTTTGAGGACCGGTACGCCGGCTTCGGCTGGGCTGTGAAGTCGATTGACGGGCACAACCTCAAAGAGATTTACGACGCGCTGAACGCCGCTCCGTTTGAAGCCGGCAAGCCCAGCCTGATTGTCGCCAAGACCAAAAAGGGCCGCGGCATCTCCTTTATGGAAGGAAACATCAACTACCACCACTGGCACCCCGGCAAGGAAGAACAGGAAAAAGCCCTTGCAGAACTGGCCGCTATGGACGCGGCACTCAAAGAAAAGGAGGCGGCGAAATAATGGCGGTACAGGATCCGAGAAAAGTATTTGAAAAAGTGTTTTTGGAAATCGGCAAAGAAAACCCGAAGGTCGTCGGCGTTTCGTGCGACTCTGCAAAGGGCGCGGGAATGTGGTCCTTTGTGGAAGCATTCCCCGAACGGTACGTTGAGACCGGTATTTCCGAACAGAACGCCATCGGCATTGCGGCGGGTCTTTCCCAGCAGGGATTTATCCCGGTCGTTGTTGCCATTAACCCCTTCCTCACCATGCGGAGCTACGAGCAGGTGCGGGATGACGTAGGCTACGTCAACATGAACGTAAAGATTGTCGGTTCGGGCGGCGGCCTCGCCTACTCCACCCTGGGCTCCACTCATGAAACCATAGAGGATATTGCCGTCATGCGGACAATTCCCCACCTGACCATCTTCACCCCCTGCGATGGCTATGAGGTCGAGCAGGCCATCCGCAAGGCAATTGAAATTGATGGGCCGGTTTACATCCGGATGCCCCGCCAGGGCAGAGAAGACCTTACCGACCCGGCGAGCCGCCACTTTGTTCCGGGCAAGGCGGAAATTTTTGAGGGCGGCGACGACGTCGCTATCCTGGTTTCCGGCACGCTGGCAAACGAGGCCAGAGAAGCCGCGGAGCTTCTCAAGGCGGAGGGGATTAAAGCGACGGTTGCGAACTTCATGACCGTCAAGCCGCTGGATGAAGAAGCCGTCAAAGCGCTCTACGCCAAAACAAAAATGCTGGTGACGGTAGAAGAGCACTGTGACCGCGGCGGGCTGGGAACCGCTGTGGCGGAGGTTGTCTCCTCCATCCGCTCCGATAAACCGCTTTACCGCCTCGGCATTCCCGAAGGCTCCAAAGAAGTCGGCCCCTATCTTGAGGTGCTGGACTTTTACGGGCTTTCCGGCAAAAAGATTGCGGACAAAACCGCCGCGCTCTATAAGGCTCTGTAAGAAAGGCGGACGACATGAACAAACTTTGCACCGGCGTTTTTTCGCCGATTACCACCACTTTTGACGCGGACGGAACGCTGAACCTGAAAGCGCTCAAGGAAAATGTCCTTAAGTACGCAAAGACCCCGCTTGCCGGGTATCTGGCGCTGGGTTCAAACGGAGAGAACAAATCGCTGACCTGGGATGAAAAAATCGAGGTTGCCAGGGTCATTATTGAGAACAAGGCCCCGGAGCAGATTGTGATGGCGGGTTCAATTTTTGAATCCACGGCTGAGACCATCTCCTTTGCAAAAGAGATGGAAAAACTCGGCGCTGATTACATCACCCTCCTCTCCCCCTGCTACTTCAAGAGCATGATGAAGGACGAGGTTCTCATCAAGTACTTTACCGACGTCGCCTCCGCGGTCGATACCCCCTGCATGCTCTACAACGCGCCCCAGTTCTGCGGCGGAATTACGCTGAGCGTGAATGTCATCAACGAATGCGCCAAGCACCCGAACATCGTGGGCATTAAGGATTCCTCCTCCGGGAACATGGAAAAGATCGCCCTGAGCGCTCCGGAAGGGTTCCAGGTGCTTTCCGGGTCAATCAATACATTCCTGAGCTGCCTGTTAAACGGCGGCATTGGGGGAATCATTTCGCTGGCAAATTCAACCCCCGAAGTTGTCTGCCGCCTCTATGATTATTTCATGGACGGCCAGTACGAAAAAGCGGCCGCTCTCAACCGAGAGCTGATCAAAGCAAACCTCAGCATCTCAGGCAAATACGGTGTGGCGGGCGTCAAGTATGCCATGGATAAAAACGGCTACTTCGGCGGCGCGCCACGGCTTCCCCTCCTACCGATTTCGGAGGACGGGAAAAAGGCAATCGACGCTTGTTTGGAAGCTGCGGATTTTAGCCTGTAGCCGGACATAAAAAACACCCTTTCCATATTTCCGAGATGTTCTTAGCGGAGATTTGAGGGCTATATGTACCCGAAAGGCATT